>Ga0209652_1000403_pt1 | contig 37218 bp, 40 predicted proteins | sample SaaInl74LU_5_DNA_FD_184641 | JGI IMG/M metagenome (GOLD analysis project Ga0209652, IMG submission 184641) | Marine microbial communities from expanding oxygen minimum zones in the Saanich Inlet - ESP_74LU_5_DNA (SPAdes) (version 2) | ecosystem: Environmental > Aquatic > Marine > Intertidal zone... | reverse complement strand
TTGTCTCATTGGGACAGTAATGCAAATAGGCAGCGTCGTCGGACGTCGACCAGTCAGCTTGGTCTTGAACCGTCGTGAAATTTGACGCCTCAGAGCTTGAGGCGACGTTCACATTAACCATACGCCGCCCCTCTGCGAGGGCCTTCTTGGACCACTGCCCCGTCACCACCTGATCGATGGTGTCGCCTTTGTCTGACAAATTGAGCGGCACCGAAGCAAATTGCTGAGAAGCCCCACCTTGCTGAAAAAGCACCGCGTAGTCATCGCTGATGCCCAATAAGCGACGAAGCCCCGCTTCTGCGCGCTCCGCGACACCGACAAACTCAGGACTGCGATGACTGAGCTCCATAATCGAGGCGCCGGCACCATGCCAGTCGAGCAATTCGCCCTGAGCACGCTCCAACACTTCTGCGGGAAGCGCCGCAGGCCCCGCACAAAAATTGTGAACTCTAGTCACTCTTGCGTCTCGTCACTACCGCTATCGACACTATCCTCAACCACAGGGTCAGCCACAACAGGGTCATCAGCTACAACCGACTCAGCCGGCTCTGCGACGACGTCATCCTCCGCAATACGACTCACACTGACCAGCGCTTCGCCGTCACGGGTGCGAATGACTCTGACGCCTTGAGTATTCCGACCCAAGAGACTCACCTCATCGACACGAGTTCGCACAGCCGTACCCTGGTTAGAAATCAGCATCATCTCGTCGCCGTCCCACACCTGAACCGCACCAACCAGTGATCCGTTTCGATCAGAGGTCGACATGGCAATGACACCTTTCCCACCTCTGCCTTTCGCAGGAAACTCGTCATTTTCGGTGCGCTTACCGTAGCCGTGCTCAGTCACCGTCAGAATCCGACCTGCCACCTTCGGTACAATGAGGGAAATCAGCTTGTGCCCTGCTGCAAGATTAATACCCCGCACGCCGCGAGCTGTTCGACCCATGGCTCGAACCTGAGACTCATTAAACCGAGTGGCCTTGCCCTCTGAAGAAAACAACATAATGTCGCTTTCGCCGTCGGTAATCGCCGTGCCGATCAACACATCGCCTTCGTCCAGCTCAATCGCTCGCAACCCTACGCTGCGCTGTCGTGCAAACTGAGTGGCGGCCGTTTTCTTGACCGTCCCGTTCTCAGTCGCCATAAAGACGTACTGATCCTCGGCGTAGCCCTCAATCGGCAAAATCGAAGTAATACGCTCCCCTTCATCCAGCGGAAGCAAGTTGACCATCGGTCTTCCGCGCGCATTCCGACTCGCCAATGGAATGTGAAACACCTTCAACCAATACACCTTCCCAAGGTTTGAGAAGCACAACACCGTGGCGTGCGTACTCGCAATCAGCAGGTGCTCAACAAAGTCCTCATCCTTGACCGCAGTGGCGCTTCGCCCGGTACCACCCCGTCGCTGAGCTTGGTAATCAGTTAACGACTGCGTTTTGGCATAGCCTTGGTGAGAAATCGTGACAACACGATCTTCTTCTGTAATAAGGTCCTCGACCGTCAGGTCGTGTGCCGAGTCGGTAATTTCCGTCAGTCGCTCGTCACCAAAGTCTTCGACCAGCTCTTCAAGCTCTGCACGTATGACCGTACGCAATCGATCGGGATCACCCAAAATATCGAGCAAGTCCGCAATTTCGGCCACTTTATCGGCATATTCTTGAAGCAACTTCTCATGCTCGAGGCCGGTTAAGCGATTCAGCCGGAGTTCAAGAATGGCCTGTGCCTGTGCCGGTGACAGATGATACTGATCCTCGATTAAACCAAAGTCACCTTCAAGATCTTCGGGGCGGCACGCCGCATCGCCAGCCCGCTCAAGCATCGCTGTGACGTCACCGGGCGCCCACGCCGACGCTACCAAGCGCTCGCGTGCATCGGCCGCAGTGGGTGATGTCTTTATGAGCTCAATAATTGCGTCAATATTGGCTAGGGCGACGGCCAAGCCTTCTAACACGTGCCCCCGCTCTCGCGCCTTACGTAATAAGAACAGTGTTCGTCGCGTCACCACCTCGCGTCTGTGGCGAACAAATGCCTCAATAATCTCTTTTAAATTAAGTAATTTCGGCTGCCCGTCAACCAACGCCACCATGTTGATTCCGACAACGGCCTGAAGCTGGGTCTGTGCGTAGAGGTTATTAAGCACCACGTCACCGACCTCGCCGCGACGCAGCTCAATCACCACGCGCAGTCCATCTTTGTCAGACTCGTCGCGAAGCTCTGTAATACCCTCAATTTTCTTTTCTTTTACCAGTTCTGCTATTCGCTCAAGCAGCTTTGATTTATTCAGCTGATAGGGAATTTCGTGAATAATAATCGTGTCTTTACCCTTCGAGTCGTCGGTAATGACTTCCGCTTTCGCGCGCACATAAATACGCCCCCGACCCGTGCGGTACGCCTGAATAATACCGGCTCGACCCGTAATAATTCCCGCTGTGGGGAAGTCTGGCCCGGGGATGTAGCGAATCAGCTCATCAATGCTAATTTCAGGGTTCTCAAGCACTGCAAGGCATCCGGCAACAACCTCGCGCATATTATGCGGCGGTATATTGGTTGCCATGCCCACCGCGATACCGGCCGAACCGTTAATCAAAAGGTTCGGAGCACGCGTTGGAAGTACAACAGGGATGTGTTCCGTCCCGTCGTAGTTCTCTGCAAAATCGACCGTGTCTTTCTCCAGGTCAGCAAGCAGCGAATGGGCCAGCTTGGCCATTCGAATCTCGGTGTATCGCATTGCCGCAGCAGAATCGCCATCGATCGAGCCAAAATTACCCTGACCGTCGACCAGCGGGTACCGCAACGAGAATGTCTGAGCCATACGCACGATCGTGTCGTAGACCGCAGAATCACCGTGAGGGTGGTACTTACCAATAACATCACCCACGACTCGCGCAGACTTTTTGTACGCCTTGTTCCAGTCGTTGTTCAACTCGTTCATGGCAAACAACACCCGCCTATGGACAGGTTTGAGGCCGTCTCGTACGTCGGGCAGTGCTCGCCCGACGATAACGCTCATCGCATATTCCATGTAGGATTGCTTGAGTTCGTCCTCGATATTAATTGGGTATACTTCTTTCGCTAAATCTTGCTGCTGATCTGACATCCGATGACTTTTTTGATGACGGGAGTGCCGCCAAAACCTGGCCGTGAATAAGCCGTAAATACTATCAAATTCAGCCTGTTAAGGCTACGTTTAGCGACGCTCAATATTAGGAGCTACAGATCCATGACATCAGTCAATTTTGCGGTTCACGCAGACACGATAATTCCCGTTTCAGGAACGCAATCCGTTCTGAACAATTACAGCATCGTGGTGCAGGAAGGCCTGATCAAACAGCTACTGCCCAGCACTGAAGCCCGACAACTCAAGGACCTAGACCACGTGGAGTTGCCGGGTCATGTCCTCATGCCAGGCCTTGTGAATGCACATGGGCACGCTGCGATGACTCTGCTTCGCGGCTACGCAGACGACATGCCGCTGTCCGCTTGGCTGAACGATAAGATTTGGCCGCTCGAAAGTCAGTGGGTCTCAGGCGAATTTGTCAGCGACGGTACCGACTTAGCCGCAGCCGAAATGCTCCTCAGTGGCATCACCACGAGCAGCGATATGTATTTTTTCCCCGACGTGAGCGCGCGAAGACTGCGCGCAGCCGGCCTTCGGACACAGCTCGTTTTCCCCGTCATGGACATACCTACCGCTTGGGCCGCCGACGCACACGAATACCTTGATAAGGGCTTGGCACTCAACGATCACTTTAAACACGACGATCTCGTCGACATTGGATTTGGTCCTCATTCGACATATTCAGTCGATGAAAGTCTGCTGTCTCAAACGGCCATGCTTGCCAATGAGCTGGACGCCGTCGTCCAAATCCACCTTCACGAAACAGCCGCTGAAGTCCTGTCTCACGTAGAGGCCACGGGCGAACGCCCCGTCGACTTACTCGCTCGCATTGGGCTCCTTGGCCCCCGGACTCAATGCGTCCACATGACCGCGGTTGGCAATCAGGACATCGAAACCGTCGCCCAATACGGTGCACATGTCATTCACTGCCCTCGATCGAACATGAAGCTGGCCTCGGGTGCCTGCCCCGTAAAAAAATTCAAGGACGCGGGCGTCAATGTGGCGCTGGGTACCGATGGTGCGGCCAGCAACAACAAATTGAACGGACTGGCAGAAATGCAAGCCGCGTCCTTATTGGCCAAGCTTGAAAGTAAAGACCCTACGGCGATGTCAGCACGAGACACGATTCAAATGGCCACACTCGACGGCGCTCGCGCTTTGGGACTGGATCATGTCACCGGCAGCTTAGAGCCGGGAAAGTCTGCCGACTTCATTGCTTTAGATTTCACACACCTTGGAATGGAACCCAATCATCACATTGAGTCCAATCTTGTGTACGCCAACTTGGGGTCCGAAGTCACCTGGAGCTGGATCGCAGGTAAGAACGTTGTCAAAAACCGACAGTTGCAAACTCTGGACAGCGAGGCGTTACGCCACAAAGCAGCAGCATGGCGCGGTAAACTCTCGTCATAGGCCAGACGCAGCCGTCTTGCACCCATCAGACCTAACAGTTGAGCATACGATGACACACAGCAATGTAGACCCCGATGAAATCGCGAAATTTGAAGCCCTAGCCTCGCGGTGGTGGGACGAAAACAGTGAGTTCAAGCCGCTGCACGATATTAACCCGCTGCGTGCCGGATGGATCGACCAGTTCAGTGACGTCAGGGGTAAGCGACTAATCGACGTGGGCTGTGGTGGGGGCCTGCTCAGTGAGGCGATGGCACACCGCGGTGCAACGGTTACCGGCATCGACATGGGCGAGGCCCCACTGTCTGTTGCAAGAATTCATTTACTCGAGTCCCAGCTGGAGATCGACTACCGCCAAACGACCGCCGAAGCGATTGCGCTAGAGCAACCTGAAACCTATGACGTCGTCACATGCCTTGAAATGCTGGAACACGTTCCCGATCCGTCCAAAGTGATACAGGCCTGCGCCGATATGGCAAAGCCAGGTGCCGACCTTTATTTTTCGACAATCAACCGAAACCCCAAGGCGTGGCTGTTTGCGATTGTCGGTGCAGAATACGTACTTAATTTATTACCCAAAGGGACCCACGAGTACAACAAGCTGATTAAGCCCTCGGAGCTTGCCCGCTGGGCCAGGGCTGCCGGACTGAAGGTCGAGGCGAATATCGGCATGACCTACAACCCCATCACCAAGCACTACCGTCTTGTAGAGCGCGACGTCTCGGTCAACTACATGATTCGGGCGAGCAAGCCTGCGTGATCGATCCGACATTCAAAGCCTTCGTCTTCGACCTCGATGGCACGCTCGTGGACACCGCCAGTGAATTGCTCGCCGCCTACCGCAAGCTGTGTTGCGAGCTGGGGGGGCAGGAGAAGCCATTTGATGATGCGCGCAAGCTGATTTCGTATGGATCCGGACGCCTAGTCACTGAGGCCACGGGTGTCGAGGAAGGCGACCCTCGCTGGGAAATCTACAGGGCGCAATACCTTGACTGGTACGAAGCAGAACTCGGCACTTCAGCCATCCCTTACGACGGCCTCCTTGACGTCGTAAAACGTCTCGATGAGGCCGACAGGCGCTGGGGCGTTGTGACCAATAAATTTAGGCGCTTTGCCGACCCGCTGATGACAGCGATGAAATTTCAGCCGCCAGCGGGCAGCCTCGTTACGCCCTGTGACGTCACCAAGGCTAAGCCGCACCCCGAGCCCATTTTGCTGGCCGCGACACAACTGCAGGTCGCACCCGAAGAAATGGTGTACGTGGGTGATCACATCCGAGATATTCAGGCGGGCAATGCGGCGGGATGTTTCACCATCGCCGTAAAGTATGGCTACATCGAAGATCATGACGACCCCGGTCAGTGGGGCGCCAACCTGTGTGTCGATACGCCACAGGACCTCTGCCAATGGATAAGGAAACAGCTCTAATGCCAGTAGCACCTCACGCTTGGTCACCTGCAACTGATGAACTTGCGGGAAAGACAATATTAGTCACGGGCGCGGCCGAGGGTATTGGCCGCGCGGCGAGTCTCGCATTCGCATCCCGCGGCGCCGAGGTCTTACTGCTGAGTCGAAACGAAGCGCGGCTTGAAGACCTCTATGACGAAATCGTTGATCTTGGCGCCCCACAACCCGCGCTACTGCCTATGGATTTATCGAGGGCGACGTACGATGACTTCGTGACCCTTGCGGGCTCCTTGTCAGAGGCATTACCAAAACTGGACGGCCTACTTCATAACGCAAGTTTACTCGGCGATCGAAAGCCGATCGCACAAACCCGAGCTGCTACGTGGCACGAGGTGATGCAGGTCAACGTGAATGCAGGCTTCATGCTAACTCAGACGCTACTGCCCTTACTCGATAAGGCCACGTCAGCATCGGTGGTATTTACAAGTTCCGGTGTGGGACGTACAGGTCGCGCCTACTGGGGCAGTTACGCGGTCTCAAAGTTTGCAACAGAAGGATTGATGCAGGTTCTCGCCGATGAACTTGGTGCAACCTCTGCGATCCGGGTCAACACCTTAAATCCTGGCGCCGTGAACACCGCGATGCGACGCACTGCCTTTCCGGGGGAACCGCCAACCACCAACCCCCACCCAGAGGACATTATCGCCCAATGGGTGTACCTCATGAGCGATGCAAGTGTAGATCTAAACGGACAGGCGCTCAGCGCGCAGTAAGTCACATCGTTACAGATTTACTTTCTTTGTGCGACGACCGGGGTGCTTCCCACTTTTGCCGGCCTGTCGTTCACGCTTTTCAGCCACTTTCTTCGTAGGGCGATAGATCGCCTTGGGCGTCAACTGGGCCATGGTGTAGACCACTTCCGCATCACGCGGTTTCAACTCCATCCACTGGCCCTTCTTCAGCTTTGACGGAATAAAGACCTCGCCGTAGCGCACGCGCTTCAACCGCGAGACCGTGACGCCTTGCGACTCCCAGAGGCGCCGAACTTCCCGATTACGCCCCTCGGACAACACCACATAAAAGAATCGATTAATCCCTTCGCTGTCACTGCCGCCTTCTTGAATATCAGTGAATCGAGCCGGCCCGTCGTCCAGGTCTACGCCCGACTTCAGTCGCTGAAGCATCGCCTCATCAACGCGGCCCATAACCCGCACGAGGTACTCGCGCTCAACACGACTCGAGGGGTGCATAAGCGCATTAGCAAGCTCCCCATCCGTTGTTAAAAGCAACAAGCCAGAGGTGTTGTAGTCGAGTCGACCCACAGAAACCCATCGCCCAGACTTTAGACGCGGCAGCCCGTCAAAGACGGTCGCGCGACCCTCGGGGTCCTTACGCGAGCACACCTCGCCTACAGGCTTATGATAGAGCATAACCCTGTTCTCTATCTTTTCGTCATTAGCGACCGGCCGCCCCTTAAACTTAATTTTGTCCCCGGCGACCACACGATCACCCAGCTTTGCCATCGACCCGTTTACCGTAAGCTCCCCTGCTTTAATACTCTCCTCGAGCTTTCGACGCGAACCAAGGCCCATGCGTGCAAGGACCTTTTGCAGTTTTTCACCGTCGGGCTTAATCTCACCGTCATCCAGAATCACTTTCTTACTTTGCTTATCGGCATCACTCATTCTGAGTCCGCCTCCTCAGTTTCGGGCGTTGCGCTCACTGCAATCCCTTGCGTTTCTGGGCCCTCAGCGCCTGCTTCGTCGTCTCGCGAATCGTGAAACTCCTCAAGTGGGAGCGCACTGGTCATCGTCTCAAGATCCTTAACATCCGCCAGTGGCGGCAGCTGATCCAAGGACTTAAGGTTGAAGTAATCTAAAAAGCCACGGGTCGTTGCGTACATCGCGGGTTTGCCGGGCACATCGCGGTGTCCAACAACCTTGACCCAGTCTCGCTCGAGCAGGCTTTTCATAATATTGCTCGACACCGCCACGCCGCGAATATCTTCAATTTCACCGCGCGTAATGGGCTGACGATAGGCAATCAGGGACAGTGTCTCCAGCAGTGCTCGAGAGTAACGAGCGGGACGCTCAACCCAGAGCTTGCTCACCCAAGGCGATAAATGCTGCCTCACTTGAAACCGAAAGCCACTGGCGACCTCGGCAAGCTCAAACCCTCGGCCGTCACAACGCGAGACAACCTCATCGAGTGCCGCGGTAATGTCCGACGCAGACGGTCGGTCCAACTCGTCAAATAACTGAGCCAGTTGCTTCTTGCTTAGTGGCTCATCCGCCGCAAGCAACGCACCCTCAAGAATTTCAACTAGATCATGATCACCCATAGCCATATTTACTCGCTTCTTGCTTTGATATGGATCGGCGCAAATTCTTCTGACTGCACGATGTCGACCAAAGACTCTTTAATCAATTCCAAAATTGCCAGGAACGTCACAACAACTCCCAAGCGTCCTTCTTCAACCTTAAAAAGGGCATCAAAAGAACAAAATTCTTGCTTCTGAAGCGCCTGTAGCACGTCGGCCATGCGCTCCCGCGTGGACAATGACTCGCGCTTAATCTGGTGACTCTCGTACAGGTCTGCACGCTTTAAAACCTCCGAAAAGGCAATCACAAGATCTTGCAAGTTCACGTCCGGTAGTGGTTTGGTACGCTCGCTCACCGGTGGCTCCGCAGAGCCCACCCAGGTGTCTCTCTCGACACGCGGCAGGGCCGCCATGTCCTCCGCCGCTTTCTTAAATCGCTCGTATTCCTGAAGGCGCCTTACCAGCATCGCCCTTGGGTCTTCCTCTTCGTCATCGGCTTCGGTAGACCGAGGCAGTAACATACGCGACTTGATCTCTGCCAGCATCGCCGCCATGAGTAGATACTCCGCGGCCAACTCAAACTGCATGGCATCCATGAGATCAACGTACTGCATGTACTGCTCTGTAATGCTCGCGACATCGATATCAAGAATATTGAGGTTTTGCCGCCGAATCAGATAGAGCAACAAATCGAGCGGCCCTTCAAACGCCTCAAGGAAAACCTCGAGCGCGCGCGGTGGAATGTATAAATCTTTGGGTAGCTCGGTTAAGGCCTCCCCTAAAACCACGGCAAACGGCATCTCGCCTTGCTGCGGCTGTCCCATACGCTTTTCCACAGCGTCTGATGCGCGCAGAGAATCGCGCGGCGAGCGATCCGTGCTCGCGTCGTCATGCTCGTTTTTTGCGAGCTCAGTCTCTGCATCCGTTTTGTTGATGATCTCAGTCACATTAATCCTAGAACCTAGTCAAAAGCTTCCGAGGCGCCTAAACCGCGGCGTAAAATCCTCGTTTCGTCACCACTCATATCAACAACCGTCGTCGGCTCCAGACCACAGTACCCACCATCAATCACCAAGTCGACGTCATGCTCAAGCGTTGCGCGTATATCGTACGGATCGCTGAGTGGATAGTCATCTGTTGGGAGCAAAAGTGTCGAGGACATTAAGGGTGCCGCCAACTCATGCAGCAGTGCCTGAGTAATAGCATTGTCAGGAACCCGCAAACCGATCGTCTTACGCTTCGGATTCATCAGCCGCCGCGGCACCTCTTTACTCGCCTCAAAAATAAACGTGTAGGGCCCAGGTGTCGCGTGTTTAATCTGACGATAAGCCGCGTTGTCAACGCGTGCATAGCGTGACAACTCCGACAGGTCACGACAGACAAGCGTAAAATTATGATCATCTGCAAGCTTACGGATCATACGAATGCGTTCAGCACCTGACTTATTGTCCAAAAGACACCCCAGCGCATAAGCCGAGTCGGTGGGATACACAATCACACCACCGCGAGTCAATATTTCGACCGCTTGCTGGACCAGTCTGCCCTGTGGCGTTTCGGGATGAATCGAAAAGAATTGACTCATAGGACCGCCTCAAGGGCCTCCCATATGTAACGCCCCTTGGGCAGTCGCCCGACATCAATTCCCAGACGCGGGCCGTATTCAAACTCGCGATGAAAATCTGAGCCTACCGAGGGAATGAGATCAGTGGATTCCATCAGCTGGAGAAGCCGCTTAGAGTCGACGTCAGTTTGTCGGCCGTTCAAAATTTCAATCGCTCGCCCTCCCGATGCCTTAAAGTCGTTGAGCAAGGCGCGAAGTTTCATGCCCGTCAGTCTGTACTTCAGCGGATGCGCCAGTACCGCGATCCCGCCCGACGCGGTAATACCCGAAACCACCTCGGCCAGCGACGGCCAAAACATTTTTACATCGCCCGGCTTTCCTGCACCCAAGTATTTATCAAATGCTTCAGTCACACTTCCCACGGCGCCGGCTTCGACCATCCATGCTGCGAAGTGAGGTCGACCAATTTGGCTGTCACCGGCCAAGGCCATGGCACCGTCATAGGCGCCAGCGATTCCTGCTTTTTCCAGTCGCGAGGCGATTTTGCTCGCGCGCGCCCGTCGCGCAGCGGTTAAGGTCTTGATCATGGCTTGCATTTCAGGCGCCAGCGCATCAAAACCCAGCCCCACCACATGGATCGACGCAGTCGCCCACTTGCAAGACAACTCCACACCAGAAATCAATCCCACCGCTCTGGCATCATCGCTGTCTTTGACCGACAAATAGCCTGCGGTTGTGTCATGATCGGTGATTGCAAACTTAGATACGCCCGACGCACGAGCACGCGAGAGCAGCTCCGACGGTGATAGCGCTCCGTCAGAAGCCAACGAATGTGTGTGGTAGTCAACGATCACAATTACTACACTTGCAGCCCAAGAGCCGCCCGATTATCCAAAACCGAATCATACCAGAGCCGACATGAAGCAACTCCTAGAATTCGCACCCCTCGTCATTTTCTTTCTAACATTTCAACTGTCAGGCACCACGGTTGCCGTGGGCGATGTGGTCTACACGTTCGACGGTATTTATTCGGCTACCATCGCGCTCGTATCGGCCACCCTTTTGCAGGTTCTCATTGTTAAGGCTGTTTGGGGCACCGTCGAAAAACGCCTCTTGGGTGTTGCATTGGTTGTCACGGTATTTGGCAGCGCCACCGTCTTGTTACGAGACCCTGTTTTTATTTTGTGGAAGCCCACGGTGGTTAACTGGGTGCTTGCCGCCACATGCGTCGGTTGGCATGTGATCCGAGGCCGTTGCCTCTTTGAAGCCCTGCTGGGCGGCGAGGTGCAACTGCCCGCACAAATCTGGAAGCGAGTCACATTAGTTTCGACACTGCACTTCGTAATGGTGGGTGCCGTCAATTTATACGTGGCCTATAATTATTCCATGGAAACTTGGGTCTCGTTCAAGCTTTGGTCGAGCCTGGGTTTCTCCGTGTTACTGATTCTTCTGATTGGGGTTGTTATGGGGCCCCACTTAAAAGAGGTCGCAAATTCTGATGAGAACAACAATACGAGAACGTTTTAATGCCGTTGGGGAACGATTTCACTATGCCTAAACTTCGAATTTTTGCAGTGCTAACCGCGTTGGTTTTACTGCCCTCCCTCGCGCAAGCGCAAGACTCAGGCGACACGATCACCGCAGAAACGAGCGAGACTCGGTACGTCACCGATCTTATTTTCACACCGGTCCGCACAGGCCCCGGCGGCGATTATCGAATTATTAACAAGGGGCTGCCGTCGGGCACTGAGGTGACCTATTACGGACTCACCGAGGACGGTGTCTGGGCTGAAATTGAGACCAAAGGTGGCACAAGAGGCTACCTACGAGCCCAGTACCTTCAGGCTAATGCACCTCGGGGCAGTCAGGTCAACGCCCTTGAAGCCACGCTGGCTGGGGAAGTTGAGCGCGCAGCGCAGCTGCAGCGCGACCTCGACGAGGCCATGGCGCAACTAACCTCGACCGACTCCTCGATGAGTACTGCAGCGCGCGAACTTGAGCAGACCCGGGAGACGCTGGCGGAGGTTAAGCGTGTCTCTGCAAATGCGATTCAACTTGATCAAATGACCAAGAGCCTCACTGGAAAGTTAGAAGACGCTAACGCGCGTAACGATTTACTGAAACTTGAGAACGCACGACTTCAGGATCGAATCTCAAGCAACCGAGCCATTGAAGTCGTTGTCTTGATTGCCCTTGGCATAATGATTGCCTTATTAGTACCCCGACTTTCCGTCAAACGTCGCCGCAACGACGGCTGGCGCTAAATCGCCAAGGAGAATTCCGTGAAGCATGCCCAAAAGATCTTAATCGGCCTTATTACCACATTCGTTTGTTCCTTGAGCTCATTCGCCATTGCGGAAAACCCCATTGTGAAACTCGAGACAAGCGAGGGAGACATCACCGTCTTACTCTTCGCCGACAGGTCACCCAAGACCGTTGAAAATTTTCTAAGTCACGTCGATGAGCGTTTTTACGAAAACACTGTTTTTCACCGCATTATTGAAGGTTTCATGGTTCAGGGCGGCGGTTTTGACGTGGATTTGAAACAGCGAAAGACGGAGCGATCGGTGGTCAATGAGTCCAAGAATCGTGTGCATAATGACCGTGGAACGCTTGCCATGGCTCGAACCAGCGATCCAGACTCGGCAGGCAGTCAATTTTTTATCAACCACCGTAACAATCCAAATCTCGACTGGACGCCCTTTAAAGCAGGCTACACCGTATTCGGCGAAGTCATTAGTGGCATGCGCATCGTCGACTTTATGGCCTCATCACCAACGGCAAACGCGGTGGGAACAACAGAACAAGGCCAGATGCCGCTTCAAAACGTCCCGGTGGATCCAATCGTCCTCTTGAGAGTAACCCGCGTCTCGCCATGACTGTACTCAGCGTTAATCTCAACAAAGTCGCGCTCATACGAAACTCGCGCGACACACTTGTACCCTCGCCACTTGAATTTGCAGCGACCGCTATTGAAGCCGGGGCCGGCGGGATCACGGTTCACCCAAGGCCCGATCAGCGCCATATTCGAGTGACCGACTGCTACGATCTAGCGTCTTCACTTGCGGTCGAGTTCAATCTAGAGGGCAACCCCTTTGCGGCTGGCATGAAGAGCGATCGCGACGGAATCGCGACCTACCCCGGATTTATGGCATTGGTGGAGGCCACACGCCCCGCGCAAGTGACCCTTGTGCCTGACGCCAATGCTCAGCTGACGTCAGACCATGGCTTTGATCTAAGCCAAGACGCTGAGCGACTCGTGCCAATTATTGCGTCGCTCAAAGCCATGGGCTGTCGCGTCAGTTTATTTATGGACCCTGAGCCCAAGAGCATGAGTGCGGCTGCCGAAATCGGCGCCGACCGCGTGGAGCTGTACACAGAGTCCTATGCCGTGGCACATGCTGCAGGTGATTTTGAGCGTGTTCTTTGCCAGTTTTCAGAAGCTGCCGTCGCGGCACACGATGTCGGACTGGGAATTAATGCCGGCCATGATTTGAACCTGACAAACCTTCCTGACTTCACGATCCCCCACTTACTCGAGGTGTCCATTGGACACGCACTGATTACCGACGCGCTCCGATATGGTTTCGCCGAGAGTGTCAGGCGTTACTTGCAAGCTCTCGAGCGTCGAGTCGCGGTGTGACGCCCAACACCCCCTCAGCACCTGAGTACGACGAGCTACCGCCCTATTTGGTCCCTCACAGCCAAGAATCCATCCGCATCGTGTACGAGGATGCGGACCTTTTGTTAATCGATAAACCCCATCATTTATTGAGCGTCCCAGGACGGCATCCTTTGAATCACGACAGCCTGATTCGGCGCCTTCAGCCAAGATTCCCCGACGTTCATGCGGTGCATCGATTAGACCTGGATACCTCTGGAATTATGGTCGTACCCAAGCATAAAGTCAGTCTCTCAGCGCTCGCGCGACAATTCCAACGTCGGCAGATTGAGAAAGAGTACACGGCAGTTTTGTGGGGAGAACTTGCAGACGATGAGGGCTCGGTGGAACTGCCCATCGCAACTGACTGGCCCAATCGCCCCAAACAAATGATTTGCCAAATCCGCGGCAAACAGGCGCTGACTCATTTCAGAGTGCTCAAGCGCTCAGGCAACCGAACATTGATCAAACTCATGCCTGTCACAGGACGTTCTCATCAACTTCGCATCCATATGCAGTCCTTGGGGCACCCCATTATTGGCTGCGACATGTACGCCCATGACAGTGCCTTGGCCGCGTCTCCAAGACTTTTACTGCATGCGACACGACTTAAACTGTGCGCACCTGCAACAGGTCATTGGATTTCGGCGTTCACCCCGATACCGTTCTCACTTTGATCAATGGGCTGAAAAGCGCCTCGGAAGGGTTGACGCAGTGATAACCGAACAGTCTGAAGATAACGCCCGTATTATTATTGTTAAACCCAACAAGAGTGCGACGTGGCGGACGAACCTCTATGCGCTCATTGCTATTTCTATTCCGTCATTGGGCGCAGCAATTGGCTTTGCGCTGCTCGGCGCTTGGCCTATTTTACCGTTTGCAGGTGCTGAGCTCATGGCGCTTGCGGGAGCGCTGTATTACGTCAGCTGGAATCTCGAATACCGTCAAATTGTGACGGTTTCAGAGCAGTTCATAAGGGTGGAGAAAGGATACTTTGTGCCTAAACGAACATGGCTTTGGGCGCGCAGTGAAACAGCCGTCAACGTGATCAGCCCAAGAAATAAGTGGGAAGGTCCTCAGTTGTGGCTGCACAACCGTGAGAGCCGAACCGCCATTGGCGAGTTTCTCAACAAAGACGAGTCCGAAGACTTATTAAAGCGATTGCGTGCAGAATTACCGGTTAACACTTACGGCAGCGAACGAGACGTCACGCTATGACACAATGCGGCACGCGATTGATACGGTAAACCTCAATGTCTCAGCCCCAAAAAGTCGGTTTCGTTTCCTTAGGCTGTCCTAAAGCCTTGGTCGATTCTGAGCGAATACTGACCCAGCTGCGTTTCGACGGCTACGAAGTCTCGCCCTCCTATCACGATGCCGGTGTTGTCATTGTGAATACCTGTGGGTTTATCGACAGCGCGAAGGAAGAATCGCTGGCTGCGATTGGCGAGGCGCTTGAAGAGAACGGTCGGGTCTTGGTCACCGGTTGTATGGGTGGTGGCGAGCAAGCTAATTTAGTTTTAGAGCGCCACCCGAAAGTCTTGGGCATTACTGGTCCGGCGGCTTATGAGGAAGTACTTTCCGAAGTCCGTCGAGTACTGCCTAACCCACACAAGCCCGACCCCAAGCTTGACCTTATACCCGCCCAGGGTGTCAAGCTCACCCCCCGACATTACGCCTATTTGAAAATTTCAGAGGGCTGCAACCATCGTTGCCAGTTTTGTATTATCCCAAGTCTGCGCGGAGACCTGGTCAGTCGACCTATTGGCGATGTGATGCGAGAAGCGGAGCAACTCGCACGATCTGGCGTTAAAGAGCTTCTTGTTATCTCGCAAGACACCAGTGCCTATGGCGTCGATATAAAATACCGCACGGACTTTTGGGATGGGCGTCCACTAAAAAGTGATCTCATCAATCTCGCAACGGCGCTTGGCGACTTGGGCATATGGGTACGACTGCACTACGTTTACCCTTACCCTCATGTGGATAACATCATTCCTCTTATGGCCGAGGGCAAGATTCTGCCCTATCTGGACATTCCACTTCAGCATGGCAGCCCATCAGTATTAAAGCGCATGCGCCGACCAGCGGCTGCTGAAAAGACTCTTGATCGTATCAAGGCGTGGCGAGCTGTCTGCCCCGACATTACGCTTCGCTCAACCTTTATCGTTGGTTTCCCAGGCGAGACAGAAGCCGAGTTTGAAGAGCTACTGGGATTCATCAAAGAAGCCTCGTTGGACCGCGTGGGTTGCTTCAAATATTCTGCCGTAGAAGGCGCTGCCGCCAATCTTCTGGACAACCCGGTCTCTGAGGCCGTGAAAGAGGAACGCTGGCATCGGTTCATGGCCCTTCAACAGGAAATCAGCTCCGCGCGATTGAAGCAAAAAATAGGTCACTCCTTGGACGTGATCGTTGACGAAATCACACCGGACGGTGCCATAGGTCGCTCAAAAGGCGACGCACCTGAGATCGATGGCGCGGTTTATCTGCGCGACAATACAGGCTTACAGCCGGGCAATATCGTCTCACGCAAGGTCACAGACGCCGACGACTACGACCTGTGGACGGACTAATTCGTTTTCTATGAATATTGTCTTACTCAGAGAACTCGACTGGGTCGCGCACACGACGGTGGTCCTCAGGGATTACCGTGCGAAACACCTACTGTCGATATTAAAGGTTACTCCCGGACAGACCGTTCGTGTCGGACTCATCAACGGCAAAAGTGGCCTCGCCACCGTCGTCTCGGTCACCAACAGCGAAGTGTCGCTCGACGTAGAGTTGCAAGACTTACCTCGGGCGCGGCACCCCACTCAAGTTATCCTTGCTCTGCCGCGGCCGAAGATGCTCAGACGCATTTTTCGCTCTGTGGCCGAATTTGGTGTCGGCGAACTACACCTCATTCACTCTTACCGTGTCGAGAAGAGTTTTTGGCAGTCTCCGTATCTCAGCGACGACAAAGTAGAAACAGCGCTTATTCAAGGAATGGAGCGTTCCGGCGACACGGTCATGCCGCGTATTTTTCAGCATCGGCGATTTAAACCGTTCATGCAGGATCAGCTGGGCGATGTAACCCAAGGGCGCCAAGTGCTCTTAGCGCACCCCGGTGGGCACGACATACCCAACGCTGATTCTGCGCAGCCGCGTGCGCTGCTCATTGGCCCTGAAGGCGGATTCATAGACTACGAGGTGGCACTTGCCCAAGACATGGGCGCCACCCTGGTGAGTCTTGGCGATCGAATTTTGAGCGTCGACACCGCCGTCTGTGCCGTACTGGCCAGAGAACTGGGCTAGGCGAGCACGCCCGTCCCAATGGCGCAGGTCACTCCAGTTCCACTGATCCCACAATAACCCTGAGGGTTTTTATCGAGGTATTGCTGGTGGTGATCCTCCGCGTAATAAAACTCAGACGCGGCACTGATCTCTGTCGTAATCCGGCCAAAACCAGCTGCATTGAGACGGTGGTTATAGGCCTCAGCACTCAGGGTTGCCGCCTCAGTCTGAGCCTCTGAATAAGTGTAAATACCCGATCGGTACTGTGTACCAAAATCGTTACCCTGCCGCATTCCTTGCGTTGGGTCGTGACTCTCCCAAAACACGGCAAGCAACGTTGCATAGCTAGTTTGCATCGGGTCAAAAACAACCAATACCACTTCGTTGTGTCCTGTTTGCCCAGTGCAGACTTCGTAATAGGTCGGGTTCGGTGTGATCCCTGCGGCGTAGCCGACCGCCGTTGTGTACACACCCGGCAGTGTCCAAAAAATACGCTCAGCTCCCCAAAAGCAACCCAGGCCAAACATTGCCTGTTCTAGATGTGCCGGAAAAGGTCCTGACAAAGGTGTCTTCAAGACTGTGTGATCGTGGGTCACAGCCATAGGCGCATCACGACCTGGAAGCGCCGCGTCTACCGGCGGCAACGTTTGTTTACGTCGTAACTCTATGAGGTCCAAAGCGCATCCCCTGCAACAAAAAATTCATCAATACGGAGTATAGCGCTGAACTTTTGTCATATGGGCGGTCTAAAGTTTTATACCTAGACAAAAATTGCATCGGTCGAGTTACACAGTGGACCGAGGGAGACAGTACAGTGCCCATTATCATATCGATTCCGAAACGGTCGCTCAGGACCGATGCCAGCGACTTATCGAGTCGCAAACTGCTCGACATCGCGTCCGATAAAAGACAAACGCGAAGTGGTATTGATATCACTTCGGCCATTGTTGAACTTAAGACGCGGCGCCATTACCTCAAAGAACTCGTCGACCAAGGTCTACTCAACGAGGGCTAAACCGTTACTATGAGCCCGATCACCGAGGGCTTTCTCATCGCAAAACAGATCACGACACGCACGCGCAGCGTCTCTGCGTTTATCACTAAAGCACGCGCGGTCAAACGCGTCGCAGACGCGCAGACACGCCTGATTTTTGCGCTTGATGCGACCGCGTCTCGAGAGCCGACGTGGCATGTTGCACGATCATTGCATCAATCACTCTTTGAGGCCGCCGCTGAAGACACAACACTTGCGCTTCAGCTGTGTTACTTCAGAGGCCTTGGTGAGTTTAGAGCCAGCCCATGGCTCACCGAGCCTGCGCTACTGCTCGCGGAGTTAAATGCGGTTCACTGTCGGGGTGGCATGACGCAGATTGAACGCGTCATTCAACACGCGCTAAGTGAGTTCCAAGGCAGTCGCTCGGTGAAGGCGATTGTCTATATTGGCGACGCCTGTGAAGAAAATCCAACCGCACTTAATGCGCTTGCCCTGCAGTGTCGACTTGCTCGACGCCCACTGCTGATCTTTCAAGAAGCAAACGATGAGGCTACCTCGCGCTGTTTTGCATCTTTGGCAACTCTCTCGGGTGGTGCACACATTCAACTCAATGACGCCAGTGGTGAGCGGCTAAAAGCGTTATTGCGCGCCGTGGTGAGGTTTGTCACAGGTGGACGAAAAGCCCTCGAAGGTTCGGGCAAGGAAAGTGATAAACTGTTGCTTACCCAGCTGTCCGACGGACAGTAATCCGGACGCTCAGTAAGACTGAAAGGACCACATTGTGATACGAGTCATTATCGCCGTAGCCATCGCTGCTCTCGCTATTTCTTTTCTTTGGAACGTGCGCAAGATGCCGCCGCACAAACAGCGCGCCGGATACATTAAGTTCTTCGTCGGCATTGCAGTGCTGACCGTCCTGTTCCTCACTTTGACGGGGCGGATGCACTGGCTTGGCGCCGCGATTACGGGCGCATTCGTATTTCTTCGTCAGGTGATGCCTTGGCTTATCCGTGCGCTGCCCTTTATCAATAAGGTGCGGCAGCAGCAAAAAGCCCAACAAGGAAAATCCTCAATTCAAACGGCGCATTTGGCTGCAACCTTAGACCACACCTCCGGTCTGATCGAGGGCGAAGTAATCGCCGGTCCACATAAAGACTGGCTGCTTTCAGAGCTGTCGCTTGAAGATTTGCACTCGCTTCTGACGCACTACCGTGAAGAGGACGAGGAGTCGGCCGAGTTGCTGCAAGCCTATGTCGACCAGCGCGTGCAGAGCGCTGAAGAAGATGCTCAGGAGCGTGGCGAGGCGCAGCAAGAAGCCAGCGCCAGCAGTTCACGCAGCGAAGCACTCGCAACCCTCGGATTGTCAGAAGGTGCGACCCAAGAGGCGATCATTGCGGCGCACCGCAGCCTTATACAGAAGCTGCACCCCGATCGTGGTGGCAATGACTTTCTTGCCGCCAAAATCAATCAAGCTAAAGACATTTTGTTAAACGACTAGGCACACAAGGAGCGCTGACGTGGAGCGACACTTCATCCTCAAAAATCAGAACGGACACTATTGGGGTCGCGCTAAGGAGTGGGTCGATGGCGCTGAGCGCACGCGCGTTGCCTCTTACAAGCACCGTGACGAAGCCAGTAATCTTGTGTTTGAACTGAGTTCCAAGGACTTCGGATTGCGCGTGGACGTCCTAGACGTTGCATTGAACGACGGGAAGCTACCGAAACTGACAGTGAGCCAGATTGCACTGCCTGGCCTTGAAGACAATGAGGAAGAAAATTCGGAACCCCCGGTTGAAAATCCAGTCTAACGTCACCACGTATACCTTGAACGTAAACCTTTGTGGAGACACCGCATGCGTATTTTATTGTTTCTTCTAACCAACCTCGCGGTCATGCTGGTTGTGGGCGTTGTCTGGCGCCTACTCGGTTTTGAAAGTTTGCTTCAAAGCAATGGCGTTGATCTGAACTTCAACGCCCTGCTTGTCTTTTGTGGTCTCTTCGGCATGCTGGGGTCACTGTTCTCACTCTTTATCTCTAAGTGGAGCGCTAAGCGCGGTACCGGCACTCGTATTATCGAAACGCCCGCTAACCGAGACGAAGAATGGCTTGTTCAAACCGTTCGCCAACTTGCCGATAACGCGGGTATTGGCATGCCGGAAGTGGGAATCTGGCAATCGGAGGCACCGAATGCCTTCGCCACTGGCTGGAATCGTAATAATGCGCTGGTCGCGGTCAGCACGGGCCTACTGAAACGCATGAAACCCGATGAAGTTCGGGCGGTCATGGCCCACGAAATTGGACACGTCGCAAATGGCGATATGATTACGCTCGCACTCGTTCAGGGTGTGGTGAACACCTTTGTTATGTTCTTTTCCAGGGTTATCGGTCACACCATTGATCGCGTGATCTTTAAAAACGAACGTGGTTTGGGTATGGGCTATTGGATCGGCACCTTTTTTGCTCAAATCCTCCTCAGCGTTCTCGCAGCGATGATTGTGATGTGGTTTTCGCGCTACCGTGAATACCGGGCAGATGCCGCCGGCGCCGATCTTGCCGGCCGAATGAACATGATCGCCGCATTGCGACGCTTAAAAGCCGAGTCCGAGCGTCCCTCGGACCTTCCCGATGAATTAACCGCGTTTGGCATCAGTCCCGGCGGCTCCAGCATGAGACGGTTTTTTGCCTCTCACCCACCGCTGGATCAGCGTATTGAAGCCCTTCAGAACCGATGATTAAACGAGTTTTCGCAGGTGCCCTCGCGGGCCTTGCGCTACTTTTCAGCCATTTTTCGACGTCTGCAAACTCAGTCGACTACCTCAGCTTTGCGACAGACGACGAGGCAAACACAACGGAAGTCTTCAGTAACGCAAGTCCTTCGGTGGTGTACGTCACATCGACCACATTACGCAGACAAATGTTCAGTCTCAACGTGATGGAAATTCCACAAGGCGCCGGGTCTGGCTTTGTCTGGGATGACAGCGGACTCATCGTCACCAACTACCATGTCGTGGCACGCGCAAATCGATTGACCGTCACACTGAGCGATCAACGCGAGTTCGAAGCAACAGTGGTGGGTCTTGCGCCTGAGCGTGACCTTGCTGTTCTGCGACTAATAGCCCCTCCTGATGAGTTGATCGAGCTGCCACTCGGCGACTCGTCCGAGCTTTCCGTAGGTCGGAAAGTCATGGCGATCGGAAACCCCTTTGGCCTCGATACCACACTAACGGTGGGCGTAGTGAGTGCGCTAGGGCGCGAAATACAGTCTCCAAGTGGTCGTAAAATTCGTGGCGTTGTGCAAACCGATGCCGCAATTAACCCCGGCAATTCGGGCGGACCTCTCCTGAACTCACTGGGGCAGTTGGTCGGCGTCAACACCGCAATCTACTCACCGAGCGGCGCAAGTGCAGGCATTGGCTTTGCCATTCCCGTTAATACGGTCAAAGAGGTCGTTCCCCAGCTCATCGCCTATGGCAAAATTTTAAGGCCGGTACTGGGCATTGAACGCGCCTCAGATGCGTGGATTAAACGCAATAAAATCACGGGCGTACCCATCGTACGGACCTATCGTGGCTTCCCGGCAGACGATGCCGGAATGACGGGAGCGCGTCGCGTGGGCCGTAACGATATTGTGCTGGGTGACATCATTACCGGTGTCGATGGACAGCCGGTGCGAACAAACGAAGACTACTTATCCGTTATGGAAAAACGCCGTGTGGGTGACACTGTGACGATAGAGACCGAACGCGCGGGTGATACATTAACGTTTGACATTGAGCTGACTGAAACTCAGTAAACCCTCGGTTTTTACAGGGTTGGGTACTCATAGCCAAGCGTGTCTTGTGTGTAATCCCAGAGCCTGCGCGCCTCGGCATCGTCCTCAGCCCAAGGCTTCACTTTAGTCAGCTTGCAGTTAGTCCAATAGCCGCCCGTCTGATCTGAAACCTCTTCGTTGGCACACAGATAAATCGATGTTTCTGCGCCTTTTTGAGGGCCTCGGAAAAACGGTTTTAACAGAATCGGAATGATTTTCGCAATGAGCTCGCCATGCTGTTTGCCTATGTCGGTCGCAACAGCGCCCGGGTGCAGGCAGTTTACCGTGACACCTTTCCCAGTAAGTCGCTGCGAAAGTGTTCGGGTAAACAATATATTGGCCAATTTGGAGCGGCCGTAGGCTTCAAACGTCTTATAGCGCCGCTCAAGTTGAATGTCGTCAAACCCCATGCCTTTTACAAAACTGTGTGCACCTGAGGCCACATTGACGATCCGCGCGCCCGGTGCGGCTTTGAGAATAGCCGGGAGCAATAGGCCCGTCAGGAGAAAGGGGGCGAAATGATTGACGGCTAGTGTCTCTTCAAAGCCATCCAATGTTTCCCTGCGGTGAGAGTTGATAAGGCCTGCATTGTTCAGCAACACGTCAATGGGAAGGCCCAGATCCAGAACCACCATAGCGGCACGACGAACGCCGTCAAGACTCGCCATATCCATCTGCACAAGATGTGGCTTGAGCCCACCTGCGCCCACAATGGCCTCGGAGAGATCTGCGCCTTTGTCGAGATTTCGACACAAAAGCGTGAGCTGCGCGCCCTGTCCTGCAAGACTCAATGCGGCAGCACGGCCTATGCCTGCTGTGGGTCCGGTAATGACGATGTGTTTCGCTAAAGTGCTCACAACACACACCGCTCGGTCGTTCGTGGGCGGTCATTGCGTCGACGATGATCAGCCGCTAGATCCATACTGTTGACCCGCGGCGCATCCAGTGATGTCGCGGAGGACACGTTGGGATCGAAACCGCTCAAGACCAGCTGCCCTCGTCAATTTTCTCATCCGGCAGCGTCTCACGCTTGAATACGGGCGATACACCGCCGCGCAGCTGTGACTCGTAATCTCGAAGTAGCTTCATACCCACCGGTGCCAGGTACCAGAGCGCGAGCAAGTTTGTGATCGCCAACAACGCCATGGTGAGATCCGAGGAGCTAAATACAGTGCCCAAGTCTTGCACTGACGCCCACGCAATCATGACTAACACCGCAATGCGAAAAGCAGGTATCGCCCAAGCGGGACGATTAGCGAAATAGGCAATGCTGTTCTCGCCCAAATAGCAGTTGTAGGCAATGGTCGTTGTGGCAAAGAGCACCAAAAAAATACTCACCAGGGACTCGCCCCATCCCCCTATTTGCTCAGCGACCGCTAATTGCGTCAGCACAACCCCCTGCGGATTGATCGCATCCGGTTGATAGGCTGATGAGAGCAGTATGATGAGTGCAGTACAGGTGCACAGGACAATCGTGTCGATAAACACGCTCAAACTTTGCACCAGGCCCTGCGAGATGGGGTGCTCGACATCAGCCGTTGCCGCTACATTAGGGATAGTTCCAAGACCTGCCTCGTTGGAAAAAAGTCCGCGCCTCGCGCCCTGCATGATCGCAGCAGCCACGCCACCACCCACCATTTGCTCAAGGCCGAAGGCTGACTTGAAGATGAGCGCCAGTGCTGCAGGCACCTCGCTGATGTTGGCGATCAAAATACCCACCGCCAATGCAAAATAGCCCGTGACCATAACGGGAACGATCACCTGCGACACTGCCGCAAGACGACGAATACCGCCGAATAAAATAATCGCCATGGCTGCAGTCAACACAATGCCGCTTTGCCACGTCGGGATTGCAAACGCCGACTCAATAGAATTAGTCACCGAATACGTTTGCACAGCGTTAAAGCCAAAGCCCACTGTAATCAGCAAAAGGCCCGAGTAAATAACCGGCATAACGCGCCAGCCAAGACCAAAGTGCATGAAATAGGCTGGGCCGCCACGATAAGTTTCAGACCCGTCACTCTGTTTGTAGAGCTGAGCCAGCGCACACTCAAACAAACTGGTTGCCATGCCGATTAGCGCAATCAACCACATCCAGAACAAGGCGCCTGGCCCACCCAGTGTGATCGCAACCGCGACGCCGGCAATATTACCGCCGCCCACTCGACCCGCAACGCTCACCACCAATGACTGGAAGCTTGAGAGGCCTTTATCGGTCGCTGAGAAACCGCTCGCCAGCCCCTTGAACATGTCCTTGAACAGGCGAATCTGTACGAAACGGGCCGTAACAGTCAGACGAATACCCACAGCGAGCAGTGCAACGATTAAAACGTAGGACCAAAGCCAATCAGTGACTGTCGCTAACATGTGCTACACCAACCCTGTGATTAAAATAATAGCAATGGCGGGAACCACCACAAACCGGAGTAACACTTGCCAAATGGAGAACACCCGCGGGTCCGTACCCAACTCAGAAAAACTGTGCTCACGACTCATGATCCATCCCACAAACAGGGCAATCAGAAGACCGCCCAAAGGGAGCGTGATCTTGTCATAGAGTCCTTCTGACGCCGCATTGAAGTTCATACCAAACACCGTGTAATCCTGCCAAACGTTGTATGAGAGGACTGACGCGACACTGCAAAACGTAACCGATCCCACCACCACAACCGCACTCATCTCGCGGCCCAGCGTTGTTCGCTGATCGGTCCAATTAGTCACCGACTCCAATAGCCCCACCATTGATGTCACGCCTGCTACGGACAACATGACAAAGAAGAGGACAGCGAATACATGGCCACCCGGCATTTGAGCGAACGCGACCGGCAAGGTCTGGAAAATCAGGCCTGCACCGCCAGCAATATCGAGGCCGTAGTTGAAGACCATTGGGAACACGACAAAACCGGCAAGCAAAGCCACGGCAGTGTCCGCCAAAACGATCAGCAAGGCGCCCCGCGTGATCGAGAAATTTGCCGGCAAATAAGATCCGTAGGTCATCATTCCACCCATGCCTACACCAATTGAAAAGAAGGCCTGCCCCACTGCGGCAAGTAACACTGGACCGTCAATTTTGCTGAAATCGGGTGTGAACAACCAGCGCATGGTTTCGGCGAATCCACCGGCGAAGACGTTGTAAATACTCAGTCCGACCAACAGCGCGAACAGTAACGGCATCATCACCGTGACCGCGCGCTCAATACCGCCGGTGACGCCCGCGTAAATAATACTGCCAACAATGAGATTGCCCACGACCGTCATCACCAACATGGTTGAGCCGTCGGCGAGTAACGCATTAAACGTTTGTGTTGACGATGTCGCATCGACCCCCGCGAAGCCAGTACTGGCCGCTTGGAGGAGATACCAAAGCACCCATCCAACCACCACTGCATAGGTAATTGAAATTGTGTAAGCCGTGAACACACCCAATCCACCGACGCCACCCCATAATCGACTGCGTCCACTCTCCTCAGCGACAGTCGCCATGGATTTAGAGGGGCTCGATTGGCCTCTGCGACCCACCAACAGCTCTGCCATCACACACGGGACCCCAATAGCGAACACGCAGAGCAAATAAACCACCACAAACGCGCCACCCCCATTTTCACCAGTGACGTAGGGAAAGCGCCAAATGTTGCCTAAACCCACCGCAAAACCAACAGAGGCCATAATGAAGGCAAAACGACTGGACCATACGGGTGTTCCTGCTGCCATGGTTTATTGCTCCGCTAAGTAGTTTGCGGCTTTTCGCGCCGCATTAAGTTTAACTGGAAACTCGGGGGCGAGCGTTGACGCTGCGTCGCGCTGGCTTGAGAACCAAACCATCACTGTATCGGTCTTACGGTTAATGTAGATGACCTGACCGTGAATGCCCACGGCACAAAATTCTTCGGCCTCGTCATCGAGTATCCACCACATGTCCTGGTAAGCAACCCAGTCTGCCTTAGAGTAATTGGGGTTGATATTCATCGCGTGTCGATCGCTGTCTTTAACGTCAACCATATGCGCTAGCCATTCTTTAGGAAGCACCCGCTCTCCGCCAAAGACACCTTTATCACGGATGAGCATGCCAAAGCGCGCACTGTCGCGAGCGGTCGCGTTATAGCCCCCTGTTGCCACGGGCATGTAGGCCCGGTCCACCGCAATATAGGCGTCATGCTCCGCCCCAATTTTCGACCAAACCACGTCACGAATCACGTCATTGAGCGGCTTTTTCATCAGTCGCGACACGAGCCAACCGAGGACATCCGCGTTCGCCGAGTTGTAGTCAAATCGGTGCCCGGGCGGTGTTTGCAGGTCTGGCTTTACGAAGTGACTCAAAAAGTCATAAACCCCGTAAATCTCCGACTGTCCCGGTTGCAGATCAGCAGCGCCTGGAAGATAACCCATGTTTAATGCGGGCGCGTAGTAGAGGAAAAAATCGCTCTGCGGATCAACATAATTTTCCTCAAACGCGAGTCCCGTTGCGTGATCTAAGACGTGTTGTACGGTCACCCGATCAAAGGCACTGCCTTTCAATTCGGGTATGTAATCAGAAGGGCTTTTTGTGAGCTCAAGCTGGCCACTCTCGACAAGCACACCGGCAATGCTGCTGACCAACGACTTGGTCATGGAGTACCAAATATGCTGTCGATGCGCGTCCATCCCATTCCAATAGGACTCGAGTACCAGGGTGTCTCCCTGAACAACGACCAGTGCGTCCGCCGCATTCGCACCGAAAACCTCAGCCACTGACTGCCCACCGATGCGAAGTTCACTGAGACGCGACTCATCGCGCGCAAAGTGATGAATCTCACCGCCACGAGGCACCATGACCGTATTATTGGGCGCCCCAAAATTTTGAAAAGACCACTGACTAAACGGCCAATCGCGGTGGTTCTTTTTTGTGACTTGTGCGTCCGCGGTGGGAGGAAATTCGTTCATCACCTGTTGGGGATCTTGAGCTGTTGTCGACATAGCACCTCCTACTGAGACGAGGACAACAAGCAATCGCCAAAACTTCATAGGCATCTCACTTTGTTATTGTTTTTCAGAAAGGCCCCAGAGCCCTCGTAGTTTTAGAGTGTACCGCTTAACTCGATTCGGTAGCCACTGCCGACTGGAACCGCCAAAAGAGCAATCGCCTGTTGAAACGCTTCGTTGCGCGCCGCCGGGCCCGAGAGATCAGCGGCGAGCGTGTAGCGCCCCTGCGCTATCGCAAACTGACCGTTGACCTCCAGTGCCCCTTTTCGCGTTGAGATACGGCCTTGGACACCTTGGTCTGTCGTATCAATATCAATCACGTAGGTCCCAAGCGAGACATCTCCACCGACCGCACGCCACGCCGCATTCTCCCAAACAATGCGGCCATTCGCCTCGAGCAGCATGCCGGTCGAGTCGACCGCCAGATGGTCCATGTCCGCAGTAAAACGACCCGCAACATAAAGCGGAATCAAGTTGCGCACCCAGCCCACATCAAGGCTAAGCATGACCTCGTTTAGGTGTGTCGTACCGCCCAATCCAAAATCCAGCGCAAGATCTGCTCGCTGATCGCCCCAGCGACTCTCGAGCGTCAAGACGTCACCCCACAAAAGACCCCGAGGACTGAGCACCCAGTTAACACGTCCTAAGGCAAACACCTGTCCGCGCTGACTGACGTCCATGTGCGAGGCTGACCCGCGCCACAGTGAACCGGTAAAACCTGAGGCAGTGACCGTCGAGGGCAGAAGACCACTGACGACCGAAGCAGGGACGCGGGCTACGAGCAACGCCAGCATGACAGTGCCCGTCAGTACAAGTATCGTCACTCGACCCACAGCTACTGGCCTCGAACTCTTAATGTTGCGTTAACACCGCCCGAACGACCCGCGTCGCTGAGCGAAGCATCGACAATACGCAGACCCTCGTTGCCCTCTACAGTCTCAAGCCACTGAAGTAATGCATCGAAGTCAACACCCTCAAAACGCACTTGCACCTCACCGCGACTGTTGGGCTGCAAGCGCTTTACGACCAATCCTGCATTTTGTGCGGCGGCACTGAGCGTCGATGATAGGTTTTGACTCGCGCCCGTGTCGCCACTCTCTCTCAGGCTCAACAGCTGGCTGACCTTGGTTTCAACGCGCGACAATTGGGCGCTCGCCGCATCATTATTACTCGCCATTTGACGACGCGCTTCGCCTGCTGGCGACAACGCAAACTGAAACAATATAAACAGGAGCAGAAACCCGCTCAGGAGCATTAGTGCCATTTGATCCCGGGGAGACTGTGCTGCAAACCATGCGCGCATTAGGACACCTCCACTCTTAATCGAGCGCGAACTTCATCGCCCCTCGCACTGGATGTTTCAAGGGTCGCCTTGAGCCCTTTCCCTTCAAGTGTTTGTCGAATTTCCTCAACCGCTGAAAAATTTTCAGCGGTAAGGTTCAGGCGAAGCTGCCCCGCGCTGTAATTGATCGATGTGACTCGTCCGTTGTTCGAGATCGTTGCTGTTACAACGTCGACAAGACGTGGTGTAAATGCAGAAAGACCCTCTTCGCCAGTAAATTCGGCAATCTGTCGGTCTAATTGCTTCTCGACATCAACCACAGCACCGCGTGGATTCGCTCGCCGATAGGTTTGTTGAATCGCTGAGCGCAGCTCCAGATTGTGTGACTGCAACTTTTGGAATTGGCCAAGATCAGCAACCAACTGCAAGGTGATGGCCACACAAGCCGCTACGGCAACGGTCCTCCAAAGACCCCACCACTTGTTCAGTGGTAACGCAGGCGCAAACGCCCCTTGACGCAAATTAAGGACTGGACGCGTATCAGCGAGCAGAAGAAGTGCTCCCCATCCCCCTTGGCGCCAGTCTACAAGGGCTTGCTGCTCGTCACTCAAATGAGCAACTACAGCCGCTTGGTCAGTGCCATACATCACGATTTTTTCGGGCGGCTCTGCCAAAGAATCCAGTACAACCGACAAGAGCGATAAATCCACGCGCGCGCCTTCAGAGTCGCTCCAGCGTAAGACCACTGAATCGCCCTCTACCACAGCACAACACTCGTCTGGCTCTCTCGGTAAACACAAGGCTTCCGGCGCAAAAAACTTGAGGCTCTCCGCTTGGCTGAGCTGCTCAATCCATGCAGAGAGATTATCGCGCCGCGTGAAGGCGACTAAATAATGCTCGTCGGTCAGAGGTGCAGATACAAAGTGCAAGTCGTCGACGTCCTCGGCGACCTGCTCTTCCATCATGAACGGCAATGATTTTGCCAAGTGTTTCCGCTCTTGAGGTGTAACCTCGAGGGAAGTTGTCCGAACAGCATCACTGGGAAGCCCAACGATCGCTGATTCTGGATACACAGTGTCAGCGGTGATGACTTCAGCGCTGATGGCACCAGCCCGCCAAAGCATCGGCTCCCCATCATGCCAAATGATCACACTTGAGTTTTCGACGCGCATGTTAGATCGCGGACCTCTTTGTACGACGTGTTAAGTATAGTGACTCAAATGCTCGACGTTGACTGCTCATCACAGCTCGCCTTCGGTCCGATGGACAACAGACACCGCTCGGCCCTGACGATGCAACACACTGTACAGGCGACGTTCTCGGTCGGCAATCTCAACGCGCGCATCGAGTAGGAACCAGTCGGACTTTACGCCAATCATCTTTCGCAAGTCAGTCGTTGTGGCATTGGTAAACATGGGATCTTCAATAAAGCCATCAACGTCCGTGATCATGCCCTCGTTTCGAAGTTCCACAATGCGCGCGACCTGTTGCCCAGAGAGGGGTTCGAACGCATCGTCGCCACTCAATGCGGCAAGCAACTCAGGCGGAGCAGTCAAAATATTGATCTTTCCCCCGTCGGTCGGCCACACGGTTAAAAACGGTGCAATGAGACGGTAAAGGTCCGGCGTCATGCCATCGACCGCTCGTACCTCGCTGACACTTGCGATCGGACGATTAGGCGCTCGGTAGGGAAACGCCGACGACAAATAGACTTCATTCTCCGCCCCGTCCATTCGTGGACTGCGGTCTGCATCGATAAAGTCGGTCATACGCTCAACCAAGCGAGTGGCCTCCGCGCGGCTGAGCTCCGCCTCCTCAATCGACAACAGCAACCGCAGTAAAACGCGCTGCTCAGCATTAAGTCGCTGCGTCTCGCCGTCGCGCTCGCCGACATCGGCCGGCGCCGCGCCTAAGGGGGTGTTGGGATCTCGTGCTTGATTTGCGGCCTCGACCAAACCGTTGATATTGAAGCGCCCCTGCAAATCGTAAATATCACCCCGCAAAAAGCCAATGCCGTCGAGTGGATAAGGGGCTTGGGGCTGAGCCCACATTTCTTGCAATGAATCCAGCGGGGCATCTTGCTTTGCGTCCTCGTCAGCATCAAATCGTAACGCCAATTCCGCAAGCGTTTCAGCACCCAGTAAAAAGGACCACCCCTGCTCAGCAAAAAACGTGTTCGTGCTCCTCTGCAGTTGCAAGTTGAAATCGCGCTGCACACCCACCATCAGTGTCGCAGCAATTGCGAACACCAGCAGTGCGATCACTAAGGCGGCGCCTTCCTGTGATTTATTTGAAGGACGGCATGACATAAAGTCGCTCCAGTTCACCCCAGTCCTCAAGGGAAAGTCTCACCTCCAAGGCAGCGGGGGGTTCCATAATCTTGTCGGTAAAGCCCACCTCTGAAATCCAGTTTTCCTGCCAAAAACGTCGGTCTATGGTTTGATTGCGATCCACTTCCAATGACTTGATCGTCGGCAAAAAACGCACCTCAAAACGCTCAACACGATCAACCAGCACCGTTTCAGTGGGCTCAATGGCCGTCGTTCGATCAAGAACGGGGTAGCTCAGCCTCAATAAGCGATCATCTTCCAGGCGATAGGCTACCCGCTGCAAGGTACTGCGCGGAGCACCGGTACTGTTGTGCCAACCTGCGCGCGTCAAACGAAGCGGATCTCGCGCCAGCGGCCCACCCAAGACGGCCGATGCCAGCTGCCCAAACTCGTCGCGTACCGGTCGGTTGGTCATTTGCCGAATGTCACGCGAGAGGACATTAAACGCCCGATTAATCTCGTGCAGTCGCTCAGATTCGGCGCGGACCGATTCGATACCCGTCAGTGCCGTGGACAGCGCTTGGTAAGACAACACCGAGACGAAGGCAGTAATCGCCATAGCAATGAGCACCTCGATCAGCGTAAAACCACGCGGCGCGCGCATCGACCTATCCTGGCGCATCGATTGTCTCCGCATTAAGAAAGGCGTCGAGCGTAAACAAAACGGCATCGTCCTCATCTTTCTCAGCCGTTACAGTCACCGTCAGACGCATAAATCCAGGCACCGGTGTATCGCGAATCTCGCTTCGCCAGTTCCAGGTTCGTCCGGCCCGATCAGAAGCTCCCGCGATGACACCCTTGCGTGCACTTTGACTTTTAGCGACAGCCAGACGCACTTCCGCAACCCGATCGGCGGCCACCCACTGGGCGATGGAGCGGTCTCGCAGGTAAGCCGTCCCGTCGATTTGCTGAGACAACAAAAACAGGAGTGCCGGCAGTGTCACAGCGACAACCGTCAATGCCACCATCACTTCAATCAGCGTGAAACCTTGCGATTTTTTTCGGTGTTCAGTCGAAAAAGTCATCGGGTTCGATTCCCTTCGGCAAAAAGGTCATTCGTCCAAACAAATCCCAGCGCAAGGTGTAGAGCAGATCGCCAGATCGTTCATCGATCCAATCCATTTCTCCGGGCGTCATCTCGCCACCGGCAAACAAAATGATCTGCGGTGGGGGGTTTAGGTCCTCCTCAAGGACTTCCACGTCAACAGGGGGTTGCTCTTCAAGTCTAAGCTCAAGTTCCATTCCCGGCTCAAACTGCAAGTCTTCGAAGGCATTATTGCGCGACAAAGGCTCAGACCAGCCCTGATCGTAGCGCCGCAACCAGAGACCTGCGTAAGACGCATCAAAGTCGTCTAGTCGGTGAATCAACAGCCCGTGATCCGTCCCAGTCAGCTCGGCCTCGGTCAGGGCGTATCCCAAGAGCGCCGCCACGTTGCGAACCTGATTTTCACGCGAAATATCGGAGCTGCCCGAGCCAACATTGAGGCTCACCAGCGACGTCAGTAGCACCACCACAAAGACCACTGCGAGCATTTCGATGAGGCTGAAGCCTCGTTGACGTTGACCCACGAACGAGCACTCCTTTATGAGTTGTCGTCTTCACCCCAATTGCCGATGTCGGCACTTTGATCTTCGCCTCCGGGCAGTCCGTCGGCGCCCAATGAATAGATGTCAACCTCGCCGTACTCGCCAGGTGACAAGTAGAGATACTCACGTCCCCAGGGATCTAGCGGCGCATCAGGCAAGTAGCCACCTTTCTTGAAGTTACGGGGCTCGGGTTCAAGGGTTGAGGCCTCGACGAGAGCGACCAGACCTTGCTCTGTCGTTGGGTAGACGTAATTGTCCAAGCGGTAGATCTTGAGTGCAGTTTCGATCGACTTAAAGTCTGCCTGCACTTTTTGAATCCGAGCATCATCCGCACTGTTTAAGACGGTCGGCGCCACAACACTGATCAACAGACCCATGATCACCAGGACCACGAGAATTTCGATCAAGCTAAATCCATTCTGCTTCTTCACTTTACTACCTCACCATCGTGTTCAAATCGAATATTGGCAATAAAATTGCCATCACTATTGTCAGTACTAGCCCACCCATAAACACCACCATGATGGGCTCAAATAACGCCATAACCGTGCCTAAGGTGGCCTCTAACTCACGCTCTTGGTTCGAGGCAGACCGCTCAAGCATGGACTCTAATTCACCGCTGGTCTCGCCGGATGCCACCATGTGGACCATCATCGGAGGAAAGTAGTCCTCCTGTGACAGCGCCCGATTTAGGCTCGATCCCTCTTGGACTTTACTTGCAACTTCTTGGCTTGAGGCACGCAACACTAAATTATTCATCACCGCGCCTGCAATTTTGAGCGCGTCCAGTAACGGCACCCCTGACGCCATAAGAATGCTTAACGTCGAAGAGAATCGCGCGGTATCCATGCCGATTAAAACGCGTCGAATTCCCGGAACCCGAAGTAGCGTTGCGTCAGAGACCTTCTTATACACAGGGTTTTTCAACAGTCGTTGTATAACAACCACCAAAATCACAAGACCGACCATGAGTAGCACGCCGTAATTCGTCAGAAAGTCACTGGTGGCGATGAGTGCAACCGTTAACGGGGGTAATTCCGTTTTGGTTTGCGCAAAAATGCCGACCATCTCTGGAACCACAAACACCATCAACGCCGTGACCACCGCAATGGCCACGCCAATTAAAACAAACGGGTAGATCAGCGCCATCTGCAGTTTCTGGGCCGTGTGTTGTCGATTTTCCGTGTAGTCCGCCAGCTGCTCAAGCACTGGACCCAGTTGCCCAGCCTGCTCGCCGGCAGTCACCATGGCGCGGTACATGTCACCAAACGTCTGCGGGAACTGCCCCATGGCATGCGCCAGAGTGTGTCCCTCGGCGACCTTAGAACGAACCTGTAGTAACAGTGCCTTCGTTGATGCCCGTCGCGTTTGTTCAGCGGCCGCTTGAAGACACTCATCCAGCGGGAGCGACGACGCCACTAGGGTCGCTAATTGTCGTGTCACTAAGGCGAGTTCGCTGGCACTCAGTCGGGGGGCAAACCATCCTCGTTTTGTCCCTGGGTCCGCGCGTGTGCCGTTGGCTGCGCGTCGCCCGGCCGAAGTCACTTCAATCGGACGAAGACTCTTGGTTCTCAGCTGTGCGCGAATTTGCCGTTCAGAGTCGCCCTCAAGAACCCCTTTGATCAGTTTCCCGTCGGAGTCGAGTGCCCTGTATTTGTAAGCCGCCATGCTATGTCACCGAGGTAACGCGAAGGACCTCTTCAAGCGTTGTTTCGCCGCCCAAAATTCGGCGTTGGCCATCGACCTGAATACCGGGGTAATTCTTGCGTGCCACCGACAACATCGCTTGCTCACCCTGACCCTCGTGGATCGCGGTTCGAAGCGCCTCATCGACCTCAACAAGCTCATAAATACCGGTTCTCCCGCGATACCCCGTCATGTTGCACTTAGCGCACCCCTTAGCGTGATAAATCTGGACCGGCTTGTCTCCCGTTATCCCGAGTAATTCTCGCTCGCGGCCACTGGCCTCGGCCGGCTCTCGACAGTCCATACAGAGGAGTCGAACCAGCCGCTGAGCCATCACACCGACCAAGCTCGAGGAGAGTAAAAACGGTTCCACTCCCATGTCTTGTAACCGTGTCACAGCACCAATCGCCGTATTAGTGTGCAACGTGGACAGCACAAGGTGACCCGTTAAAGAGGCCTGTACTGCGATCTCGGCAGTTTCCAAGTCTCGAATTTCTCCCACCATCACCACGTCGGGATCCTGACGCAAAATCGCGCGCAGTCCCCGGGCAAATGTCATATCCACCTTAGGATTGACCTGTGTCTGCCCCACACCCGGTAGCATGTACTCCACGGGGTCTTCGATCGTTAAGATGTTCCGAGAAGTTTGGTTAATGCTCGATAGCCCTGCATACAGGGTAGTGGTCTTGCCCGAGCCTGTAGGTCCCGTGACCAAGATAATGCCGTGGGGTCTGGCAAGCGCTCTACGGTAGCCCTGATGCACCTGCTCGTTCATCTTGAGCTGCGTTAACTCGAGCTGGCCCGCTTGCTTGTCCAGTAATCGAAGCACAACGCGCTCGCCGTGCGCAGAGGGAATTGTCGACATTCGAATATCGATTGCGTGACCTGCAATGCGGACCGATATGCGGCCATCCTGCGGTATACGCTTCTCCGCAATATCGAGTTTAGCCATTACTTTTAGGCGCGAGACCAGCAGTGATGCCAACATACGCTTGGGTGACAAAACCTCGGCGAGAACGCCATCGATCCGGTAACGCACCGACAGTCGGTCCTCAAACGTTTCTATATGTATATCTGACGCTTGCTCTTTAACCGCCTGAGACAATATCGCGTTGATAAGTCGGATAATGGGCGCGTCGTCCTCCGCGTCCATCAAGTCACCCAGATCAGGAATCTCATCCACGAGCCGCGCCAAATCGACGTCAGTGGAAAGATCCTCTGCCATTTGAGCCGCCTGATTTTGATTGCGCTGATAAGCGCCGCTCAAGCGAAGTTGGAACGCCGCCTCATCAACTTGCTCGAGCTTAAAATTTGCGCCTGATGTGCGTCTGACTTCAAGCAGTGTGTTGGTGTCTATAGGACCCACATGACTCAACACCAAGCCATTTTCAGCGTCCTCAAGCACTACCTGGTGCGCTTTGGAAAAACCAAAAGGCAAAAGCCCACTTCGGGGATCTGCAATTAAAGACCCCTCTCCCTCGACCGATAGGGACGCATCGATGCTCACAGTCTCAGGAATGATACTCACTGATCAATCGGCTCCTCAGCCACATCAGGGAGTGAACGCACCCGATCCTCCCACGTCGGGAGTACGGGAATTACGTTGTCATCAAGGAACATCAGGCCCCGATCTCGGCGCTGGCGTTGTTGATCGCGAATGTATCGATACTTTTCAGCCGTCGCCCCCCTAAGGTCTTCATCGTCGCGAATAATCGTGGAGCGGATAAAGACGAGCAAGTTCGACTTCGTCACAGAAACAACGTCGTTTCTGAATAATCTTCCAATAATAGGAATACCCGACAGCACGGGTACACCCTGTCGCGAGTCTTGTATATCGTCTTTAACCAGCCCCCCTAACACGACGATATCGCCGTCTTGTGCCATCACCTTCGTTTCGATTTTACGCTCGTTGGTGATGACATCTGAGGCCGAGAGCACCTGCTGCGATATACTGGAGACTTCTTGAACGATGTCCATCACCACCGAATCGCCCTCGTTGATTTGTGGTGTGACTTGAAGCGTCACACCCACGTTTTCACGCTGAATGGTTTGAAAGGGATTGGCCACACCGTTTGAAGATCCGGTGTTGGTGTAACTGCCAGTCACAAAGGGGACTTGCTGCCCCACCGTGATAAAAGCCTCTTCGTTGTCCAGCGCAATGACACTGGGTGTCGATAGTATATTGGCATTGCCCTGCGACTGGAGTGCGTTGAGGATCGTTGTCATTGTCAGACCCTCGTCAACAACACCCCAACCGAAGGTCGAGCCCGGGACTTGCGCAAGTGCGCCTGCCAAATCACGCACCCCTATATCGGTAGAGGTGCTGTCCTGGGGAAGAAGGGCCTGCGCAATGCCTGCATTACGCGCTTGCTGTGCGGAACTCGTACTGATGCTGCTCCCGTACACACCCGAATCATTGGCGAAGAGCCACTGCAGTCCAAGCTCCCGCCCTTCCACAATCTCCATCTCGACGATAATGGCCTCGACGAGCACCTGCGCGCGACGAATATCGAGTCGGCTAATCACCGACTCGAGCGCCGCCATTTCGTCTGTATCGGCGGTCATAATAAGGCTGTTGGTCGACGCATCAGATTCAATCGTTGCCTTCGCCGCATTTGCGGACCGGCTTTGGCCACGACTTTCATCATCAAGCCGCGCCAGGTTCTGCATCACCCTTGTCAGCACTTCAGCGACTTCTGTCGCATCTGAGTATTCTAGATACCTAACGCGCACATTACCGCTCTGTTCCAGCGGAATATCAAGGTAGTCAATCAACCGGTTAATACGCTCAATACTCACTTCATCGGCGGTCACAATTACGCTATTGGTCCGCTTGTCGGCAACCAATGTGGCTTCGTCATTGGCATCAGCCCCCTCGCCTGCCCGAGACTTTTCAAGCGCCTTCAACATCTCAACCACGTCTGTGGCAACACCGTAGCGAAGTTGAATAATCTCAGTCTCTTTCACCGCAGACTCGTCCATGCGGTCAATAATTTCGGAGATGCGGTTAATGTTGGCACGAATATCCGAGATGATAATGGCGTTACTGGGTGCATACGCGGCCATGTGTGCCTGCTGCGGCACGAGGGGTCTGAGTACCGGTATAAGCTTGGCCGCCGACACATTTTTGAGCCGAATCACCTGTGTCACGTATTCGTCGTTAATGATCGACGTACCCGAGATCACATCTACCGGCGCCGATCGTGCGTTCTTATTGGGAATGACGCGCACCACACCCCCACTGCGGACCGCGGTGTAGCCGTGAACGTCTAAGATCGATAAAAATAAGTCATAGAGCTCCGCTTTTGAGACAGGCTTGCTCGAAACCACCTTCACTTTCCCCTTCACGGAGGGGTCAATCACAATGGTGGTGCCGGTAACGTCCGAGACAAACTCAATGAACTCTTGAATGTCGGTGTCTTTCAAATTGACCGTAAAGTCCTGAGCAAAGGACGGGCTCGAGAGCAGCACGACACTCATTGAGAGTATGAGGGCGAGTCCTTTTGCCTTGCCGAGCATTGCGCGCATGATAAGGGTTACTCCTACTGGATGTTACTCAGGCTTACGTTAATAGATACAGGCGACCCCTTCCGATCAATATCAAAGGTCGCATCGGTTGCGTCTCGCATCAACTGATACAAACGCAATGTGTTGGAGGGGTCACTGAGCGCATAGCCGTTCACGGCCGTCACGATATCGCCTGCCTCAAAACCCAACGCTGTAAATTGAGCTGCGTCGCGACCCGGGGATACTTTGTAGCCTTTCAGGCTCCCGTCCGCCTGCACAGCACTGATGGACACCAAACCCGCGAGCGACT
>Ga0209652_1000401_pt1 | contig 37286 bp, 43 predicted proteins | sample SaaInl74LU_5_DNA_FD_184641 | JGI IMG/M metagenome (GOLD analysis project Ga0209652, IMG submission 184641) | Marine microbial communities from expanding oxygen minimum zones in the Saanich Inlet - ESP_74LU_5_DNA (SPAdes) (version 2) | ecosystem: Environmental > Aquatic > Marine > Intertidal zone... | reverse complement strand
ATATAAAAGTAACTGCTTAATACTAAATTTCTTCACTTATTTTATAATTTCATACAAAATTGGCTTACTTGGTGTAGCATCATTTTCAAAAGGAGCTATCATTAAATTTAATAAGTACTCACCATCTTCTACATCATTAGGCACATATATGAATTCTGTTATTGTAGCATCCATTCTAAGTTTACCATCTGTGTTCCAAAAAGCATTATGAGACAAAAGTCTACCTTCATCTTTTTCTTTATCTACAGAAGGTAAATCTATGAGTAGATGTTTAATCCCTTTTTCTTTTAAATAAATAGCTGCTTTTTCAGATAAATAGGTAGGGTTTGTATTTGAATAATCCATACTTTTTTTATCCTCTAAATTGGGTAAAGTTCGAATTACAATAGCATCTCTTTTTTTATTTCTTAACGCTGTTTTTAGCTGTTTTACTCCTATTAAAAAATCTCCATTATGAAACAAAGGGGCAATTGTAACTACTTCTGCAAGATGAAAATAGTGTTTTAAATTTTGATTTATAGAATGGACTTCTTTGGTAATATGCCCCACACATTCTGTATGAGTAATATGTGAATGTGGGTTAAAACTTATACCATTAAAATTAACTACAGCTCCATTTGCAACACTTACTTCATAATCATCAAATTTTTCTGGTTTTATTTTTGGATTATCTATATACCAAGCATTTACACTTTGCTTTTTTGGATCTATAGCAATTGAAATATCGATTGGTTTAGATATATCAATCACAATTTTTCTTGAATTGTATTCTATTATTGCTTTCAATTAAATAATTTTAAGATAAGTTCAACATAAATAAATCTGAGGCAATACCATCAGATAAAAATTTACCTTTTTTAGTTGTTTTTAATGTTTCGTTTTCAAGATACAATAATTCTTCTTGAATATATTTTTTTGCCTGATTTTCTAGATATTCAAAATATTTAATACCATAATCATTCTTTATTTTATTTAAAGAAACACCCCAAATTGTGCGCAAACCTGTCATAACATATTCATTATATTGATCTCTTTTTGTAAGTGTTTCTCTTTCTATTGGCAATTTATTTTCTTGTATTGCTTTTATATATTTTGCATTATTTCTTACATTCCAACTTCTTTGTTTACCATCAAAAGAATGGGCAGAAGGGCCAATACCTAAATACGATTTTCCTTTCCAATAAGAAGAATTGTTTTTACTAAAAAAACCTTCTTTCCCAAAATTAGAGGTTTCATAATGTATAAAATTAGCTTTCTCTAATTCTTCTATTAAAATATGAAATTGCTCTTGCGCTTTATCATCATCTACATTTTTAATGATGCCTTTTTGAATAAAATTTGCTAAAGCAGTTTTAGGTTCTACTGTAAGTGCATAACTAGAAATATGAGGCACACCAAAATCTAAAGCTGTTTTAATATTTGCTCTCCATTGTTCATTGCTACAATCTGGAATGCCATAAATTAAATCTAAAGAAATGTTTTTAAAATATTGAGTCGCTATTTCTAAACATTTTTTTGCTTCAGTTGCATTATGAGCTCTATTCATCAATTTTAAATCGTACTCAAAAAAAGATTGGATACCAATACTTAATCTATTAATAGCAGATTTTGAGAGCGTTATAATTTTTTCTTCTGACAAATCATCAGGATTTGCCTCTAAAGTTATTTCTGGATTATCAACTACTTTATGATTATTATAAACAGCTTCTATAATCCCATTTATTTCTGATAAAGATAAAATGCTTGGTGTACCACCTCCAAAATAAATGGTTTCTATAGTTTCATTATCTAACTCATTTTTACGGAGTTCGATTTCTTTAATAATACAAGAAATTAATTCATCTTTCTTTTTTAAAGAAGTAGAAAAATGAAAATCGCAATAGAAACAAGCTTGTTTACAAAATGGTATGTGAATGTAAATACCACTCACTTTTTTACTCTTTTTTCATTCTGTTTAACAAAACTAGCCCAACCAGTATAACTTTTACCACCCACAACTTTACCAGAATTGTAAAAATGACAAACAGCAGCAGCTAAACCATCTGTTGCATCTAAATTTTTAGGTAATGTTTTTAAATTTAAAAGCGATTTTAACATTAAAGCCACTTGTTCTTTACTCGCATTTCCATTACCAGTTATCGCCATTTTTATTTTTTTGGGTAAGTATTCTGTAATAGGAATTTGGCGCGATAAACCTGCAGCCATAGCAACACCTTGTGCTCTACCTAACTTTAACATAGATTGTACATTCTTACCAAAAAATGGTGCTTCTATAGCAATTTCGTCTGGGTTATAAGTATCTATAAGCTCAATTGTTCTTTCGAAAATGAGTTTTAGTTTTAGATAATGATCATCATATTTTTTAAGTTGTAGTTCATTCATTTGAATAAACTCCATTTTTTTACCTACAATTTTTATGAGTCCAAAACCCATAATTGTTGTTCCAGGATCTATACCTAATATGATTTTTTCTACACCCAAAGATTAGTTTAAAAAAGAGATTTTAAAAGTGTTTCTGCATTAAACCATAAATATAAAGCTATTGCTAATAACAGAACTAAGAACAGACCTTTTTTAGATTTTGTTCTTTTTCGTTTACCAAATTTTCTTTCAAATTTCATTTATATATTTTTTATGGCTCTTAACATTTCTCTTTTTCCTGGAGGACCAGGTAATCTTTCTACTGTAAAACCTACAGATTGCAAAGCTCTTCTAACACTTCCTTTAGCTGAATAAGTTACTAAAATTCCTTTTGATTTTAAAGCTTTAAACATAATTTCAAAAATAGCCTCTGTCCATAATTCTGGCTGAACTCTAGCTCCAAAAGCATCAAAATAAACAATATCAAATTGCTCTAAATCTTTTATATCTTTAAAAAACTGCTTTCTTTTAGTTAGTGAAAAGTACTCTTTAATTTGGTGTTTTTCTTCCCAACTACTATCATGTATTTTATCAAAAATGTCTTGAAAATGATTGGCATTTAACTCATCAACATAATTTAATTTTTTAATTTCTTCAGCTAAAACAGGATAAGCTTCTACACCTACGTAATTAATATTTAAATTATGTTTTATAGTTTCTAATAATGTAATAAATGTATTTAAACCAGTGCCAAAACCAATTTCTAGTATTGAAATTTGATGACTATTAATGTAAAAGTCAGAATTGATAAAATATGATAATCCATGTTTAATAAAAACATGATTTGCTTCTTGAATTGCACCATGTTTAGAATGATATTGCTCATTCCAATCTGGTAAATGTATGGTTGTAGAACCATCTGAAGTAATTAATATTTCTCTTTTCAAGATGCTTTTTGGTCATAATTAAAAACTCCTAGCCTAAAATTTAAAAAAAAGCCTAGGAGTTTTTTTTATCTAATTATTCAACTTTCATTAAAACACCATGTGCTTCAAAAGCGTATTCTTTTTTAGGTTCAGTAATTTTAGCAATTTCTTCTGCACTTTTACCAGCATCTTCTGCATAATGCTTTAATTCATCTACAGGTGTTTCTTTTACAAAGGCAATACCTTCAACAATTACTTCTCTATCTTTAGAATCTAAAGGCATAAAAAAACCATAATCTTTAAAACGAACCATTGTTTCTGTTTCTTCTCCTAAAGGAAGTTTCATCCAACATCCTTTTTTAGAACAAACTTCGTTTATTTTTGAAGCAAATTTAACTTGAATTGTATCACCTACATTCATGTTATTAAATTTAGCCAACATCTCTTCAGATGTTAATGCATTTTCTTCTGAAATTTTTTCTCCAAAAGCCTTTAAATTAAGATTTACTTCTTCTTTAACAACCTCAGTTTCTTTCTTTTTTTCAGCATCTTTACATCCAAATAATACTACTAAAGATAAAACTACAATTTGAACTATTTTTTTCATTTCATAAATATTTAACGAATTCATTACAAATGTAGTAAAATTAACAGTTAAATAGGCTTATTTCTTAAGTTTTGAATAAATAAATTATGTACATTTGTAGCACTTAAAGAGTACTAAAAATGACAACAAGTATAGAAATAAAAAGAGTAGAAAAATCTAATATCTCATCTGTAGATTTCGATAATCTTCCTTTTGGAAGTGTATACTCAGATCACATGTTAACTTGTGATTTTGTAAATGGCAAATGGCAATCTCCAAAAATAGAACCATTTGCACCTATTTCTTTAATGCCTTCTGCTAAAATTTTTCATTATGGTCAGTCTATTTTTGAAGGAATGAAAGCCTACAAAGACAAAGATGAAAACATTATGTTATTTAGACCTGAAGAGAACTGGAAACGTTTAAATAAATCTGCTAAAAGATTAGTTATTCCTGAAATTCCAGAAGATATTTTTATGGAGGGTTTAAAAGCTTTATTAGAATTAGATAGTGATTGGATACCTACTAACGAAGGTAGTTCTTTATACATTAGACCATTTATGTTTGCAACAGGTAATGGTTTTCATGCTTCTCCTGCAGATGCTTATAAATTTGTCGTTTGTACTGCACCTTCTGGAGCTTATTTTGGTGGTAAAGTAAAAGTTTTAATAGAAGAAAAGTATGCAAGAGCTGCTAATGGTGGTGTTGGTTTTGCTAAAGCTGGTGGTAATTACGCTGCTCAGTTTTACCCTACTCAATTAGCAATAGAAAAAGGATATAACCAAGTTATTTGGACAGACGATAACACTCATGAATATATTGAAGAAGCTGGTGCTATGAATATTTTTGTGAGAATAAATGATACTTTACTAACTAGCCCAACAAGTGACAGAATCTTAGATGGTGTTACTCGTAAAAGTATTTTACAAATTGCTGAAGACAATGGAATTAAAACAGAAGTACGTAAAATTTCTGTTACAGAAGTTGTAGAAGCTGCAAAAAACGGAAACTTAAAAGAAATGTTTGGAGCAGGAACAGCTGCTGTTATTTCTCCTATTGCAGGTTTTGGTTATAAAGAAGATGATTTTGATTTACCTGTTTTAGAAAATCCATATGCTTCTCAATTAAAAAAATTAATTACTGATATTCAAACAAATAAAACAGAAGACCCTTATGGTTGGAGAGTTATGATTTAATTTTGAATAATAGATAACATAAAAAAACTCACTAATTACTTAGTGAGTTTTTTTTATGTTATCTTCTTTTTTTAGAACTTCTTTTTACTTTATTTTTTCTTCTGTTAAAAGGTATTGCATCATCAAATGTATGCTTAACAGGTTTTAAATCTTTTTTCTTTCGCCAAGTTGTGTCACTATTAGGCAATAATCTATTCACTAAATCAGAGCGTCCAACTTTTGTAAGTTTATCTTTAATCCACTTTCTGTTTTCTTTTTTGTACCAAAAGAAAAATTTGTGTTGATCAAGTTTTTCTTGACGTGTTTTAGGTGTTCTTACTTCTTTTAAAGTGTAAGGATGATAACCTGAATAGTAAATAACAGTAGCCACTGTCATAGGTGTAGGTGTAAAACCTTGCACTTGTTCTAACTGAAAGCCCATGTCTTTAGTTTCTGCAGCTAGATTTGCCATATCTTCTAATTCGCTTGCAGGATGACTTGATATAAAATAAGGAATCAACTGTAAATTCAGTTTCTTTTTTAAGTTGATTTTATCAAAACGTTCTTTAAACTTATGAAAATAGGTAAACGAAGGTTTACGCATTAATTTTAAAACAGGATCAGAAGTATGCTCTGGAGCCACTTTTAAACGACCTGATACATGTTTAGTCATTACCTCTTCTGTATACGCATCTAACTCTTTTGCATCAGCATTTTTATTAAACTCTGGCACTAACATATCATGCCTTATACCACTTCCAATAAAAGATTTTTTTACTTTTGGATGCTTATCAACTGCTTGATATAACTCTGTAAGTGGTTTATGAGAAGTATCTAGGTTTGAACAAATTACGGGCGATATACAAGAAGGTGCAACACACTTGTCACAAATTTCTTGAACCTTCCCTTTCATTTGATACATATTTGCAGAAGGACCACCAATATCAGATAAATAGCCTTTAAAATCTGGCATATTTGCAACTTTATCTACTTCTTTTAAAATAGACTCTTGACTTCTACTTGCAATAAATTTTCCTTGATGTGCAGAAATCGTACAAAAGCTACATCCACCAAAACATCCTCTATGGATATTAATGGAGAATTTAATCATTTCAAAAGCAGGTATAGGACCTCTTTTGTCATATTTTGGATGAGGAAGTCTAGTATATGGTAAATCAAAAGAACCATCAATTTCTGCTTCTGTCATTGTTGGAAAAGGAGGATTTATTACCAAAGTCTTGTCTCCTACTTTTTGAAAAATTCTTCTTGCTTTTAATTTATTAGACTCTTGCTCTATGACTTTAAAATTAGAGGCAAACGTTTTTTTATCTACTAAACAAGCTTCATGAGAGTTAATTTCTACATCTTCCCAATCCTTAACTACAGGAATTTTCTCTTCTTTTTCATTGATTAAAACTGCAGTTTGTTTAATATTTTTTAAAGAAGAAAAAGGCACTCCTTTTTGTAATAGTTCTACGATTTCACGTAAAGGCTGTTCACCCATTCCATACACCAACATATCTGCTTTAGAGGTTTCTAAAATAGTTGGCAATAGTTTATCTGACCAATAATCATAATGAGTAACACGCCTTAAAGAAGCTTCTATACCACCAATTAATACAGGTACATCTGGAAATTTTTCTTTTAAAATTTTTGAGTAAACAGACGTTGCATAATCTGGTCTAAACCCTTTATCTCCATTTGGAGTATAGGCATCTTTATCTCGTCTTTTTTTGCTTGCTGTATAATTAGAAACCATTGGATCCATACAACCACCTGTAGCTGCAAAAAATAATCTTGGTTTTCCTAATTTTTCGAAATCCTGTAAATTATCATTTACACTGGGTTGAGGCACAATTGCTACTCGCAAACCATAACTTTCTAAAATACGACCAATAACAGCGGGTCCAAAAGAAGGATGATCTACATAAGCATCTCCACTAAATAAAATAACATCTAACTCTTCCCAACCACGTATTTTTACTTCACGTTTAGTAGTTGGTAACCAATCTGTTAATTGATGTTTTTTTGTTTCTTGCATATTTTGCAAAAATACATCATTTTAAAATGAGAAGTAAAACTATTTAACAACTAAATGAGGAATTTCTTCTAAATTCCAATCTATCACCAAACCTTTTGCTAAACTTTTTGCAATATCAACTCCATACAAGTATTCTGTTAAATACAAAGCTGCTTCAAATGATTTTGCACCTCCAGCAGAAGTAATGTATTTATCATCATGCACAAATAAAACATCTTTTCTAATGTCTAAATCTGGAAAACTAACCCTCATTTTGTCAATATCTGAAGGAAAAGTAGTAGCAACTTTACCTTCTAATAATCCAGCTTTCGCTAATACAAAAGCACCATCACAATGGCTAGTCATAAAAGTTGCTTCTTTATCTACTTTTTGCACAAAACGTATCATAGCTTCATCTTCTAAATCTGTATCTAAATGATGCTCTGCAGAGGGTATCACTAAAATATCAATTTTAGGCAAAACATCTTTTGTATAATTAAAATCAGGAGTTATTTTCATCCCTTCAAAAGTAGTTATAGGTTCATCTGTATTTGCAACAGTAAATACATTCATTGCTTTTATATTTTCTCTAAAAATAGTATGCTGAAAAATATCAAAAGGTGCAGTTAATTCTGTATTATAGGTTCCATCCATAATTAAAAAAGCAACATTATATCTACCTGAAACTATGTTTTTATACTTATCAACTTTTTGGGTAAGTACTTCATGTTTAATTTCTGTTTTTTTTGTTTGACAGCCTAAAATTAAAATCAATACTATTAGAAAAGCATTTTTCATAAATCTATTATTAAAGACTTAAAAGTATCAAAATCATTTTAACAATCTTAATCGATAAGTCTTTTTAATATTTTGTAATTTTATAGAAACTACCAAAACTTAATTATGAGAAAAATTTTCTTTATCCTATTTGTAAGCTTATTTGCTTTAACTTCTTGTAAAAAAACAAATGAAACAAAAGATACTTTTGTTATTGATAATTATACAAAACAAGAGGTAGACATTGAAATGCGAGATGGAATAAAATTACACACTACCATTTATTCACCAAAAGATACTTCTAAAGAATACCCTATACTAATGCAAAGAACACCTTATAGTTCTAGACCTTATGGAAAAGAAATGAGAACTAAAATTGGGCCTAATGTGCATTTAATGAAAGAAGGAAATATTATTGTTTATCAAGATGTTAGAGGTAGATGGATGAGTGAGGGTGTTTATGACAATATGCGTGCGTACATACCAAATAAAAAAGAAAATGAAAGTGATGAAGTTTCTGACACATATGATACCATTGATTGGCTAGTAAAAAATGTTGAGAATAATAATGGCAAAGTAGGTACTTGGGGTATTTCTTACCCTGGACATTATGCTACAGTTTCTACTATTGATGCTCACCCAGCATTAAAAGCAGCGTCTCCACAAGCTTGTATAGGTGACTTTTTCTTTGATGATTTTCATCATAATGGAGCGTTCTTATTAAGTTATTTTAGAGCAATTTCATTATTTGGAACTTATAAAGATACTCCAACAGATTCTGCATGGTACTCTTTTCCAGAAATGAAAACACAAGATCAATACCAATTTTTCTTAGACAAAGGTCCTTTAAAAAACCTGAATGAATATTTTCAGTATGATAAATTAGATGTAAATGCAACAACATCTAAAGAAAAAATTGATGATTTTTTCTGGAAAGAAATCGTAGAACATCCTAATTACGACTCAGTTTGGAAAAGCAAAGGTATTATACAACATATGGATAAAGTTCCTAGCTCTGTAGCTACTATGATTGTTGGTGGTTGGTTTGATGCAGAAGATTTATATGGTCCTTTAGAAACTTATAAAGGCATAGAAAAACATGGCAAAGACAATTATAACACCTTAGTTTTTGGGCCTTGGGATCATGGAAAATGGGCAAGCTCTGGTGTAAAAAATTATGTTGGTAATTACTATTTTGGAGATTCTATATCATTGAATTATCAAACACAAATAGAAACCAAATTTTTTAATCATTTCTTAAAAGGTGAAGGAGATAAAAATTCAGGTTTACCTGAAGCTTATGTTTTTGATTCTGGAAAACTAGAATGGAAATCGTATGATGCTTGGCCACCTAAAAATGTGGTTAAAGAAGATTGGTTTTTATCTGAAAATCAGAAATTAACTCAAGATTTAACAACATCATCAAAAATTAATTTTATAAGTGATGTAAAACGTCCTGTTCCCTATTCAGAGGATATTAAAACCGTTTTTACGCCAAGAAAATACATGACAGATGATCAACGTTTTGCAGCTAGAAGACCAGATGTTTTGGTTTTTGAAACTGATGTTTTAACTGAAGATTATACACTTGCAGGTGATATTTTAGCAAAATTAAAAGTAGCAACTACTGGAACAGCTGCAGATTGGATTGTAAAAGTGATAGATGTACATCCTGCTGATGTAGAAGAAAATAATGAAGGTTTACAAGACCACTTAAAAATGAGTAACTATCATTTAATGGTAAGAAGCGAAGTTTTAAGAGGACGATTTAGAAATAGTTTTGAGAAACCTGAACCTTTTGTACCTAATAAAAAAACAGATGTAAATATTAAATTACAAGATGTTTTCCACACATTTAAAAAAGGGCATAAACTTCAAATTCAAGTGCAGAGTACTTGGTTTCCATTGATAGATTTAAATCCTCAAACTTATGTAGACAATATTTATAAAGCAGATGAAAAAGACTTTAAAACACAGACTCATACTGTGTTTACAGATTCTAAAATCGAATTTTCAGTTTTAAAATAAATGACAAAAATCATATTTTTTTGCATCTTTTCTTTTGTATTTTCGTCTTATTCTCAAGACGTTAAAAAACACAAATGGAAAAATAGGGTACTTTTGGTATTTACTCATAAAAAAAATGATGAAATTTTTAATAAACAAATCAGTAATTTATTAAAAGAAAAAAAAGGGTTAACAGAAAGAAAACTCATTATTTATCAATTTGTAAAAGATCAATACTCTATAAATTTTGATTCAAAGTGGCTTTTATCTTCTTTAAAAAAGAATAAATACAAAACAGAATCAGAAAACTTTAAAGTAGTTTTAATTGGTTTAGATGGAGGTGTAAAATTAGAACAAACCTCATTTTTATCAACTAAAAAACTATTTACAATAATTGATGGTATGCCAATGAGAAGAAATGAAATAAGAAATAAATGAAAAGAATGAACCAAGATATTATAATTATTGGAGCTGGTTTATCTGGTATTGGAGCAGCATGTCACTTAGAACGTAAAAATAAAAACAAGAGTTATATTATTTTAGAAGCAAGAGAAGAAATTGGTGGTACTTGGAGTTTATTTAAGTACCCAGGCATTCGTTCAGACTCAGATATGTACACTTTTGGGTATTCTTTTAAAACTTGGGATGATGACAAATCTTTTGCAGATGCTCCATCAATTTTAAGGTATTTACATCAAGCTACAGAAGAATATAATGTTAAGGATAAAATTAAGTTTAACCAAAAAGTAGTTAGTTATAATTTTGATGAAGAAAATAATTTATGGACACTAAAAACTATAAATCCTATAACAAAAGAAGAATTAGAATACACCTCTCAATTTATATTTAATGCAAGTGGTTATTATAATTACGACCATGGTTATACTCCAGAATTTAAAGGTTTAGAAGATTTTAAAGGAACTTTTTTACATCCACAAAAATGGGACACTTCTTTAGATTATAAAAATAAAAAAGTTGTTGTAATTGGAAGTGGAGCTACAGCAGTTACAATAGTACCTAAAATAGCAGAAGATGTAGATACTGTAACCATGTTACAAAGAACACCAACTTATATAGCTGCATTGCCTAATAAAGATAAAATTGCAAAATTTATTAAAAGAATTTTACCAAGTAAAATTGCACACACCATAGTTAGAGCAAAAAATATTTTAGCTGATATGATTTTCTATAATCTTTGTAGAAAATACCCAAATACGATGAAGAAATTCATTTTAAAAGGAATTAAAAAAGAATTAGGAAATGATTTTCCTATAGCACCTCACTTTTCGCCAAACTATAGACCTTGGGATCAACGTTTTTGTTTAGTACCAGATGGAGATTTTTTTAAAGCCATAAAAAAAGGGAAAGCAAATGTAGTTACAGACACCATAGATACTTTTGTTGAGAATGGTATAAAACTATCTTCTGGTAAAATTTTAGAGGCAGATATTATTATTAGTGCTACAGGATTAAAATTATTACCTTTTGGTGGTGCAAAAATTTCTTTAAACAACAAACCCTTTAATATAACCAAACAATTTATTTACAAAGGATTAATGCTAAGCGAGTTACCTAACTTTTTCGTTTTTGCTGGTTATACAAATGCCTCTTGGACATTAAAAAGTGATTTAACAAGTGAATATATTTCTAGAGTATTAAAGTTTATGGAGAAGAACAAACTGAAATCTATAAAAGCAAAAGTTATTGAAGAAAATCTTGGTGAATTACCACTTATAAATTTAGATTCAGGTTATATACACAGAGCAAAAGATATTTTACCAAAACAAGGAGACAGGTTTCCTTGGAGATTATACCAAAACTATATTTTGGATTATAAAGTTTTAAGAATAAATTCAGTTAGAGATAAGCGCATCGAGTTTAGATAATTCTCATTTATAACATGTTTGGACCAAAAATTCCATTAGAAGAAGACGATTTTTATTTAAATGACCAAGGCTTTAAAGTTTTTACAGAAAAGTACCATTTAAAAAGAGGCTATTGTTGTAAAAGCGGCTGTAAACATTGTCCTTATGGTTATGATAAAAAAACAGATTCATTTAAATAAAAATAGTATGATAAAAAGGTTTTTAGTTTTACTTATTGCTATTCAATTTTCAAATTGTGCTCAGCAACAAAAAGTAGTGAATACTTTACCTAAAGATAATATATTAACAGAAGAACTTATTAGTAAAGGCATACACCAAGCACTAGTTAATGGTATAAAAAAACAAATTCCAAAATTAATTTGTGAAGATGGATTTTATAGAAATAAAATAGTTAAAATTTCATTAGATAAAGAATTAAAAGATGTAGATAAAAGTTTACGTGAAATTGGTTTAAATAATTTAGCAGATGAAGGTGTTAAGGTTTTAAATAGAGCTGCAGAAGATGCTGTAAAAAATGCAACTCCAATTATTGTAAATACTATTAAAGAAATATCTTTTAATGATCCCAAAAACATTCTTTTAGGAGAAAATAATGAAGCAACAAAATACCTAAAGAATAAAACTCAAAAACAACTTCATAAGAGTTTTAAACCTATTGTAAAAAATTCAATTTATAAAGTTGAGGCAGATATTATTTGGAGCAAATTAATTACAAGATATAATGCTATCCCTTTTGTTAAACAGGTAAATCCAGATTTAACTAGTTATGTAACTAACAAAGCATTAGAAGGAATTTATACTATGATAGAAATTGAAGAAAAAGAAGTTCGTACAAAAATATGTCATAGAAATACTATTTTATTAAGACAGGTTTTTGCGTTACAAGATAAAAAGAGTTTTATAAAATAAAATCGATACAATAAGTGTTCTAAGTACTGCTAACACTTAAAATACTGTATTTCAGTATATTTTTATTTTTGTATTATTTTTTTAATTATATTTACTTACCATTTTTTTAAAAATAATAACCAAATGTAATTATGTATTATCGATCTCAATTTAAAATATATAAAAACCATCTGAGAAAAAGATATGCAGATTTAATAGAAAAATCTAATAATTACAGATATGAAGACGAAAGTAAAAGTGATATAGCTGCATTTAAAGCCATGAAAATACTTGAAAAAATAAATCAAGTAAAATATTTAGACAGAGAAGTTACTGTTTAATATTTCTTCCATTTGTTTCTGCAGCTCTTCTGCTTTTTCAGCAGCTTTTTTAGCATAGTTTTTATCTTTTGAAGCGTAAATAATTCCTCTTGAAGAATTTATTAATAAGCCTACATTTTTAGAAAAACCATATTTACAAACTTCTTGTAAATTTCCACCTTGTGCTCCTACACCAGGAACTAATAAAAAAGAATTTGGTATAATTTTTCTAATATCCTCAAAATACTTAGCTTTTGTTGCACCAACAACATACATTAATTGATTCGCATTTTGCCATGCTTTAGAAGTTTCTAAAACTGTTTTATAAAGTTCTAAATTTTCAACTTTTTTGGTTTGAAAATCAAATGCACCTTCATTTGATGTTAAAGCTAACATAATAGCATGTTTGTCTTTAAAAGCTAAAAAAGGCTCTACAGAATCTTTACCCATATAAGGTGCAACTGTTACAGAATCAAAAGCTAAATCTTCAAAAAAAGCTTTAGCATACATAGTAGATGTATTACCAATATCACCTCTTTTAGCATCTGCTATTGTAAATATCTCTGGATAATTATCATTTAGATAATTAATTGTTTTTTCTAAAGATTTCCATCCTTTTATGCCATAAGCTTCGTAAAAAGCTGTATTTGGTTTATATGCCACGCATAAATGATGAGTAGCATCTATAATGGCTTTATTAAATTCGAAAATAGGGTCTTCTTCATGCAATAAATGCTCAGGTATTTTTTGGAGATCAACATCCAACCCAATACATAAAAAACTTTTTTTTAGATTTATTTGTGATACTAATTCTTGCGTTGTCATTACTTTTACTTCGAGTTACACAAAAGTACTACTTTTAACTTTTAAGCATTGTAAGATATTAGATTTTTAATAGACAGTTTTTTTATGAAAAAAATATTCCTCCTTTCAATCATTCTATTTATAAGTTGTAATACAAACAACCCAAAAGAATTTTCAGAAGAAGCATTACAAGATATGGTACTTACTGTTACTAATGAAAAAATGACTTTTAGAGAGGTTTTATATCAAAATAAAGGTAAAACTATTTTAATTGATGTCTGGGCTTCTTGGTGTAAAGATTGTATAGTTAGTTTACCAGATTTAGAAGAAGTGCAGAAAAATTTTCCAGAGGTTAGTTATGTTTTTTTATCTGTTGATAGAGGCAATACAGCATGGAAAAGAGCCATTGAAAAATATAACTTAAAAGGACAACATTATAATTTTCCAAAAGGACAAAAAAATGGAGCTTTTGTAGATTTTATAAATTTATGGTGGATACCTAGATATATGGTTATCAACAAAAAAGGAGAAATCACCTTATTTAAAGCTACGAAAATAACAGATAAAAAAATAGTTGAAGCCTTAAAAAAAGGGTAGAAAAATCGTTGTAGTAAGATTTTTAATTAGGTAATTAAACTTAATTTTCTATTTATTAATTTTACATAACTAAAAAAATCTAATCATGAGAAAAAAAATAGTAGCTGGTAACTGGAAGATGAATAATAATGAAACTGAATCTATTCAGCTTATTCAAGGTATAAATGAACAAATTACTGGTGAATCTCTAGATAATACAAGAGTTATTGTTGCACCTTCTTTTGTAAACTTATCTGCATCTTTAAAAGCTTCAGAAAACACACCTATAGAAGTAGTTGCACAAAATATGCACGAAGCAAAAAGTGGAGCATATACAGGTGAAGTATCTGCAGACATGTTAAAAGGTTTAGGTATTAAAACTGTTATTATTGGTCATTCAGAAAGAAGATCATTATTTAATGAAACAGATGAAATTCTTGCAGAAAAATTAAAAGCTGCTATAGATAATGGTTTGGAAGCCATTTTTTGTTTTGGAGAGAAATTAGAAGAAAGAAAATTAGACAACCATTTATTAGAAGTTGGTAGCCAATTAAGAAATTCATTATTTCAATTAAAAGCTGATGATTTTAAAAATATCATTTTAGCATATGAGCCAGTTTGGGCAATTGGAACAGGTGAAACAGCATCTCCAGAGCAAGCTCAAGAAATGCATGCTTTTGTTAGAAATGTTTTAGAAAAAAGATATGGCAAAGAGGTTTCTGAAAATACTTCTATTTTATATGGAGGTAGCGTAAAACCAAATAATGCTGAAGAAATCTTTTCTAAAAAAGACGTTGATGGTGGTTTAATTGGTGGTGCATCTTTAAAAGCAGAAGATTTTTCTGCAATTATAAAAGCAATCTAAAATGCCAAAAACTTGGCAAGAAAAATTTAACTCATCAAAACTGCCTATTGTAAAAACAATAGACAAAAGATTTGCAGATTTAACAGAAGGCACAAAAATGTTTATTGCATCTCCTAAACTAATAGATGTATATATAAATGAAATACCAGAAGGTGTATCTGTTGCTTTAATAACGATGAGATTAGATTTAGCTATAAAACATCAAGCAGATAATTCTTGCCCAGTAACAACAGGTATATTTTTACGCATTGTATCTGAAGTTGCTTTTGAAAACTATCAAAAAACTAACAACTTAAACTCAATTACTCCTTTTTGGAGAGTCGTTGATACAAAAATGCCAATCGCAAAAAAATTAAGTTGTGGAATTGATTTTATTAATAATCAAAGAAAAAAAGAAGGATTATCTTAATGGATAAGATTTATATAGAATATCAATTTAAAATTAACCCAAAAGAACCTGCAACAGAGATCTTAATTGCTGAATTGGGTAACTTAAACTTCGAAAGTTTTGTAGAAACTGAAGAAGGATTAACAGCATACATACAAAAAGAAGACTGGCATACTAATATATTAGACGAAGTTTTTATTCTTCAATCTAAAGAATTTAATATTGTTTCTGAGTATAGTGAAATTGCTCAAACTAACTGGAATGCAGAATGGGAAAAAAATTTTAATCCTATTATAGTTGATGATTTAGTAAGTATTAGAGCCCCTTTTCATAACAATCCAAATGTAAAATACGATATTGTTATAGAACCAAAAATGAGTTTTGGCACAGGTCATCATGAAACTACACATATGATGGTTCAGCATCTTTTACAATTAAAATTAGAAAATAAAAAAGTATTAGATATGGGTTGTGGTACTGGTATTCTAGCAATTTTTGCTGAAATGAAAGGTGCTAAACCTATAGATGCTATTGATATTGACAATTGGTGTTATCTTAATTCAATAGAAAATGCAGAAAGAAATAATTGCAATTCTATTTCTGTTTATGAAGGAGATGCATCTCTTTTAAATAACAAGAATTATGATGTAATCATAGCTAATATCAACAGAAATATATTACTTAACGATATAAAAATTTATGCTAATTGTTTATCAAGTGGAGGAATTCTTTTGTTAAGTGGTTTTTATAAAGAAGATTTTACGATTATAAATAAAGAAGCTGAAAATCAAAACCTTAAACTTGATGGTGAGCTTACTAAAAATAATTGGATGTCTTTAAAATTTGTAAAACAATAAAAAATATTCTTTATTTTTGTAGTATGAGTACAAAAGAGAAAATACAAGAAGATTTAGATATTCTTGAACAAGAAACACATCAACATGAAATTGTTTTACATAATGATGATGTAAATACTTTTGATTTTGTAATCGAATCTTTAATTAATGTTTGCGACCACACATTAGAGCAAGCAGAACAGTGTACTATTTTAGTTCATTATAAAGGAAAGTGCACAGTAAAATCTGGCGAATATAAAGATTTAGAACCAAGATGTTCTAAACTTTTACAATTAGGTTTGTCAGCAGAATTAGTTTAATCTTTATGGAAAATATTTTAAAGTACTACCAGTTTTCTGCATTTAAAAAAGACGAATCTGGTATTTTTAGTGGAAATGAAATTTCTTATTCCATTTTAAACGACACACACTTTTTAATTTTTGAAAAAGAAAAAGAAGTATTTAACTTATACGTTACTAGATATACTTCTAAAAAAGATATAGGTATTAATAAACCTGAAATTATTGAAACTCTAGTTAATAATTATGATAAGAGTAAGCCAGAACACAGAATAATTTTAAAACAATATTTTCAATAATATTTAATTTAAAGATTTTTTATCTTCAAAATTTATATCCTCAGGCTTTATAAATTCTTTAATCATACCATATACTAAAGTATCTTTATTATCATTTATATCTCGCCATTTAATAGACTTAACATATATTAGTTTACCATCTTTATCAGTGGTTTCTTCTATAGTTTCTAACTCTTTTCCTGTTATAGATACTGACATATCTTTTTCATGATATTTTTGTCCATAACTAGGTCCAAAATTTTCAAAATTATTTTTACCTATTTGCTCATACTTATCATAATTAAAAAGATGTCCAATTCTATTTACATATTCTGGATTTACATATTTCATGATAAATTCATTACCCTGTTTTATTTTTTGCCAAACAGGTTGAGGAAAGTTTTCATAATTTCGATTAAAAATAACCATGTTTCTTGTTAAGCTTTCATTTCTTTCTTTAAGAGTAGCAAAATCAATTTTTACTTTTTGATTTTCTGTTCTTAAAAAATATGTAGAAACAGTTAAAAACAACAAAGACACATAAGTAATAACCTTATGTTTTTTTTCTAAGTTTGAAACAATAAACAAAAAATTTCTAGATCTTTTTTTTATATCTCTCATTATATCTAGAATTATTTATTTATAGGTATAATTTCTTTTACCATACCATATACCATAGTATCTTTATTATCTTTTATATCTCTCCATTTAACTACTTTTAAATCTAGGCTTTTACCAGATTTATCTTTAAATCTCTCTATGCTTTCTAGTTTACTACCTAATACTGAAACAGCAACATCATTCTCATAATAAATTTGCGCTATACTTTTTGGGAATAATTGAAAATTATTTTTCCCCATAATTTCAAATTCATCATAATTAAAATCATGTCCAAATAGTTTTAAATATTTAGGGTTAACATATTGAATAATAAATTGGTTTCCTCTTTTAACTTTTTGCCAAACAGGAAGTGGAAAATTTTCGTAATTACTATTAAAAATAAGCATGTTCTTTTTTAAACTAATATTTTTTTCTTTAAGACTTGCAAATCCAATTTTTAATTGTTCATTATCAGATCTAAGAAAATATGTTGATATTGATAATAGTAATAAAGAAGCATAAGTAATAACTTTATGTTTTTTTTCTAAAATAGAAAGTTTAACCAATAAGTTTCTACCAAAATTATTCATAGCTGTATAATTTTAGGTTACAAATTGTTAAATTAAAATTTAAACTTGAAATTAATACAACAAATAGACATCTTCTAAAGTTAGAATAAATTGAAGTATTAGTAAGTTTTCTGTCCATAGTTTGGGGGAATTGGAATTAAAAACACTAAATTGATTGAAAATCAACTTAACCAAAAATAAAAATTAAATATAACTATAACAAACATTTGTGTCACATAGTTAAAATAAGGCATTAAATAGAAAAAAATATAAGATATAAATCAAAAAAAACTCATCTAAAATTATAGATGAGTTTTTGTGACCGCGACAGGATTCAAACCTGTAACCTTCTGAGCCGTAATCAGATGCGCTATTCAGTTGCGCCACGCGGCCTTAAAGCGGGTGCAAATATAACTTCATTTTTTTTAAAATGGAAATCTGATTAACATTTTATGCTCTAATTTTTAACTCATAAGCTTTTATAATTTTTAAAGCTTTGTCTAAATCTGATGAATGCACGTGTACTTCAACTGAATTATCTGGGGACCCAAACCCAGCTAACCTAGAAGATTCAACCCTATCTTTAACTAAATAGGTAATAGATTCCTCATCTAGTATTTTTGTAAGTCCTTTTACAATGATACTATTATCTGTAAATAATTTTGAATATTCCATAATTTTAATCTAATGATTGTTTTGTTACGTAAGCTCTAAATGCAATTATTGCCAATTGCATTTTAGAAGCTTTAGTAATGTCTAGTTTTTGTTTAGTGAAAGATGGCAAAATAACTTTATTTACTTTAGCCAAAACTTTAAAAAAACCTTTTTTCATTTAGTTTGATTTATAATCAAATTTAATGAAAATATTCTTTTTCTTTTTTCTATATCAATTATCCCATAAATAATAAAATTTAAAATAAAATCATGTATAGAATTCCAGTGATAAATTTCATGATTTTTAAGGCTACAATAAGCATATTTAATAGTTTTAAAAGTTAATATTTTGTTTGTTAATAATAAATTGTTTCAGCAATATTTAAGAATATTTTTATTCCACCAAATTTTATAAATCAAAATAATTATATTGATTTAACTATTGTAACTAAAAAAATAATAATAGTTATAATATTTAACTATTAATTCTTTAATTAAGTTTATAATTATTACCATATATACTATTTATTATTTAATTATGAAATAAAGTAAAGGCATTAAATACGCTATTTTTTAAAAACAAAGGAAAAATGATTTTAGAAAAGACAATTTATTAGCTTTTCATCTTTTTTGGACTTTTAAAAAATCTTAAAACTGTATCTTTACACTAAATTTTTTTTATGAATTTTTTATTAATTTTTGGAGGTTTAATATTATTAATCTTAGGAGGTAATTGGCTATTAAAATCAGCTGTTGCTTTATCTTTAAAATTAGAAATTCCAAAAATTATTATTGGTATGACAGTGGTTTCTTTAGCAACTTCTGCACCAGAACTTATTGTAAGTATAAATGCTGCATTAAATAACTCTTCTGATTTAGCTTTAGGAAATGTAATAGGGTCTAATGTTGCAAATTTGGGTTTTGTTCTTGGAGTTACGCTACTTTTTGGTAAAATTGAAGTACAACATGGATTTTACAAAGTAGATTGGCCAATAATGATTTTAGCATCATCATTACTCTTTTTCTTTTTAAAAAGTGGTAAAGTAATCACCCAAATAGAAGGTATTATATTATTTACTTTTTTGGTTTTATTTTTAATATATCTTTTAAAGTTTCAGAAAAAAGCAGTGATAGACGAAATGCCTGAAGACGATGAATTACTTCCTAGTATTAAAATTTTTACATATTTAGTTGTTGGTGGTTTAGGTTTGTGGGGAGGTTCTGAGCTTTTAATAAAGGGTGCTACAAACTTAGCATTAGATTTTGGAGTAACAGAAAGAGTTATAGCAGTCACAGTTGTATCTATAGGTACAAGCATTCCTGAATTAGCAGCCTCGTTAATAGCCATTATTAAGAAAGAAAAAGCAATTTCTTTAGGAAATTTAGTGGGTTCTAATATCTTTAATATATTAGCTGTTTTAGGGATAACTTCAATTATTACTCCTATACCAGTTGTAGATGAAAGACTATTATCTAATGATATTTTTTGGATGTTAGGTATTTCATTTTTAATTCTTCCATTGGTTTTTATTCCAAAAGGACTTAGACTTAACTGGAAAGATGGTATTATCTTATTAACTTGTTACGGTTTTTTTATTTACCAAACGCTGTAAAACTTCTTTACTAGCGCTTTTTTCTTTCTTAAGCATTAATAAAAGTATAAAGAGTACTATTACACCAAGCATTGCAAAAATGGCCATTAAACTCCATGTAAATGCATATCCATATCCATCAATAAGTAACATACCAACATTATGACAAAAGATATTAGCTAAAGAAAATGATATGGCATACATAGCCATATATTGTCCTTGATTTCCTTTTTTACCACGTTCAATTGCAAAAGCATTAGAAAAAGGAAATGCAACCATTTCACCAATAGTCATTAACAACATACCTACAACCAATATACCAACCCAAGAGGTTGTATTTAAAGCAATAAAACTAAAAGATAATAACAACAACCCGATTAAAACAAGCTTTATTTTAGACTTCTTTTTGTTTTCTAACCAATTGATTAATGGCATTTCAAAAACAAAAATAAAAAAGCCATTAAAACCCATTAATAATCCAATCTCAAATTCTGATAAAAAACGAGCGTCTTTGTAATATAAAGGCATTGTAGAAAAGTATTGCATAAATGTAAAACCAAAAATAAACATGGCTACAAAAAAGACCCAAAATAGTTTGTCTTTATAAACTGAAATAGGCTTCTCTACTTTTACCTCATCTAAAGTCTTAGCTTTTTTTGGATGTAATACTTGAACTAAAAGAATTGCTGCTAAAACACTAGTAATACCATCAACCCAAAATAGAGATTGATAACCAATACCTGTAATAATTAAGCCTCCAATTGCAGGACCAGCTGAAAAACCTAAGTTAATAGCTAAACGAATTAAAGTTACTGAACGCGTTTTGTTTTCTGGTTTACTGTAAGCACTTAATGCCACAAACATAGCAGGTCTAAAAGTATCTGCAGCCAACATAACCAGCAAAATACCAAAACAGAAACCGTAAAAAGAAGTTATATATTGTAAAGAAAAAAATAAGGCTCCTGTTAAAAAAAGGCTTACAAACATTACTTTATAATAACCTATAACATCTGTTAATTTACCTCCCAACCAAGTTCCAATTAAAGATCCAACACCCCAGAAAGACATAACAATACCAACTTCAGGCATTGAAAAACCTAAACTTTTATTTAAATAAAGTGAGAGAAAAGGAATCACCATAGTTCCTGCTCTATTTATTAAAGTGATTAAAGATAACCACCAAACTTCTCTAGAGAGACCTTTAAAAGTGTTTATGTAATTATTAAAAAGTTTTTTCATAATTTGGTTGATACCACAAAAATAAAAAGTCCAACTTCAATGTTGGACTTTTTTATATTGTTAGATTTTATATAGATATTATCAAAACACATTTACAGACCAACATTTGTGTTTAATACACAAAATTTGAGATATATAAAAGGTGTTTATTTTCATGATTATGTAATTGACGAGATAAAACTATAGAAAATAATTGAAAGTTGTATTTTTGATTTTAAATCTTTAATATGAAAAACGTTTTATCATTTTTATTCATATTCTTATTAAGTTCATGTAATTCTAATGGTAAAAGACCATTATTAGGAGAAACTGAATATCAACAAAAATTAAATGCGAGTTATAAAGATGCTACAACCTCACCTTTAAAAAAGAAAGATTTAAAGAATTTTAATGGATTAGATTTTTTTGCTGTTGATTCTAGTTTTATAGTAACTGCAAACTTAACAAGGATAGAAAATGCACCAGTTTTTGAGATGGCAACTACAACAGATAGAAAACCTCTTTACAAAGAATATGGTTTATTAAGATTCAAAATAAATGGTCAAGATTTAGAATTAACTATTTACCAAAGTCAAGATGACTTAAGAGATGAAAAATACAAAGACTATCTGTTTTTACCTTTTACAGATAACACCTCTGGAAATGAATCTTATGGTGGAGGACGTTATATGGATGTTATGATAACTGATATTAAAGATGATAACACAATTGAATTGAATTTTAACAATACTTACAATCCTTATTGTGCTTATAATGATGATTATTCTTGCCCATTAACTCCAAGAAAAAATCACTTAGATATTGAAGTAAAAGCAGGAATTAAAGCATTTAAAAAGAATTAAGGATTTAAAGAAATATTACCTTTTAAATCTAATTCTATTGCTTTTTCTAATGATTTTAAATGTGCTTCTCTAACTTTTAATTTGGTTTCAGCATGTGCTTTTTTATTTACTTGAGCAAACATGTTAGCTATCTTAATTGCGGTTGGCAAAAGTAAGTCTTGTGGTACAATAGTATCTAAAAATCCAGCTTTAACTGCATTTTTTGGATCAAATATTTCACCATTATTTACACTTCTATTTAGGTAAACTTCAGATAAGCGAGATTTTGCAATGGCTATACCTGCATAATGCATTGTCATACCAATTAACACTTCATTTAAGCCTATTTTAAAATCACCTTTTGTACCAATTCTATAGTCTGTAGATAAAAGCAAAAAGGCTCCTTTAGCAATTGCATGACCATTACATGCTGCAATAATTGGCAATGGAAAAGATAACATTCGTAAAGACAAATTAGAGCCTTTAGTAACTAATTCTAATGCAGATTTAGGAGACTCTTTCATTACCTTTAAATCAAAACCACCAGAAAATATACCTGGAGTTCCTGTTAAAATTACTACCTTTTGTTCTTCTTCAGCTTTATCTAAACATTTATTTAATTCTGAAATAACTTGATGAGATATTGCATTAGCCTTACCATTATTTATGGTAATTATTGCATAATTTTCTTCTGATTGATAAGTAACTACATTGTTCATTTTACATAAATTTTATTAAATACATACCTGCAAAAACAGCTAAGAACCCAACTACAAAACTTGTAATTGTATAAAGTGCAAAAGAGGTGAAATCTCCTGATTTTAAAAAGATATGGTTTTCGTAAGCAAAAGTAGAAAATGTAGTAAAACCTCCACAAAAACCTGTTGCTAATAATAATGTTTGATTTTGATTAAGTGTATCACTTTTGGCTGCATAACCTAAAATAATACCTATTAAAAGACTACCTAAAATATTTGCTACAAAAGTTCCAAAAGGAATTCCGTTTTCAGTATTATTTAGCCATTTGCCTAAAAGAAAACGCAAAACACTACCAAAGCCACCACCAATAAATACAAATAAAAGATTTTTCATTATAGCTCTATATCATCTAAATCTCTCCAGCTTTTCTTTTCTATAATTGTACCCTTATTTAAAATAATAACTCCAGGATTAGCTCTAATCATAGTTTTTAGAGTGGTTTCATCACAAAACAAAAACTTAAAAGGTAAATTATAATTTTTTTGTGTTAATTCTATTATCTCTGAAAATGAAGCTGTTACACCATATACTTTGTATCCTTTTCTTTGGGCTTCTAAAGAAAACTTTTTAACTTCTGGAAATCCATCAAATTCAGATTTTTCGATACTTGAAGCAATCACTAAAATAGCTTTATCCATTTTTAAAATGTCATTAGCTAAATCGCTCTGTTCATCTTCTAACATAAAATCGTGAATAGGAGGTATTTTTCCATCACCTTGATATTTCATCCCTTCAGGAATATTAGTGCCAACTTTATAAGCTCTAAAATCTATAACAGGTATATGATATATTGTATAAATTGCTATAAATAAAGATAATAACAAGCTCGAAACTGTTATAACTGTTACTTTCTCTCTTGAAAATAAAGGATAAATATCTTCTCTATTTTTATATAAGAAAACTATTAATATTGTTAAAATAACATCTTTATAAAAAGATTGCCAAGGCGTAAGTTTAATTGCATCTCCAAAACATCCACAGTCTGTTACTTTATTAAAGAATGCAGAGAACCAAGTTAAAAACAGGAAAAATATAATAAGCACTAATGCATATTTTATCATCTTTTTTGCTCTATAACCAAATAAAATTGCAAAGCCTAAAAATATTTCTAAAACAATTAGAAATACAGAAAAGTATAATGCAAAAGGTATTAAAAATTCTAAGCCTAAAACTCCATCTGAAAAATATTCTTCAAATTTATATTGAGATCCAATAGGGTCTACCAACTTAACAGCACCAGAAAAAATAAATAATACACCTACAATTACTCTAGCTACCTGAACTAAAGGGATTATTAATCTGCTTTTAGTTTTTTTCATTTTTTAAGTATTTTAAATATTATGTAAATCAACAGTGCTAAAAATGTGAACCCTAAAATATAAATAATTACAGTTCCATATACACCATTATAGATTAAAATTGAAGCTATTGCTATAGCAATAAAACAGAGCCCTAAATAAATGATTTCAAGTAAAGCTCTATTCATAAATTACTTCAAATGAATCATAGCAAAAACAGCGTAATTAATCATATCTTGATAATTTGCATCAATACCTTCTGAAACCAAAGTTTTACCTTTATTATCTTCTATTTGTTTTACACGTAATAATTTTTGTAAAATTAAATCTGTTAAACTAGAAACACGCATATCTCTCCAAGCTTCACCATAATCATGATTTTTATTAAGCATTAAATCTTTGGTAATTTTAATATGTTTATCGTATAACAAAGTAGCATCTTCAGTTGATAAATCAGGATTTTCTACAACTCCTTTTTCTAACTGAATTAAAGCCATAATAGAATAATTTATAATACCAATAAATTCAGATTTTTCACCTTCGTCTACTTTTCTAACATCATTTTCTTGAAGCTGACGTATTCTTTGTGCCTTTATAAATATTTGATCTGTTAAAGAAGGTAATCGTAAAATTCTCCATGCACTCCCATAATCAGACATTTTTTTTATAAATAAACTCCTACATTCTTCTATAACAGCATCATATTGTTTTGAGGTATCTTGCATTTTAATTGTAAAGTATTTTTCCAAATGTAGTAAATCTTACTCCCTTTTCATTTATTTTTACAAGGATTTTATCAACCAGATATGAATAGAATAGTAGTTTTTTGTGGTTCTAGTTTAGGGTTTAATAGTATTTATAAAGAAGCAGCCATAGAATTAGGGAATTATTTTGCCAGACATGGTATTGTTTTGGTTTATGGTGGTGGAAAAATAGGAATGATGGGAGCAATTGCTGATACTATTTTAGCTAAAAAAGGAAAAGTAATTGGGGTAATTCCAAAATTACTAGAAAAGGAAGAAGTAGTTCATGCTGGAGTTGAAGAAATGATTGTTTGTAAAAAAATGAGCGATCGAAAAGTAATTATGAGTAAATTAATAGATGGTTACATTACTTTACCAGGAGGTTTTGGAACGCTTGATGAATTATTTGAAGCACTTACATTAAATCAACTACAAATAGAACAAAAACCTGTAGGTATTTTAAACATTAATGGATATTTTGACGCAACTCTACAACAATTAGATAAAATGGCTGAAGAAGGTTTTCTTAAACCTCAGAATAAAGCTTTGCTTATAGTTGCGGATAATATACCAGAATTAATGGATAAGATGAATAATTATACACCTCCAAAAACTACTCATATAATTAATAAAGTTGTTCGCTAATGACTATAAATTGTAAAGGCACTTTAGTAGATTTATCCTCACCAAAAGTAATGGGAATTTTAAATATTACTCCAGATTCTTTTTATGATGGAGGTAAATATAAAAACGAATCTGAGATATTACATCAAACTGAAAAAATGCTTACTGAAGGTGCTACATTTATAGATGTTGGTGCTTATTCTTCTAGACCAGGTGCAGCCCATATTTCTGAAGATGAAGAATTAAATAGGATTTTACCTGTTATTGATTTATTGATTAAAGAGTTTCCTGAAATTCTAATATCTGTAGATACTTTTAGAGCTAAAATTGCTAGTGAAACTGTACAAAGAGGAGCTTCTATAATTAATGATATTTCTGGTGGAAATATGGATGAAAAAATGTTTTCAACTATTTCAAATCTTAATGTACCCTATATAGTTATGCATATGTTAGGCACACCACAAAACATGCAGAAAAACCCTGTTTACAAAAATATAACTCAAGAAGTGATTTCTTTTTTTGCAGAAAAAATATTTCAATTACATCAATTAAAAGTAAATGATATTATCATAGATGTTGGCTTTGGTTTTGGAAAAACCATAGCACATAATTTTGAACTTTTACAAAACTTAAGCTTATTTAAAAGTTTAGATGCACCCATTTTAGCTGGGGTTTCAAGAAAGTCTATGCTATATAAAACTTTAGATACTTCTGCTAAAGAAGCCTTAAATGCAACTACTTCTGCAAATACAATTGCGCTTTTAAACGGAGCTAATATTCTAAGAGTTCATGATGTAAAAGAAGCTGTAGAAGCTGTAAAAATTGTTGAGCAAGTTCTATAATTTTGTACATTTACCTAAAATGAATTCTTTTTAATGTTCGATTTTATTGAATTTTCTGTTTTAGATGCACTAGATATTTTATTGGTAGCTATTTTACTCTATTATATATATAAACTTTTAAAAGGAACTGTAGCCATAAATATTTTTATTGGAATTGCTTTTATATTTCTAATCTGGAAAATTACGCAAGCCTTAAAAATGGAAATGCTTAGTGGTATTTTAGGTTATTTACTTTCTGGTGGTGTTATTGCATTAATCATAGTTTTTCAGCAAGAAATTAGAAAGTTTTTGTTAATGATTGGTACAACTAATTTTTCTAACAAAAGAAGTTTTTTTAATCAACTTAAGTTTTTAAGAACAGAAATAAATTCTGAAATAGACACCGAAAAAATACTAAGAGCTTGCTCTAATATGTCTAAAACTAAAACAGGTGCCTTAATAGTTATTGAAAGAACTAACAGCTTAGATTTTTTAATTAATACTGGTGATTCTATGAACGCACAAGTAAACGAAGTATTACTAGAAAGTATTTTTTATAAAAACAGCCCTTTACATGATGGTGCCACAATTATTAGAGATAATTATGTAGTAGCAACTAGAGTTGTTTTACCAATTTCTGATAGTAAAAAAATTCCTGCAAGATTTGGATTAAGACATAGAGCTGCAATTGGAGTAAGCGAAAAAACAGACGCTGTTTGTTTATTAGTATCTGAAGAAACAGGCGAAATTTCTTACATAAAAGATGGCGAGTTTGTATTATATACTACTCAAGATGAGTTAGGAGAAAAGATTAAAAAAGATGTAATGTAATTAAGAAGCTACTTCTAAACTAAACTGCTTATCATATAAATTTTTATAGTAGCCATTCTCTTTTTGCAACAACTCTGTATGAGTTCCTTTTTCTACAACCAAACCATTATCCATTACAATAATTTTATCAGCTTGTTTTATAGTTGCTAATCTATGTGCAATAACTATAGAAGTTCTGTCTTTTGTTATAGTTTCAGTTGCATGTTGTATCATTTGTTCTGCATGTGCATCTACAGAAGAAGTAGCCTCATCTAAAATTAAAATACTAGGTTTACTTACATAAGCTCTTAAAAAAGAAATTAACTGTCTTTGTCCAGAAGAAAGCATAGCTCCTCTTTCTTTTACATTGTATTGATAACCTCCAGGAAGTGTCATAATAAAATCATGAATTCCTATTTGTTTGGCTGCTTTTTCAACTTGTTCTAATGTAATGCTTTCGTCTTTTAAAGTAATATTATTTAAAATCGAATCAGAAAATAAAAACACGTCTTGTAACACAATAGCAACTTGATTTCTTAAACTTTCTAGAGTGTACTCATTTACAGGAACATCATCTACATAAATAGATCCTGAATCTATTTCATAAAATCTATTAATTAAATTAATAATGGTTGATTTACCTGCACCTGTTGCTCCAACTATAGCTATTGTTTGTCCGCTTTTTACTTCTAAATTAATTCCTTTTAAAACTTCTTCATCAGCTACATAACTAAATCTTACGTCTTTAAATTTGATATCGCCTTTTAAATTTTCAGCAACAATAGTTCCGTTTTTATCAATACTACTATTGGTATCAATTACTTTAAAAACACGTTCACCAGCAACAATTCCCATTTGTAATTGATTAAATTTATCTGCAATTTGACGTAAAGGTCTAAATAACATTTGAGCATATTGAATAAATCCTATAACCATACCTACAGAAATACCTGAATCTTGAATGGCTTGCCCACCACCAAACCAAACAATTAAACCAATACCAATTGAAGATAAAATTTCTGCAATTGGAAAGAAAACTGAATAATACCAAATAGTCTTTACGTGAGCTTTTTTGTGTTTATCATTTATTTCTTTAAAATTTTGATATTCTATATTTTCACGATTAAATAACTGTACAATTTTCATACCTGTAACTCGTTCTTGTACAAAGCCATTTAAATTTGCAACTTGATTTCTTACTTCTTGAAATGTTGCTTTAATAGCTACCTGAAATAATTTTGTAGCATAAACTAAAATAGGTAAAACTGCAATTGTAATTAGTGCAAGCCTCCAGTTTAGAATAAACATAACAATTGTAACAGCAAGCATTTTTAGAATATCACTTAAAATGGTAAATACTCCATTACTAAAAAAAGCAGCAATAGTCTCAATATCAGAAACTACTCTTGTTACTAATCTTCCTACTGAATTTTTATCAAAATAAGCCATTCTAAATTGTAGAATATGCCTAAATATTTTAGCTCTTATATCTCTAATGATATGTTGGCCAACCCAATTTGCAAAGTAGATAAAAGTAAATTGCAGCATTACTTCTATCAATAAAATACCCAACATTAATAAAGTATAATTTAAGAGACCTACTTTATCTTGAGATAAGATATAATCATCTACAGTATTAATTAAAATGTAAGGTGATAAAACAGAAAATAAAGCCAACAATATCGTAGATGAAGAAGCTATAAAAAAATACAATTTATAGCGTTTTGCAAAACTCATTAGCCTTGTAAATATTTCTATGTCAAATGCATTTCCAGATTTTTCTGCCAAAACTTAATATTTAATTTGTGTTAAAAATAACCCTTTTGCAGGGACTGACAATCCTGCATTACTTCTATTTTTACTTTCTATGATATTCTTAAAATCAGAAATTGAAATTTTCTCTAAACCAACGTCTAATAAAGTACCCACGATTGCTCTAACCATATTTCTTAAAAAACGATTTGCAGATATATGAAACGTTAGTTGATTCTCTTTTTGAATCCAAAAAGCTTCAGTTACATTACAATTAAAAGTATGTACATCTGTTTTTACTTTAGAGAAAGACTCAAAGTCTTCATAATCTAATAATAATTTAGCAGCTTCATTCATTAAGGCAATATTTGGCTTTTGAGAGTGAATTTGCCAAGAGAAATCTAATAAAAAAGGATTTCTACCCAACCAAATTTTATATTCATAGCATCTAGATAATGCATCAAAACGTGCATGTTTTTCATCATCTACTAAAAAAATAGCCTTAATAAATATATCATTTGGTAAAATTGAATTTAACTTAAACTCTAAATTATCATCAATTAATTTATCAATATCAAAATGAGCAAACATTTGAGAAGCATGAACTCCAGTATCTGTTCTTCCTGCACCTACTATTTGAATATCTTTTTGATAAACTGTACTTAATGCATTATTTATTTTTTCTTGAACAGAAATAGCGTCTGGCTGTATTTGCCAACCATGATAGTTTTTTCCATTATAAGAAAGTTCAATAAAATATCTCAAAAATAAGTGATTTAATAACTGTCAAAATTAAGGAATTTATTTTGTTATGATTACTTTTGACGAAGATGAAGACGTTAAACTTTTCTTACTTTTTATGAAGAAAATCTTACTATTATCAGATACTCATAGTTACATAGACGAACAAATCTTAAAGTTTGTAAAACAAGCAGATGAAGTTTGGCATGTAGGAGATATTGGTGATTTAAAAGTTACAGATACTTTAAAAAAAATAAAACCTCTAAGAGCTGTTTATGGTAATATTGATGATAAAGATGCTAGAGCTGAATTTCCATTAGACTTAAAATTTACTATTGAAAATATTACTGTTTGGATGACTCATATAGGTGGTTACCCCAATAAATATAATTTACGTATTAGAGAAGAAATTAAACAAAATCCTCCAAAAATCTTTATATCTGGTCACTCACATATCTTAAAGGTTCAATATGATAAAAAGCTAGAATTACTGCATTTAAATCCTGGTGCAGCTGGCAAACACGGTTTTCATAAAATTAGAACAATGCTTCGTTTTGAAGTTGATAAGAGCGACATAAAAAATCTAGAAATAATTGAACTAGCTAAGCGCTAATTGAAGTTTCTTTTTCTTGAATTGGTAAATCTATTTTTACTTTAGTACCTAAACCTTTCTTAGAATCTATAAAGAAATCACCTTTCATCATTCTTATTCTGGCATCAATTTGGTTAATACCCAAACCATCTTTTAAATTAATTTTAGTTTTATCAAAACCAATACCATCGTCAATAATGCTAATTAAAAGTTTTCCATTGTTTTCTTTAATACTAACCTTAGCATTTTTTGCTTTACTGTGTTTTAAAACATTATTTAAAATTTCTTGAATAATATTAAATGTTTTAATCTCAAATTTTTGATCAAACCTTCTAAGCATATCAACATCTGCATCTATTTGTAAAGATGAATTTGAATATTTATCTACAATATCTTTTACTGCAAAAGTTAACCCAAATTTTAAAAGTATAGAAGAGACAAGTGTGTGAGATAAATCTCTAATTTTTTCTGAAGCTTCGTTTATTATTTGCTCACTCTTGTAAATTTCTATTGGAATATTACCTTTAAAATGTTTTCTAGATGCTTGTAAATGAAGATTTGCAGAAGATAGTAATGCACTTACATTATCATGTAAAGTTTCTGCGATTTCTTTACGTTCTGTTTCTTTACCATCTATAGTAGCGTTTAAAACTCTGGTTTGAGATTCTGATTTTACAGCATCAATTTTCTGTTTTTGTTCATAATCTATATTAGCAAGTCGTAAAGCTAAAGTTCTCTTTCTTTGATAATATAAAATAACATAAAAAGTTAAAGAAATTATAACAAGCAACCCAAAACCACCAACAATCCAAAATCTTTGTTCTTGTATTAACCTTTTTGTCTTCTCTTCTTTTCTTACTTGATTCACATTATACTCTGCTGTTACAGACTCAATCATTCTTTGAACACTTTTGTTCCTGATTCTATCTGTAAATTCGTAAGATTTTTCTAAATTATCATAAGCTTCAACATCTTCCAAATTACGCATAGCCCAAGCTAAATTAAAATATAGGTCAGCTTTAATTTCAATAGCTTTAGAAGATTTTTGATTATTTATAAGTTCAATAGCTTCGAAATAGATATTTTTTGAATCTTCATACCTTTTTTGGTTTAAATAAATATTACCTATATTATTTAATGAAGTGGCTTGACTTAATTCATTATTCCTTTTTTTATGTATCTCTAAAGCTTTAAATGCATATTTCTCTGCTTCTTGAAAAGAGGAATCTTTTTGATAAATACCTGATAAATTATTATAAGTACTTGCTTTAAAATCTAGAACTTCATCATTTAAAGATGTGTAATTTTCTACCTTTTTAAAATAATATTTAGCACTATCTATATAAAATTTCGTAGTATCTATTAAATCAAGTTTCTGAAATGATGAACCAATTCTTTGGTAAGTTTTTACAAATTCTAAATCATAAGATGAAATCTCTTTAGAATCTAGTGTATTTAAAGAACTTAATAGAGATAAAGCTTTTTTATAATATGACAAAGACTCATCCCTTTTATTGGTAATCTTATAGGTTTCAGCTATTAAAAAATTAATATCAAATCTTAACTTTATTTTATTTTCAGGTATACTGTCTTTAAGATTCAATGTTCTCTTTAAAACTTCACCATATTTTTCTTTTTCGTATAATCCTACTATTTGTTTAAGCTTATAATCATAAATAGTATCATTTTCTTGAACAAAAACAAAAGAAGTCTCCTTTTTAATAGAAACTTCTTTTATGATAGAATTAAATTCTGAGCTTAATAATTTTAGGCTAAAGAAAAATAATATAAATATTAGTATTTTTTCTTTTTTCAATTATATCTTATTTGGTATTAATTATTAAAATCATCAATAATTATTCTTGGTTTTCTTGGTGCTTCTAATAATTCTGATTTAGATGTACCACCAGCATAATGATTTACAAAATCAATTTTTAAAACTTTACCAGCCTCTTTTTCAAAGTTTTTCGTAAAATTCTTTTTACTTGACTTACCATTGTTTAAATGAATTTCATAAGTATCTATATCTTCATTGTAAGTGAAATCTACACTAATTCCATTAGAAACTTTAAAATCTAATTTGTAAACACCATCTTCAACACTTTTTACACTATAGCTTTTTAATCCTTGAGATTTTCCTTTTGCTAAAACAATATTGTCATCTATAATAGAAATTGATTTACTATTAGAAGAGGCCATATCTACAAATCCTATTTTTAACTCAGAATTATTTAAACCAAATTCTTCAGAAAAATTATTTTTTGCATTAACATCAGATGATGATAAATATAGTTCATTTGTTTTAGTTTCTTTATTGTAAAACTTATCAACTTTTGTTCCGTCATTTACATCAAAATCTAAATAATATTTACCAGATAAATCTTTTTTAATTTCAAAAGACTTTAATGATTTTGCATTTGGTGAATCTAAAGCAACGTCATCTTCTGTGTTACAAGAAGAAAATACTAAAGAGATACAAGCTAAAATAGCTAAAAGGTTTGTTTTTTTCATGGTTATTTAATTTATAAATTTAAAAAAGTAGGCTTGCAATGTATTACTAAAACAAATATTACTGGGGGAATTATATAGTCGAAATTTTTAGGGATTAACCATGTAAAACAGTTAAAATTCCGACCAAAATGTTTTTTAATAAAATAATATTGGGGGATTATATTATTTTATATTTTATAGCATACATTGCTAAGCCTACTGCATTTTTTACTTTTAATTTTTTTAATAAACTTTTTCTATGTGTTTCAATTGTACTAACACTTACATTTAATTTATCTGCAATTTCTGGTGTATTGTGTTCTTGGGTTATTAATCTTAAAACTTCAATTTCTCTATCTGTTAAAGTTTCCATTAAAAATGACTCAGGGGCATCTCCATGAGGCACTTCTTTTTTGTTAACATACTTCTGTAACATATCTTTTTGTACATCACTACTAAAGTATTGTTCTCCTTGAACTACTGCCTTTATTGCATTAATGATATGAGCACCAGCGTTATTCTTTGTGATATAACCAGAGCATCCGAGTTTTAACATCTCTTCTACTATTCGAATATCATTATAACTAGAAACTATAATAATTTTAGGTTTGTTAATCTTTTTTCTTAGATGCTTTACAACTTCAAAACCATCTAATTCAGGAATATTAATATCTAAAACTAAAACATCTGCTTTGTTTTTTCTATTATCAAACCATTTAGTTACTTGAGTTCCTGTTAAAGAATAATCAACAACTTCAATATCATCATCGGTATTTATTACAGCTATGATTCCTTCGATTACTATCTTATGATCATCAGCTACGTGAACGTAAATCTTTTTACTCATTGGTATACTACAAATTTAAGTTAGGAAATTAGTTCTCACAATCCCTATTTACAGTGAAATTTTTATATCCCTGTTTTCAGGGATTGCACTCCCTGAAAACAGGGAGACAAAAAGTCACAAATAATTGTTTATCAATATATTATCTATTTTTTAAAAAACGAATTTAATAGATTTTTTAAAAGTAGAAATATTTTTTTTCTTTAAAAATATTCTAGAAAAGCAAAAAACCGAGAATAATCTCGGTTTTACGCACTAAATATACTATTTGTTAAAATTACCTCAATCTGTCTACAGATTTTACAAGATCTTCATCCTTTTTAATAGCTTTATTTGCCAAAACAATAAACAAAATAGCTAAAACCGGTAAGAACATCCCAATACCCTTCTCTGAAACCGAAGCTTCTCCAGATAAATTTAGAGACAAATAAATCAATAATCCTAATAAAAAAAGGTTTATCAAAATTATAATACGTCCAAAAACAAATTGCAGCTTTCTATTTTTAAATAAAAAAATAGCTATTAAAGCTAACAACGCAGACGCAAAGAACATAAAAGGAATTACTTTTAAAGTAATTGATTCTCTAGAAAACAAATCTACAACAAATATTTCTTGTTTTATAGTCTCCCAAAGATTAAAAACAAAAATTAAAACTCCACTTATTACAGAAGTTAATAATAGGTAAACTGTTTGTATTCTTTGAATCATTTTATTTTTTGAATGCTCAAAAATAAACACTTCTTTTTTAATGAGAAAACCTTATTGTAAAAAAAAAAGATTATATTTGCTTTAAGAACCTCACAACTGGTTTATATAGTACTATATATATACCAAAATTTCAAAACAGTTTCAAAAAATATCTTTACAAAAGATTATATTAATTAATACAATATTATAAATGTTCGAAATCTCAGAACTAAAAGCAAAAACTCTTGCTGAACTTCAAGTTATTGCAAAATCTATTGGTTTAAAAAAAACTAGCCAATTAAAAAAATTAGATTTGGTGTATCAAATTTTAGATACGCAGGCAGCAAACCCAAAAACCAATTCGTCTGAAAATGATAAACCTACTGAAAAACCAAAAAGAAAAAGATTGGTTAAAAAAGTAGAAAATAAGCAAGATGAATATAAACCGAAAACAGAATCTAAAATTGAACCAAAAAATGATTCAAAAGTTGATTCGAATGTTGATTCAAAAGTAAAAGCTAAAGAAAAACCTATTTCTAAGAAGTCTCCTGAAAAAAAGGATACTGAAAATACTGATGATAAGAGTTCTGATAAAAATCAGAAACCTAATCATCATAAAAATCAACAAAGAAATAACAATCAACAGAATAATAAGAATAATAGAGGAAAAGATAATAACCACAACAACTCTAAAAATAATAGGAACAAATCTGGCAACAGATATAGAGATCCAGATTTTGAGTTTGATGGTATTATAGAAAGTGAGGGTGTTTTAGAAATGATGCCTGATGGTTATGGTTTTTTAAGATCTTCTGATTACAACTATCTTTCATCTCCAGATGATATTTATGTGTCTCAATCACAAATTAAATTATTTGGTTTAAAAACAGGAGATACTGTAAAAGGTAATGTTAGGCCTCCTAAAGAAGGTGAAAAATATTTTCCTTTAATTAGAGTTTCTAAAATAAACGGACTTAACCCTAATGTGGTTAGAGATCGTGTTTCTTTTGAGCACTTAACACCACTTTTTCCTCAACAAAAGTTCAATTTAGCAGAAAAAGGTAGTTCTTTATCAACAAGAATCATAGACTTATTTTCACCAATTGGAAAAGGTCAAAGAGGTATGATTGTTGCTCAGCCTAAGACTGGTAAAACTATGTTGCTAAAAGATGTAGCTAATGCAATTGCTGCAAATCATCCAGAAGTATATCAAATTGTTTTATTAATAGATGAAAGACCTGAAGAGGTTACAGATATGCAAAGAAGTGTTCGTGGAGAAGTTGTAGCTTCAACTTTTGATGAACCTGCAGACAAACACGTTAAAGTAGCTAATATAGTATTAGAAAAAGCTAAAAGATTAGTTGAGTGTGGACATGATGTTGTTATCTTATTAGATTCTATTACACGTTTAGCTAGAGCATACAACACAGTTGCTCCAGCATCAGGTAAAATACTTTCTGGTGGTATAGATGCAAATGCTTTACACAAACCTAAACGTTTCTTTGGAGCTGCTAGAAATATAGAAGGTGGTGGTTCTTTAACCATTATTGCAACAGCATTAACAGAAACTGGCTCTAAAATGGATGAAGTTATCTTTGAAGAATTTAAAGGAACTGGAAATATGGAGCTACAATTAGAACGTAATATAGCTAATAGAAGAATCTATCCTGCAATTGATTTAATTAAATCTTCTACAAGACGTGATGATTTATTATTAGATGATAAAACAGTGCAAAGAATGTGGGTGTTACGTAAATATCTAGCTGATATGAACCCAATAGAAGCAATGGAATTTATTAATGAAAGAATTAAATTCTCTAAAAATAATGACGAATTTTTAATTTCTATGAATGGATAAAATTCATTATCAAAAATAAAAAAAACCATCAAATAGTATTTGATGGTTTTTTTTATTGTTAATGTTAAATCCTTAATTAGAACTATACATTATAGATCTATTATCTTCTATATCTGTAGCTTCTTTTAAAGCCTCAAACATTTTATAAGTTAAACGCTTTCTAGCTTCTGAGATTATTTTTCTATTACTATCGTAATTAGGTAAAGCTGTAGGTAAAACTCTATTAGTTACTTTAAAACTAAATACTCCTTTATTACCTTCTAAAGCAGTATAAACTTTATTTAACTCAGCATTGTACATTGCTCCTACTATTTTAGGCTCAACCCCTACTCCTGAAATTGTAGGGCTCTTTAAAGTAACATTTGAAGCTGTTCTAATACTTGTATTGTTAGTTTTTGCAATATCTTCTATAGAACTACCTTCTAACTTATCTTTAAGCATTTCTGCTTTTTTCTCATTAATTAAGATTGGTCTTACTCTATTAATAGCTTTAGCTACTGGCATTAATCCTTTTTCAGTTTTTGCAGTTATATATGCTACAACATGACTACCTTCTAAATCAAATCTTTTAAAGTCACCTATTGAAGATTCTTTACTAAAAGCCCAACTCACAATTTGTCTTTCATTTCCTAAACCTGGTACATTTTCATCTAAAACTTTTAAGCCTACAGCTGGTCTAGGACTTAATTTATTTTCTGTTGCTATAGCAAAGAAGTCATCTCCTTTAGAAACTTCTAAAGCAAATTGCTCTGCATTTCTAAAAACAGTATTTTCTGTATCTTCTGATGGAACAATCTTT
>Ga0209652_1000399_pt1 | contig 37336 bp, 34 predicted proteins | sample SaaInl74LU_5_DNA_FD_184641 | JGI IMG/M metagenome (GOLD analysis project Ga0209652, IMG submission 184641) | Marine microbial communities from expanding oxygen minimum zones in the Saanich Inlet - ESP_74LU_5_DNA (SPAdes) (version 2) | ecosystem: Environmental > Aquatic > Marine > Intertidal zone... | reverse complement strand
CAAAGCGGATTAGAAATTTCCGGTGTTCTTGCCCTGCCCTCAAGCCCTGGACCACATCCTGTGGTGATTGTGATTCACGAGGCGTTTGATATCGATGATTCCATGCGGGCTCACGTGGATCGATTGGCGCGGGCCGGATATCTGGCGATTATGCCGAACCTTTTCTCCCGCGGTGGCGCTCGTAAATGTCTCCTGGCGACCTTTCGAGCACTCATGTCTGGCCGCGGGGTCGCCTTTGACGATATCGAGGCAACCAAGCAGTGGGCGTTGGCGCGCAGCGACACGACCGACAAGGTCGGGGTCATTGGTTTTTGTATGGGGGGTGGCTTTGCCCTGATGTTAGCTGGGCGAGGTTATGACGCCGCCTCAGTCAATTACGGCCAAGTTCCTCGTGATGCGGAGCAGATATTGACCAACGCTTGTCCCATAGTCGGCAGTTTCGGGGGTGAGGACCGGACCATGAAAGGCATGGGGGCCAGGCTAGAAAAAGTGCTGGTGAAACTTCAGGTGCCTCACGATGTGAAGGAATACCCCCACACGGGCCACGGTTTTTTGAATGAATTCCCTGCTGGTCCCGCCTGGTCGCGCATGGTGCTCAAGCGAGTCATGGGTGTGACAACCAATCCTGAGGCCGCGCCCGATTCCTGGAATCGCATCACCACCTTTTTTGACACGTACCTTTACTCGTCCAATCCCCGGGGGAAGAAATAGATGACTAAATCAGATCACACTCTGCGGTTTTTAGGAGCGGCTGGAACGGTGACGCAATCACAATGGGTCGAAATGTCTCTTTCATTCCCCTAGCTTCTCGCTTTCTTCTAAATCTGGCAACACGATAGGTCCGGTTTCTAGCGCCAAGTCAGCTTGCACGACGACGTCACTGGAGCGCGCGCTTTGGGCGATCACAATTCCACCCAACACAATTGATGCCCCGAGGCTTTGCAAGAAACTCAATTGCTCACCCAACCACAGCCAGGCAGCGGCAAAAGCAAAGACAATTTCACTGGTGGCAGCAATCCCAGCTGCGGTGGCGGAGAGTCTCTTCAAAGCGCTCAGGGAGAGCAGGAATGGGGCGAAGGATCCCATGGTCGCATTCCAGAGCACTAACACCCAGATCGGAAGATTCACCTCATCTAGGTTGCCTTGGAGCGATACGACGTTCGTGAAAGTCTCGGTGGTGAAATTCCACCATCCCGAAAATGGCGCCCAAAACAGGCTGGCCACGCTCATCGTCCAGAACGACAACGCCAGTGGGGAGATCGTCTCCAGTTGTTTTTCTCCGACCAAGAAATAGGTGGCCAAGGCGACTGCGGCAGCCAAGCCCCACAGAACCCCTGTGGGATTGAGGCTGCTGGCCCAAATTTCTGCGACCACGGCCAAGCCGGCGAGCACGAAACCGATTGCCACCCACAGTCGAAGGCGCACTTTTTCTTTGAAAAAGAAGAAGGCAACGGTGGCCACCATCAGCACCGCCATGTATTCCAAAAGCAAGGCAATACCCACAGGCAGTAAGGCGATGGCAAATGCATAGGTTGCTTGCAGCATGGCTACTCCCACGATGCCCAAAATCAAAATGACAGGCCATTGTTTTGCCGGTAGTGCAAAAGATCGACGATCAATGATCAGCAGCACCACCCCCGAAATGATGGCCGCGCCTAACACTCTGAATTGGGTCAGCTGAATTGCGCTGAAACCAGATTCGATAATGACCTTGCTGACTGAGCCATTAGCTCCAAATAAGAAGGCGGCGAGGAAGGCGTAGAGGTAGCCCATCAGGCGACCAGAAGTCGTGATGAGGCAGGAGACCAGGCGTGATTCACAGACTAAGCGTAGGGCCTGAGACGAGAAATCTTGACCACTCCGACGAGCTTTCTGACGGGCCTTTTTCAGACATTCCCACTAGCGTCACAGGTATGAAAACCTATGTGCTTGCCGGTGGTTGTTTTTGGTGTCTTGATGCGGCCTATCGAGTGCTGCGAGGTGTTCATTCGGTGGTCTCTGGTTATACCGGAGGGCACACCGAGCACCCCACCTACGAGCAGATTTGCACCGGAACGACTGGTCACGCCGAAGCGGTGGCAGTAACTTTTGATCCCAGCGAGATTCCTTCTGATGTCATTTTGGATGCATTTTTCACCATGCATGATCCGCGCCAGCTCAATCGCCAAGGTAATGATGTGGGGACCCAGTATCGATCTGCCATGTTCTATTCCAGCGAAGAAGACAAGGCGCTGTTCGAGGCGGCCAAGGCGCGGGCAGAAATAACCTGGGAGGGCGGGGTAGTCACCGAAATTTCACCCCTGGGCGAGTATTTCGAGGCCGAGGGGTACCACCAAGACTTTTTTGCCCAAAACCCGACCCAGGGCTATTGCCTAGCTGTTGCCGCCCCCAAAGTAACCAAGGTGCGCAAGAGTTTTCAGGAGTACCTCCTTCCGGCCTAATTGTCCCCAGGCCCGATAAGGTCCCATCTTTTCATCAACAGAGTGCAGCGACCTTCTTGGTGAGCAATCTGCGACACAGTAACCCTCACGTCTTTGCCGGCGCGGGGGAAGGCGTGACTAACTAATCGTCCCTGCGCCTGAAGGGATCTCGATGACCGACCAACTCACCATTACTGGCCTGATTGCGACCACGCCTCGCCACATTGTCACCTCCGAGGGGCTAGCGATTACCAGTTTTCGCCTGGCCTCCCACCAACGCCGTTTTGACAAGAGTGCCAAGGCTTGGATTGATACCGACACCAATTGGTACACCGTCACAGCGTTTCGTGACCTGGCTATCAACGCGGCACAGTCGCTCAACAAGGGAGACCGGGTGGTCACCGTGGGGCGATTGAAGGTTCGAGATTGGAGCAATGACGACCGCTCCGGCACGAGTATCGAGCTTGAAGCCAACTCACTGGGCCATGACCTGCACTGGGGTGTGACCCAGTATCAGAAAGTGCAACGTCCCACCGAGGAGGACGAAGTCGGTGAGGAGGAAGAAGACCTCTAAGCGAAAGGTCAGAAGGGGTATCACCGTAACCCCTTCTGGCCGCCTCGCGGTGAGCAAGAGGACCCACAACTGCCTAGACTAAGAAGCTATGGCTGAATTCATTTACACGATGATCCGTGCCCGCAAAGCAGTGGGCGAAAAGCTCATTCTTGACGACGTCACCATGTCGTTCTTCCCCGGCGCCAAAATTGGCATGGTGGGACCGAATGGTGCCGGTAAATCAACAATTTTGAAGATTATGGCGGGCTTGGATACACCCAGCAACGGTGACGCCACACTTTCTCCCGGCTATAGCGTGGGTATTTTGCTCCAGGAGCCGGAATTGGATGAGTCCAAGACGGTGTTGGAAAACGTGCGCGATGGAGTGCGCGAAATCCACGAGAAGGTGGTGCGCTTCAACGAGATCTCAGCAGCCATGTCAGACCCTGAGGCTGACTTCGATACTCTGCTCGCCGAGATGGGAACTCTGCAGGAGGCCATTGATGCTGCCGATGCGTGGGATTTGGACTCTCAACTAGAGCAGGCCATGGATGCGCTTCGCTGCCCACCCTCGGATGCGTCTATTGAGCACCTCTCCGGTGGTGAAAAGCGACGGGTAGCACTGTGTAAATTGCTCCTGGAAAAACCTGACCTGTTGCTCCTGGATGAGCCGACCAACCACCTTGATGCCGAAAGCGTGTTGTGGCTGGAGCAACACCTGTCAAAGTATCCCGGTGCCGTCATTGCGATCACCCACGATAGGTACTTCCTGGACCACGTAGCGCAGTGGATTGCCGAAGTCGATCGGGGTCGCCTGTATCCCTACGAAGGCAACTATTCGACCTATCTGGAAAAGAAGGCCGAGCGTCTCGAGGTCCAAGGTAAGAAAGATCAAAAGCTCGCCAAGCGCTTAGCTGATGAACTTGAGTGGGTTCGCTCCAATGCCAAAGGACGTCAGGCGAAATCGAAGGCTCGTCTGGCTCGCTATGAAGAAATGGCGACCGAGGCTGAGCGCACGAAGAAGATGGACTTTGATGAAATCCAGATTCCACCGGGACCGCGTTTGGGTCAGATGGTGCTGGAGGCCAAGAACATCCGCAAAGGCTTCGGTGATCGGGTTCTCATTGACAACCTCAGCTTCACCCTTCCTCGAAACGGCATTGTGGGCATTATTGGCCCCAACGGTGTCGGCAAGACAACCCTGTTCAAAAGCATCGTGGGCATTGAGGAAATTGATGGTGGCGAGCTCACGGTGGGGGAGTCGGTCAAGCTCTCCTATGTCGACCAGGATCGATCAGGAATTGATTCTTCGAAGACCCTCTGGGAGGTTGTTTCCGACGGTCTTGATGTCATCCAGGTGGGGAATGTTGAAATTCCTTCTCGAGCCTACGTATCAAGCTTTGGCTTCAAAGGCCCCGATCAACAAAAAAAGGCTGGAGTGCTCTCCGGTGGTGAGCGCAACCGCCTTAACCTCGCCTTGACTCTGAAGCAGGGTGGAAACCTTTTGCTTCTTGATGAGCCCACGAACGACCTGGACGTGGAGACACTCTCGAGCCTGGAAAATGCGTTGCTGGAATTCCCCGGCTGTGCTGTGGTCATTACCCACGATCGCTGGTTCTTGGACCGGATTGCCACCCACATCCTGTCCTATGAAGGAACAGAGAAAGATCCCGCTGCGTGGTACTGGTTCGAAGGAAACTTCGAATCCTACGAGGCGAACAAGGTCGAGCGTTTAGGTGCAGATGCGGCTGCCCCGCACCGTTCCACCTATCGCAAACTCACGAGGGATTAGGAACGCGCACCATTCCTTCTTGAGCCACGGAGGCAATGAGTAAGCCTTCTTGAGAGAAGATTCGTCCCAGAGCCAGACCACGTCCGCCCCGCGCAGACGGTGACTCTTGAACATAGAGGAACCACTCGTCTACTCGGTGGGGCCGATGCCACCACATGGCGTGGTCCAGGCTGGCTATTTTTAGCCCCGGAGTTGACCAGCTGATTCCATGAGCTCTCATCACCGGTTCCAAAATGCTGAAATCACTGGCATAGGCCAAGGCGGCTTGATGAAGGTGCGGGTCATCGGGCAGAGGTGAAAGGGCTTTGAGCCACACCGCCTGGTGTGCTGTTCTTTCGCGATCACCGTCGATGTATATCGGGGATGGGTGGTGGCGCAGGTCAAAGGCTCGTGTGGTTGCCCACACATCAGCGAGAGGATGATTGATTTCCCGCAGCACTTCCTGAGCACTGGGTAGTGTCTCCGGGTCGGGAATGTTTTGGGGCATGGGGCTGAAGTGATCCACCCCGGGGTCGTCGTCTTGGAACGACGCAATCATGGAAAAGATGGGTTCCCCTTTTTGATACGCCTGAACCCGTCGGGTGGAAAACGATCGGCCATCGTGAATCCGATCTGCCGAGAGTGTGATGGCCTCGGTGATATCTCCGGGACGGAGGAAATAGCCGTGCAACGAGTGAATGGTGCGCCCCTCGGGAATGGTGTGCATCGCGGCTAAGGCGGCCTGAGCCATGACCTGTCCACCGAATACACGCCCATGGGGTTGCCACTGGCTAGGCGCGGTGAAGATATCTTCCCTGGTTCGGGCTTGGGATGTGGTCAGAGTCAAAGCCCCCAGCATGCTTTCTACGGGGTCGCTGGGTGGGGTGAGGTTATCTTTAGAGGTCATCGGTTGTAGTTTAGAGAACACCATGGCTCTTACACTCACTCTTTCGCCCTCGCAGGCTGTACTCGACGCTCAGGTTTTTTCAGAACGCGCTGCCCGCGTCAATAACGGATCGGCCCGATTGATTGCCCAGGGGGGCTTTCTTCAGGCTTATGTTGGTGTGTTGTTCCCTCGAGGACTGTTGGATCAAACCCCCACGGTGTTGGGTCTTCGCGTGTTTAAGTTGGCCACCGCGGCAGAGTTTGATGTCGTCGTTCCCCTGGAATCTCTGATTCATCGCCTCGGTGTGGCCTCGGATAGTGGCGAAGCAGAATTCACGTTGCCGGCGGAGGTTGCGTCACTAGCCTGGGCAGCCATCACCCCTCCTCGAGAGGGTTGGCGTCGACGCAGGGGCATCGCAAGCTCGGCACTGCGCGATGCCGCGGCCGAGGGCGTGGCCAAAGTTGCCCAAGCGGTGCCTGAATCCATCGGTGAGTCGGTATTACAAAAAGTGCGTGCGGACATCTGGGGTACTGCCCTGGCTGATCATCAGCGAATTCCTGCCGGGGCTGCCTTTGCCGCTGACGCACTGGGTTTTCTCACCGATAAGAATATGCAGGTTCACACCGTGGGGAATTGGCTTCGACTGACCTCAGGCTCGGGGTATGTCGTGGTGAAGAAACCTGGTGGCGCAGCAGACTCCTAAGCCTCGAAAGTGTTCACCATCGACAACGCTGCGGATTCCAGATAGTTCGAGAGTTCCGATTCATCCATTGGGGCAAGGTTGAGTGTGGTGACAGCCGATCGCATGTGAACCAACCATCGTTCTTTGGCATGGGGGTTAATCGCAAACGCGGCATGGCGCATCCGCAAGCGAGGGTGACCTCGCTGCTCGCTATAGGTCGTGGGTCCACCAAAATACTGCTGAAGAAAATGTGACAGCCTCCAGATGGCCCCTTCGATGTCCTCGCTGGGATACATAGGGGCTAAATCGGGGTCGTCCATGACACCGTCATAGAAGGCGCGCACCAGAGCATCAAAGGTCGCTGCTCCGCCTACTCGGTGAAACAGGCGCGAAGCCTCAGAGAGGTTGTCACTCATCGCTTGAGGAGGAAATCGGAGGAGTAACGCGGGCGCCCTCGCCCCCTCGGCGGGTTCTGGAGCCTTCCATTCCATCGACCACCATGCGATTGAGAGGAGGAATATCAACCTTGCGTTGATCCAGTGTTTCTTTGAGGGCTCGATACAGAGCGCGTTGCGCGGCCCACTGCTCACCGGCTCGCACCTTGATTACCAAGCGCAAGGTGATGGCCTCAGCGCTCAGTGATTGAACTCCCCACACCTCGGGATCCTCCATGACCTTACGTCGCCAATCGCGACTTGCCGCGAAGGTTTGAGCGGATTCCAACAACAAGTTTTGAATCTCATCGATATTGGAGTCGTAGGGGACAGGCAGATCAAGGATCACTCGTGACCAGTCTTGAGTGTGGTTTCCCACCCTGAGAATTTCGCCATTTCTGACAAACCAGAGTGTTCCTGAGACGTCTCTAATTTCCGTAACCCGAATCCCCACCCGCTCGACCACACCTTCGGCCATCCCCAAATCGACCACATCACCGACACCGAGTTGGTCTTCGAAGACCATGAAAAGACCATTGAGGACATCTTTCACGATGGATTGCGCGCCAAAACCGAGGGCGGCGCCGATGATGCCGGCGCTGGCCACGAGGGCCGTGACCGAGAAACCGAGTTCGGTGAGAATCAGGATAAATACAACGGAGACGATGATCCAGGTGGCAAAGTTATTCAGCACAGAACCCAGGGTTCGCGCTCGTTGCACAGATCGCATCGCCGCCACTGGGCTGGAGGATAGTTCCCGGGTGTCATCTACTTTGTGTGTGCGCTTCACACCGGTCACCACACCGGCGACTACCCGGGTAATGAGGATGCGGACCACGACCGCGGTGATACCCCCGCCAATCAGCACCCCAATAATGCGAAACGTGGTGCTGTAGGTCGTGAGTGCCTCGATAAATGAATCCCAAGCGTCCATGCTCACATGCTACGCCCAGGCCCAGGGAGACGGTGATTACTGCGCGGCGTCTAAAGCCTGCACCTTCAGTGCGCGTTCAACACCAGCAAGGTTTTCCTGAATCATCCGACGAAGAGCGGCGGGCTCGGGATGAGCATCGAGCCAAGTATTGGTGGCTTGGATGAGCTCGGGTCCCACTAAAGATCCTGGATAGAGTCCTTCGACGATATATTCCGCAATCTTGTAGGTTCGCTCCTCCCAGATGCGCTCCAGCACCGCAAAATACTGGGAGACCAACGGTTCGAGAACCTGGGGGTCATTGACCACGTCATAGCCCACCGTGAGCGAGCGCACGATCGCATTGGGCGTGTCGGCGGAGGAAACTAACTGATCAAAGATGGCTTGCTTATCCGCGGTGGTGGGCAAATAGGACCGGGCTCGAGCGGCGGCCTGAGCGCCATTGGATGTGTTGTCACTCGATAGCGCTTCCTCGATGTCTGCGTTGTCGGCACCACCGGCATTGGCCAGTCCAGCGAGGAGTTCCCAATCTAGGTCTTGGTCAATCACCAGCCCATCGAGCACCAGACTTCCCTCACGCAGGGCCATCAAGGTGGCGATGTGCTCGGGTGTTGAGGCGAGCGAGGAGAAAGCTCGGACAAGCTGGAATTGGTTATCGCTTCCCGAAGGTGCCTCGTGTGCGAGCTTCCAGAAAGCATCCGCGGTGGACACCACAGCAGCAGATCGGTTCTGGGGGGAGAGATACGAGCGAACAACCAGAGCAACCTGGGACAGTGCGGTGCGCACAGTGGTGCTTTCGGTCTCGGCGGCAATGTTGTTGAGGACTAAGTCGACAAATTCCCTCGGCGGCATTTGAGCATCTCGCGTGCTATCCCATGCGCTTGACCACACTAACGAGCGCGCCAAGGGGTCAGAAATAGCCTGAAGATTCTTGATAGCAAAGGCCAGAGAGTCTGGGTCGAGTCGAATCTTGGCGTAGGCCAAATCCTCATCGTTGATGATGATGAGGTCCCCACGAGGCGCCCCCACCAGTTCAGGTACCTCGGTGGATTCGCCATCAATGTCCAATTCGATGCGGTGTGTTCTGACTACCGCACCGGTGCCATCGGCGGTGTAGATTCCCACGCCCAGGCGATGTGGTCGCAAGGTGGGCCATTGTTCAGGAGCGCTTTGTCGGATGCTTAGGTGCGTGATGAGACCTTGTTCATCTACCGTGAGGTCTGGCCACAAGGTGTTGACCCCTGCGGTTTCCAGCCACAGTGCGCTCCAGTCGGAGAGGTCGCGCCCGCTGGTGTCTTCGAGTTCCGTGAGGAGATCGGCCAACACCGCGTTACCCCACTGGTGTTTCTCAAAGTACTGGTGCACTCCAGCAAAGAAGGCTTCTTCGCCAACCCACGCGACGAGTTGTTTGAGAACAGAGCCACCCTTGGCGTAGGTGATCCCATCAAAATTCACCTGAACATCTTCAATGTCATTGATCGTGGCGACGATGGGGTGGGTGGACGGTAACTGGTCTTGGCGGTAGGCCCATGATTTTTCCATGGCTTGGAACGTGGTCCAGGCGCCTGTCCACTCAGTGGCCTGCGCGGTAGCAATGGTAGAAGCCCATTCAGCAAAAGATTCATTGAGCCAGAGATCATTCCACCAGCGCATGGTGACCAAATCCCCAAACCACATATGGGCGAGCTCATGGAGGATGGTGACGACCCGGCGTTCCCGCACTGCGTCGGTGACGTGCGATCGGAAGATATAGCTTTCGGTGAATGTCACGGCGCCGGCATTCTCCATCGCTCCGGCATTGAACTCGGGGACAAAAAGCTGATCGTATTTCTCAAACGGGTAGGCAACGCCAAACTTCTCTTCGAAGAAAGCGAAACCCTTGGCCGTGATGTCAAAGATGTAATCGCTATCGAGATAGTCAAAAAGAGACGCCCTCGCAAAAATCCCCAACGGGATTACTCGTCCGCTGGAACTGGTGAGTTCGCTGCGCACCTCGCGATAAGGCCCAGCAATCAGCGCGGTGATGTAGGAAGAAATGCGCGGGGTGGGAGAAAAGTCCCAGGTGTGCCCCTGCTCTATGGCCACCGGTGTGGGAGTCGGTTGGTTGCTGATGACCTGCCAATTCTCAGGCGCGTGAATAGTGAAATGGAAGGTCGCTTTGAGGTCTGGCTGTTCAAACACTGCGAACACCCGGCGTGAATCAGGGACCTCGAATTGAGAGTAAAGATAAATCTCGTCGTCCACAGGATCCACAAAACGATGAAGACCTTCACCGCTGTTGGTATACGAGAAATCTGCCACCACCTCGAGGGTGTTGGAAGAAGCGAGGGAGGGCAGCGTAATACGAGAATCGGCGAATACCGTGCTGGGATCCAAAGATTCTCCATTGAGGCTCACGCTGTGAACCTGGGAGGCAATTGCGTCGATGAACGTTGATTCCCCGGCTTCGGCCAGGAATGTCACGATGGTGGTGGTTCTAAAGGTGTCCGAGGTGGCCACCTTGCGCAGGTCGATCTCAATGTCGTAGTTCTTGATCGTCAGCTGCGCCGAGCGGGTAAGGGCTTCGACTCGGGTTAGGTTCTCACCGGGCACGTCATTCTCCTTGAGGAATCAGGCACTGCGTCATCACGTTGCCCAGCACTGTCTCGGCACCAATCCACAGCCGGAGAGTAAATCTGGGAGCTACTTAGTCTTTCGAAGTCTCCGCGTCAATAGTGACGGGCACTTCCTGCGCTTCCAAGATTTCCTCGGCCGCAGGGTCACCACTGGTCAGGGGCTTCGAATCTCCGGTGAGCTTGGGATGCTGGATGCTGGTGATTTCCATATCCACTTCGGTGGCCGCTTGACGCATGCGCTGGAGGTATTCGTTCAGGTAGCCCTGCTGGCGACGAATGTCACTGAGCTGGCTTTCGGTGTCACTGAGCATCGTGCTGACGAGCTCTTCGGTGTCACGGGCAATCGAGCGCGAGCGCTGCACTGTTTCGGAAATTAGACGCTCGGCATACGTGCGAGCTTCCTTGGTGAGTTCCTCCGAGCGACGCTGTGCGGTTTCCAACACGGTGTCTGCTTCTTGCCCGAGGTCTTGTGCGCGCTTAGCAGCGTTTTGCACGTGCTCATCGGCCTGCTGGTAGGCCTTTTGTGCGTAGTTGTCGGCTTCTTCGTGGATCGAAGCGCGGGCGCGTTCTGCTTCATCAATTTGCTGACGAATACTGGCATCGGTTGCCACGGCGCGTTCTTGAGCCGCGTGAAGAAGTTCAGACGCTTCGCGCTTGACCTGCTCGACCTGGCGAGATGCTTCAGCTTTGATTTCGGAAACTTGCTTCTCAGCCTGGCTGATCATCGTGGCGGCAGCACGTTCGGCACGGGTCCGCGTGTTCGTCGCCTTAGCGATTTCATCGGCAGCTTGCTGGCGCAGTTGAGCTGCTTCCCGTTCGCTATCGAGGCGGAGGTCTTCGGCTTGACGTTGCGCATCCGAGAGAATCTTGCGCGACTCTTTAGCGGCACTTTCTCGAACTCGAGTGGCTTCGCTTCGGGCGTTACCTAAAACTTCTGTTGCTTCGCCAGCTGCCTCTTGGGTGATTTTTGTGGACTGTTCTTCCGCGAGGCGGAGGGTTTCCTCAAACGCGGAACCCAGCTCGGCAAAACTTGGCTTGGCACGCGAGGCGCGGTCGTTGGCATCGGTGACATCGCGGGTGAGACGTTGGATAGTGCGAGCATTCTCAGCTCGTTCGTTTTCGAGCCGTTCTAGGCGCTCAGAAAGCTCGCGGACATACCGAGAAACGTCCTCAGTATCGAATCCGCGAACGACGCGGCGAAAATCAGGCATGCTCACAACGGTCTCCTTAGTAAAGGTTAGCTTCAAGAATAGGGTAAAACCTCAGAAAATGCAGGCCCCCATCGAGAACCCTCAATGTATGGGGGTGAATTAGACTGGTCGCCATGCGCATCCATATCGCCACCGATCACGCCGGGCTCGAATTTAGTCAGGATTTGGCGGAGCATTTGGGCCTAGAAGGCCATGAGGTCGTTGACCATGGCCCGCTGGAATATGACCCACTTGATGACTATCCAAGCTTTTGCATTCGAGCTGCCAAAGCAGTGGTGAGCGATGAGAATGCTGGTGTTGACTCTCTCGGTGTGGTCTTTGGCGGATCGGGAAATGGTGAACAAATGGCGGCCAACAAGGTCACGGGTGCCCGCGCGGCGTTGGTGTGGAGCGTGAACACGGCAGTGTTGGCTCGCGAACACAACAACGCGAATGTCTGTGCCATCGGTGCGCGTCAGCACAGCATTGATGAGGCGCTTCTTTTTATCGACACCTTCATTCGAACTCCGTTCCCCGGGGAGGAGCGACACCAACGTCGGATTGCCCAGTTGGGTGAATTCGAAACAACCGGCCAGATTGCTGGTTTCGAGACCTCGGACTAGACCGTGCCCGAGGGCCACAGTGTTCACCGCATTGCCAACCTTCTCCGTGAGCTATTTCTCGACCATGAGGTCTCGGCGTCCTCTCCGCAGGGGCGTTTTCGTGAAGGAGCTGCTTTAGTCTCCGGGTCCACAATTCTCGGCATTGAGGCCATCGGAAAGCAGCTTTTCATTCAGTGGGAGAAAGAGCGTTGGTTGCGCGTTCACCTGGGCATCTATGGGGCCTGGGATATCGCGACAAGAGATTCACTGCGCGGACTCTCCGGTGCGTCATCGAGGCGATCGCTTGGTGCACCTCGGGTCAGGAAAATGGGGGAGCATGACGCTCTGCGCGAGGCTCTCGAGGTGTTTCCCCCGGAACCCGTGGGCCAGGTGCGGTTGCGGCTACAGACCGATGATGCGCTTGCTGATCTTCGAGGGCCCACCGTGTGTGAGGTGCTTTCTCCCGACGAGGTTGACTCGGTGCGCGCGCGCCTGGGCCCAGACCCCGTGTATGACAAGGGCACGAAAGGCGCCGACGTCTTTGCCTCTCGTGTGGGCAAGACAACCAGACCCATCGGCATTGTCCTGATGGATCAGAGTGTCGTCAGCGGTATTGGAAATGTCTACCGAGCAGAGCTCCTGTTTCGGCACCAGATGGACCCCTTTCGCCGCGCACATACGCTCGATCGCAGTGAAATCGATGCCTTGTGGCACGACTGGAGTGCTTTGCTCGCGGATGGAATCGCCACGGGCGTCATGATGACCAGGAATGATCTCACCAAGTCTCAGCGCGTGGTGGCCTTGAAGAACACGCGAGAGAGATATTTTGTCTATCGACGCCACGGGCAACCCTGTCGGGTGTGTGGCACCCCGATTGTGATGGCAGAGATGGCGGCACGGAAACTGTATCTGTGCCCGAATTGTCAGAAATCAACGGGGAGTGTTTCATGATTGTGACTCGCGCACGACGCCTAGGTGATGCCTCCGGCCAGAGTGTGGATATTGTCCTCAGGGATGGCCTGATCGAAGCGATTGTTCCTGCCGGAAGTGCGCTCACCGAAGGCCACGAGGTCATCGATGTTGATGATCGTGTCGTGATGCCAGGGCTCTGGGATGAGCATGTTCACTTTTCGCTCTGGGCCCAGCATCGTCGGCAAGTGAGCCTCCATCACGCCGACTCCGCAGCGCAGGCCGCCCGCATCATGGCCGATGCGGTTGAGGCCAATGCCAGCAGCGAGAACCCGGATCCGGTGGTGATTGGCGCTGGATATCGAGACGGATTGTGGAAGGACGCCAAAACCACGCAGGTCCTTGATGCCCTCACAGGGGATACCCCGGTGGTGCTCATTTCTGTTGATGTTCATTCCTGCTGGGCCAATACCGCTGCTCTGGATCGTTTTGGTGTCGTAGGACATCGAGACGATGGCGTCATCACGGAACGGGAATGGTTTGCGCTCTCCCAGCAGCTCAGCGATGTTGATGCGACCACCATCGATGGGTGGGTCCTCGATGCTGCTCATCACGCAGCGTCTCGTGGGGTCGTCGGCATCGTGGACCTCGAGATGACTCTGAGCGCTCCGGATTGGATTCGTCGCGTCGCCAGCTATGGCGCACGGTATCCCCTCACAGTGGAATGCGGTGTCTACCCAGAAGATCTCGAGACCGCTATCGCGCAGGGACTCCGAAGCGGCCTGGAATTGGCGCCCGGTGTCACCGTTGGACCGTTCAAAATCATCACGGATGGTTCGTTGAATACTCGCACCGCCCAGTGCGTGGAGCCCTACCTAGGTGTTGAGGGCGAGCACTACGGTGCTTTGAATTGGCCGACTGAGGATATCGAAGCAATGTTGGTCGCGGCGGATAAGGCCGGTTTTTGGCTTGCTGTCCATGCCATTGGCGATAAGGCTAATCAGACCGTGCTCGACATCTTCGAAAAAAATGACCTCCATGGCCGGATTGAGCATGCTCAGCTTGTCCGCGCGGAGGACTTTGAACGTTTTGCCCGCTTGGGTGTCGCCGCCAGCGTCCAACCTGATCACGCCATTGATGATCGCGATGTCACCGATGTGTACTGGGCGGATCGCGCAGAGCGAGCCTTTGCGCTTCGAAGCTTGGTGGAGCATGGAGCCCAGGTGGTGTTGGGCTCCGATGCGCCCGTCTCACCACTCGATCCCTGGATCACCATTGCCTCAGCGGTCACCCGCACGAGGGAAGGCCGAGCACCCTGGCACCTGGAACAAGGCCTCACCATTTCTGAAGCGCTGTCTTTCTCGACGCGCAGCACCCTCGAGGTGGGGCAGCCCGCAGACCTCATCGCCTTAGATGCTGATCCACTGTGGTTGGTCGATGCGTTGGGCTCGGATCTTGCCAAAGCCAGTGACGCACTGCGAGAGCTTCCTGTGGCGCTGACCGTGGCAGCGGGTGCCATCACGCATCGTCACAACGTGTGATTTTTTGGAGGGGATGACGGGAATCGAACCCGCGCCATCAGTTTGGAAAACTGAGGCTCTACCATTGAGCTACATCCCCAAAAAGAAATGCCTTCGCACGATGTTACTGCATTCCACCGGTGGGGGTCGTTTTCCCCCTGTGACACCCAGTAGACTCCTAAGCGTTGTTTCACCGGGGTCTGACATGCGACTTGTTACACGATGGTGATGCGCTAGGAACCATCGGGGCGTAGCTCAGCTTGGTAGAGCGCCCGCTTTGGGAGCGGGAGGTCGCAGGTTCGAATCCTGTCGCCCCGACGTAGTACCCCCACAGATAGCCAGTTGGAGAAAAAAAGACGTGCCCATCACCACTAAAGAAATCCTGAGCCCGACCCGCGTTCGTTTGAACATCACGGTGAGCCCCGAAGAACTTAAGCCCAGCGTTGCCCACGCTTATGAGCACATTGCGCAGCAGGTTCAGATCCCTGGGTTCCGCAAGGGCAAAGTGCCACCCCCCATCCTTGACCAGCGCGTCGGTCGCGCCGAGGTTCTCAACCACGCCGTGAACGATGGTTTGGACAAGTTCTTCCAAGCTGCCGTGACCGAAGAAAAATTGCGCACACTGGGTCGCCCCGAAGTGGACGTCACCCAGTGGCCAGAAGAAAAAGACTTTTCCGGCGACTTAGTCTTGGTGATTGAGGTCGATGTTCGACCCGAGATCACGCTGCCTAAGTTTGATAAGTACACCCTCGAGGTGGAACCGATCATGGTCACCAAGGGCAACGTCGAGGACGAACTAGATTCGCTTCGCTCGCGCTTTGGGAACTTAGTCACCGTGGATCGCCCCATCGCCAAGGGGGACTTCGTTCAAGTTGACCTGATTGCCAAGATTGGTGACAACACCATCGATAGCGCCAATTCGATCAGCTATGAAGTCGGATCGGGTCAGCTGATTGACGGTATTGATGAGGCTCTCGACACCTTGACCGCTGGGGAAACCACCACCTTTGAATCCAAGCTTCTGGGCGGGGACCACGAGGGTGAGATGGCTCAGATCGAGATCACGGTACTCAGTGTGAAGGAGCGTGAGCTGCCTGAGGCAGATGACGACTTCGCTCAAATTGCGAGCCAATTTGACACCATTGCCGAGCTCAAGGATGACCTGAAAGCTCAGCTGGAGCGCCAAGGCGTCTTCACTCAGGCCCAGCAGGCTCGCGACAAGCTCGTTGAGAAGCTCCTGAGCGACACCGAGATTGCGTTACCCGAGTCCGTGGTGGATGCCGAAGTGCACCGCCACCTCGAAGGTGAGAACCGTTTGGAAGATGACGCGCACCGCGCCGAAGTTATCGAGTCCACGAGTAAGTCTTTGAAGACTCAGCTCTTGCTCGATGTGTTGGTGGAGCACTTGGAAATCCAGGTCTCGCAAGAAGAGCTGACCCAGTACATGGTGCAATCAGCCAGCCAGTACGGCATGGACCCTCAGGAATACATTCAGACACTGGATAGCAATAACCAGATTCCCGCCATGGTCGGCGAAGTTGCTCGTTCGAAGTCATTGTCTGTGGCGTTGACCAACGTGACGGTGAAAGACACCAAGGGTAAGACCGTTGACTTGAGTGAATTCACCAAGAGCGCATCAGATCCTGTCGAAGCTGCGATTGCGCAAGCGGTAGCAGATAACTCGTCTGAGGACGAGCACGATCACGACCACTAAGCGTTTCTCTGCCGAGGGCGAACAGTAGCAATATCGTGAGCCTGGGCAGGTAATCTCGAAGAATCAAGCCTGGATGCTCTTAGAGGAGAACAACACTGTGACGATGGCAGAACCGATGATGCAACCCAATGTCTTTGACCGGTTGCTTCGAGACCGCATTATTTGGTTGGGATCCGAAGTCCGCGATGACAACGCGAATGAGATCGCGGCCAAGCTCTTGCTCCTCGCAGCAGAAGACCCCGAAAAGGACATCTACCTCTACATCAATTCCCCCGGAGGTTCGATCACCGCGGGAATGGCCATTTACGACACGATGCAGTTCGTTCCTAACGACATCGTCACCGTGGGTATTGGAATGGCAGCCTCGATGGGCCAATTACTTCTCACCGCCGGCACGAAAGGTAAGCGCTACATCACCCCCAACGCCCGGGTCCTGTTGCACCAGCCCCACGGTGGTTTCGGTGGAACGGCCAGTGATATCCAAACTCAGGCCCACCTGATTAACGACATGAAGAAGCGCCTGGCTCAGATTACCGCTGAGGCGACCGGCAAGACCCTGGAGCAAATCACGGAAGATGGCGACCGCGACCGGTGGTTTAGCGCTGAAGAAGCTTTGGAGTATGGGTTTGTTGACCACATTCGTTCCTCTGCTAGCGACGTTGTCGGTGGCGGCGGTACCGAGCAGGCGAAGAAGAAGTAGGTAAGGACACCATGATGAATACACCCACTTCTCTCTCCCAGGCCTCGATGCCCGAGGGTCGCTACATTCTTCCTAGCTTTGAAGAACGCACGAGTTACGGATTCAAGCGCCAGGACCCCTACGCGAAGCTTTTCGAAGACCGCATTGTGTTTCTTGGCGTTCAGGTCGATGACGCCTCCGCTGATGATGTGATGGCTCAGCTGCTCGTGCTCGAGAGCCAAGACCCTGATCGTGACATCGTGATGTATATCAATTCACCCGGTGGATCCTTCACCGCTATGACAGCGATTTACGACACGATGCAGTATGTCCGCCCCCAGATTCAAACGGTGGTGTTGGGCCAAGCAGCATCGGCTGCGGCCGTTATTCTCGCCGGAGGTGAGCCAGGAAAGCGTTTGGCACTGCCCAACGCTCGGATCTTGATCCACCAGCCCATGATGGGTGAAGCGGGCCGTGGTCAGGCCTCAGATATTGAGATTCAGGCCAAAGAGATTGCTCGCCTGCGCGAGTGGTTGGAAGAGACCCTGTCGAAGCACTCCAAGAAGAGCATCGAGGAAGTGCACCGCGATATCGATCGAGACAAGATCCTCACTGCTAGTGAAGCTTTGGACTATGGACTCATTGACCAGGTTCTGAGCTCACGCAAAACGGCGCCTACTGCAAGTCCTGCTAAGGGTCCCGAGGCTGTTACCGCAGGCTAATCGCGTCTTTTTCGCAATAGTGCGATAGCAATCGCGGTGGCTGCCACGGTGGCAAGAATTCCGATTCCTACCGCGACACCGCTGGGTGCGCTCATGCCTTCGAGGGCGTCATCGGTGCTCGATGGCGATTCGATGGGCGCATCGCCATTGGTGAGCTCAGGAGACTCGGCAATGGCGGTGATGTCTTCAGGTGCTTCTCGATCTACTCCGCATTCGGGGGCGTCGGGGTAGCCCTGCGCTGGCATGTGGGAATTATCCGGCTGGAAGTCAACGTCATAGCTTTCTGAGACCAGATGACCATCAGCGGACACGAATTGATAGACGATGGAATACATACCGGCGTGCCCGAGATCCACGAGGGCTTCCATGCGGCGTTCGTTAAGAAGGACGCACCCGTCCCCGTAGTAGAGCCCGTTGTCGTCGATCATGACCAGGCCGAAACCGCCCGCTTCGCCACCGAGATCAAGAAACATGTCGTTGGTGGCAATTGAAATTTCCACAGGCGAGGTCGTGATAATTGAATCCGGTGAGGGAATGCGATCTTCCACCACGTTGTGAGCGAGCGCTGGTGACGTCATGCCGATTAATCCCAGGGCTAAGCAGCCGCCTACCACCCCTCGAATCACCGCACGCTCTCCCTCTCCTGGCAAGCCCCAGTGTATTCCCGCCACGCCATGAGGTGCCTGGGGAAAATCCCCGTTCCCGCCAGGGTGGCGGGTAAGCTTTGGCGAAGTTGCCCATCGGTGTTCAGGGAGGTTTGGCCATGGCGCGAACCGGCGAATCTGGCGAACTACTGAAGTGTTCCTTTTGTGGCAAGAGTCAAAAGCAAGTACAGCAACTGATTGCTGGTCCTGGCGTCTACATTTGCGACGAGTGCGTGGAATTGTGCAATGAAATCATTGACGAGCGCCAAATGGAGACCCAGAGCGAAGCGGTCGTGGACTTCGATCTGCCTAAGCCCAAAGAAATCTATGGTTTCTTGGAGGAATACGTTATTGGCCAGGAGGCCGCCAAGCGTTCCCTCTCGGTAGCGGTCTATAACCACTACAAGAGAGTTCGGGCGGGTAGCACCCCGCACGCTGTCGAAGAAGACACCGACGTCGACATTCAAAAAAGCAACATCCTGCTCATTGGGCCCACAGGCTGTGGAAAGACGTATCTTGCGCAAACACTGGCTAAGAGACTCAATGTTCCTTTTGCTGTAGCTGATGCAACGGCCTTGACCGAGGCCGGATATGTCGGCGAAGACGTAGAAAACATCCTGCTCAAGCTGATTCAGGCCGCCGATTACGACGTCAAGCGTGCGGAACAGGGCATCATCTATATCGATGAAGTGGACAAAATTGCTCGCAAGGCAGAAAACCCTTCGATCACCCGCGATGTCTCCGGCGAGGGTGTCCAACAGGCTTTGTTGAAGATTTTGGAAGGCACGGTGGCGGCTGTTCCACCGCAGGGTGGGCGTAAACATCCCCAGCAAGAATTCATCCAAATTGACACGACGAACGTTTTATTCATCGTGGCGGGTGCCTTTGCTGGCTTGGAAGAAATCATTTCCCAACGAGTGGGACGACACGGTATCGGCTTTGGCGCCCCACTCCACACCAAGGGAAACCACGACGACCTCTTTAGCTCGGTGTTGCCCGAGGACCTTCACAAGTTCGGATTGATTCCTGAATTCATCGGCCGTCTTCCCGTGGTCACGACGGTCACCCCTCTGGATGAAACCGCCTTGATCGATATTTTGACCACTCCTAAGAACGCCTTAATCAAGCAATACCAACGCATGTTCGAACTAGACGGTGTCGCGTTGGAGTTTGAAGAAGAAGCGCTGCACGAGATCGCGGCGTTGGCGTCACTTCGTCAAACGGGAGCGCGCGGACTCCGTGCCATTTTGGAAGAGGTCCTGGGGCCCGTGATGTTTGATGTGCCCTCCAACGACACCATCGAGCGCGTCATCATTACCCGGGACTGTGTCACCACCGGGGCTATGCCCACCATTGTGAACAAGACGCCGCTCAAGCGTGAGAAGTCTGCCTAAACGCTTATCCGCGTACCAGCGTTCCGTTATCTAATTCACACACGGGACGACCTTCTAACCAGGTGAGGGTCCAGCGCAGTGTGGCCTGATCCTGGGCGCTGAGTTCGGCTTCTACCTGGCGCAGTGCGGCCTCCAGTTCTGGGGATACACCTCGGGGAGTTTCTCCGACCGAAAACCGTGAACCCAGTTGCATTAGCTGCTCTCGTCAATTTCTTGCTCGTACATCACCCAGGAAGTCCTTGTGGCCAAGGAATCATAAAGACTTTGTGCGGTGGTGTTTTCAGCTCCGGTAATCCAGCGCAGAGTCCCACCACCGTGGCGAGCGGCATGGTCTTGGAGAGCGGTGATTAACGCTGTGGCGACACCCTTGCCTCGGGCTTGCGGTGATGTGAAGAGGTCATCGAGAAACCACGCCGGTCCTGCAGTGAAAGTGTCGTCGTGGAATCGTAGGTGGGCAAAACCCAACAGTCCATGATCCCCGGAGGCCACCCACGCTTTGATCGGATGCGAGGGATTCATCAACCACTTCCACACGCCATCCAATACGTCGGGCGAGAAATCAGTCTCATAGAACACCCCGTAGGCCAGGAAGAGAATTTCCCACTGCTCACGATCGCCCTGGTCAATGGGGCGAATCTGAAAATCTGGCGAAGAATTATTCATCGAGGGGTTCCATGTCAATCGAGACTAACTCGACAGTGTCAGATTCGACCAGGCTAAGCTCAGCGATTTTGCCCACGCCGGCTAAGTCCTCACTCGCGAGGGAGAGAAGTGCTGGCGCTTTCAACGTGGCCTTCGTTGCCGCAGTCTTCTGCGCAATTTTGAGGTCTGTCTTGGCTCGGCGAATGGTAATCAAGGCCTCGCTGGCTAGGTCGAGGAGCCCGGCATGTGAGTCTGAATCGGCATCAGCGGGAATTTCGTCTGCTGTGGGCCACGGTGCTAGGTGAACACTTCCCTCGTGTGTCCACGACCATACTTCTTCGGTGGCAAAGGGAATCACGGGTGCAAAGAGACGCAACAGGGTGTCCAGTGCGATTCGTAATGCGGTGATAGCACTCGTGCGGGGTGCTCCCTCGCCGGTATAAGCGCGTTCTTTGACCAATTCAAGGTAATCATCGGTGAACGTCCAGAAGAAGGTTTCTGCTAATTCGAGAGCTCTGGCGTGGTCATAGGCCTCATAGGCGGCGCCAGCGTGCTCCACAACACCTCGCAGGGTGTTGAGCATGTCCCAATCCAGTGCTTGCGTTACCTCGCCCGTTTCACCCTCGAAGCTATACACAAACTTCGCGGCGTTGAGAACTTTGATGGCTAGGCGTCGCCCGATCTTTATCTGCTTTGGGTTTTGTGGATCGAAAGCGGCATCGGTTCCTAGCCGGGAAGAAGCAGCCCAGTACCGCACCGCATCTGATCCGTGTTCATCCAGCATGCCCTGGGGGGTCACCACGTTGCCTTTAGATTTCGACATCTTTTTGCGGTCGGGATCGACGATGAAGCCAGAAATGCCGGCGTTTTTCCAGGGAATGGTGCCGTGCTCTAGTTCAGCACGCAACATCGAGCTAAAGAGCCAGGTTCGAATGATGTCCTGTCCCTGGCTGCGCAGGTCATAGGGGAAGACCACACCAAATAACTCAGGGTCTTCTTCCCAACGACCGGCAAGCTGCGGAGTCAAACTACTGGTGGCCCAGGTGTCCATAATGTCGAGCTCGCCGACGAAGCCGCCTGGCACACCGCGTTGGTCTTCGCTAAAGCCCTGGGGAGTATCGGTGGACGGGTCCACGGGCAAGGCTGATTCTTCGGGCACCAGAACTTCGCCCTCCACAGGGTTTCCCTCGGTATCCAGGGGATACCACACGGGAATGGGGACGCCGAAGAATCTTTGGCGGGAAATGAGCCAATCACCGGATAACCCATTGACCCAGTTTTCGTAGCGCACCCTCATGAAATCGGGGTGGAAGGCGACTTGTTGCCCGCGCTCGAGAAGTCGGTTCTTCAGATCGCTGTCCTTAGCCCCATTGGAGATGTACCACTGTCTGGTGGTCACAATTTCCAGGGGCTTGTCTCCTTTTTCGAAGAATTTCACCGGGTGGGTGATGTTCTCGGGGGTGTCGACCAAGTCTCCTGATTCGCCCAACATGTCGACCATCGCTGCTTTGGCACTGAACACGGTTTTGCCGGCTAGTTCTGCATAGCTTGCGATGGCTTTCTCGCTAGTAAGCCATGCGGGACTTTCCGCCAAAATCCGACCGTCTTTGCCCAAGATGGGCCTGGTGTCAAGAGATAGTTCCCGCCACCAGATGACGTCGGTGACATCACCAAACGTACAGACCATGGCAATTCCTGTGCCTTTGTCTTGTTGCGCCAAAGGATGGGCCAAGACGGGAACTTCAACCCCAAATAGGGGAGAGGTTACGCTCGAGCCAAAAAGTCCTTGATAACGCTCATCGTCGGGGTGGGCCACCAGGGCGACACAGGCGGCAATGAGTTCTGGGCGGGTGGTAACGATGATGACATCGTCGCTCTCGCCACCGTGAAAACGAACCTTGTGATAAGCCGCGGGTTGGTCTCGATCCTCGAGTTCCGCCTGCGCTACCGCAGTTCTAAAGGTGATATCCCACAGGGTGGGGGCATCAGCGCGATAGGCCTCACCGCGGGAAAGATTGCGCAGAAAAGCCCGCTGGGCGACGCGTTGAGATTGATTGTCAATCGTGCGGTAGGTGAGATTCCAGTCGACGCTCAGCCCCAAAGTTCGCCAGAGGTCTTCAAATTGTTCTTCATCTTCGAGCGTGAGCTTTTCGCATAGTTCGATGAAATTTCGGCGACTAATCGGTAGCGCATCACCAGGCTTTGAGCCATCGACGCTCGCGCCGGCTTCTAAGGGCGGAGTGAACCCCTCGGTATAGGGCAATGAGGGGTCGCATCTCACGCCGTAATAATTTTGCACCCGGCGTTCGGTGGGAAGCCCGTTGTCATCCCAGCCCATCGGATAGAAAATCTCTTTGCCTCGCATGCGCTGGTAACGCGCTTGGAGATCCATGTGGGTGTAGCTAAAAACATGGCCGATATGAAGACTGCCCGAGGCGGTGGGAGGGGGAGTGTCAATCGCGAAGACATTGTCTTTACCGCGCTCTAGAGCTTGATCACGCCGAAAGTGGTAGGTGCCCTGGTCTTCCCAGTTCTTGCCCCAGGTTGCTTCAAGACCTTCCAGGGCGGGTTTTTCCGGAATTGTGCCCGTCATGGAGGACCACCTTCGCTATATGCGGCACCGTGTCGAAGGTGCCTGAGTGTGTTGACTACTCCATGCTACAAAACAAAACCCCGGTGAAATCCCTTAGGGGGACATCACCGGGGTTTTGCCGTGGTGAGCTTTTGGCGCCGAAATTACGCCTGAGAGCTAAAGACGCTCTTTCTCCTCATGGCCGCGTATGCGGCAACGAGAGTGATGGCAGACAATCCGGCCAAGACGATTCCTGGATGCCACCATGCGTTATCCGTCTGGACTCGCATGAGGGTGAGGAAAAACGGAAGCGTCGCGGCGAGAGCGGCGGCAATGTTGTACGAGACTGCCAGCGCCGTATACCGAGCCTTCTCATCGAAGAGATCGCCCATCATGCCGCCCAGAGCTGCCCACGAGGCGGTAGGCAAGATTCCTCCGACCACCATGATCAGCACCAGGGTTAGGAAGGTTGCGTCGAGAATGAACCAGTAGAGCGGGAACGCTGCCAGGAGGGTTCCCAGCGCGCCCCATCCAACGACACGGGCGGACCCGAAACGGTTAGCCAAAGCGCCGAAGGCGGGAATCGTAATCAGTTGCAACAAGCTTCCAATCGTCAACGCCATGGTGAATTCCATAGCCGCGTATCCCAGAACCTCCACGCCATAGTTCGTTGTGTAGGTATTCATCAACGTGTAGGAACCGTGGCCGAGTACACCACCACCGACGGCGATGAGTATCGCTAAGGGCGCTTTCTTGAAAATTTCGATGAAGGGGTACTTCACGCGCTGATTGGTAGCAACCAATTCTTTGAACACGGGTGTCTCATCGATGCTCCAACGCAGATACAGAGCAATCAACAGGAGGGGGAAAGCGCTCAACAGCGGGATACGCCAAGCCCAGGCCATGATCTCTTCAAACGGAAGCGTTAGGAAAAGAACGAGCCAAATCGCGTTGGAGAGAATCGACCCCACGGGCGAGCCCAACTGAACCAGTGAAGCGAAGAAGGGTCGGTTCTTTTCTGTGGCGTGCTCGGTGGTCAAAGCCACAGCGCCACCCCATTCGCCACCGAGAGAGAGGCCCTGTGCCAGACGGAGAATAACCAGTGCGATAGCTCCGAACCATCCCATTTGTTCATACGTCGGCAGCACGCCGATAAGTCCGGTGGCAACACCCATCAAAATGATCGTGATGATCAAGGTGCTGCGACGGCCAATGCGATCACCTAAGTGACCAAAGAAGACGGCACCCAAGGGTCGCACCACGAATGTCACTGCGAAGGTGGCGAAGGACGCGAGAACTCCTCCGACAGGCCCTAGGGGTTCAAAAAATAGTGTGCCGGCAAAAAGTGCGGCAAGCCAGGCGAAAACGTATTGGTCATAAGACTCCAAAGCAGTTCCCACGAAAGAAGCAACAGCAACTTTTCGGGATTGTTTGGCGCTTAGGGGGGTGTGCGCAGAGGTAGACAAGGCGGCCCTTTCCATGAGTTAGCCTAATATTTAGACGCAGTATAATAAATAGTGCCTTTCAACTATAGGGGAAGTCATGACCAGTGAGAAACGCGGACGGCCTCGCCGTTCCTCCACGCGCGCTTTGGAAGAGGCCGCTGCAGAACTTTTTCTCGAGCAGGGGTTCTCCCACACCACAGTCGATGACATTGCCTCCCGTGCAGGAGTCAGCAGAGCTACTTTTTTCAATTACTTCCACAACAAGTCAGATGTCTTGTGGGTTGACGTGGATCGCGCACTTGCCTACCTCTCGCAGTCCGTTATGGAGGCATCGCACCTGGGCAGGGCACTGGAACTTCTCGCTCACGATGTCGCGCCCCAGGCCGTGCCTCTGATCGCTAGTCAATTCGAGGCGATGGAAGCCGATCTTGATCTGCGCGGTGACGGTGGTCAGCGGGTCATCCAGCTTGCCGCGATTGTCGCCCAAGCGGGGGTCTCGCCTCGAGATGTCTGGATGGTCACAGGAGCCCTGGTCTCCGCTGCCCTGGAATGGTCGGGGGCAGGGGTTTCCCGAGCCGCTCTTGGAAACTATCTTGGGGAACACCTGGAGCGAATTCGAAGCGTTGTCGATGCTGGGAGCGCTGCATCACTGTTCTAGACTGTAGGAGCTACGAACCGGCAATCACCGGGGAGCTATCGGAAGAAAACAGCGGATGCACGGTGTCCTCTGCCAGTAGAACCGATCGGGTGGGCCCGACATCGCCTGACATGAAGTGGCTCCAGTTAGTTCTGGGGCAAGCGGGGTGGTACCGCGTAAGGGAAACCGAGCGTCCTCGCATGGCCATGAACCACCCTTAGTGTCAGGAAACCCCTTATGACTTTTCCCCGTCACCGTCCGGGAACACGCATTGAGCCCAGCCCTTCCTTCCCAGCCTTGGAGCACCAAGTTCTCGCGGACTGGAAAAGTGGTGACACCTTTCGTAAATCTGTGCAGCAGCGAGAAGGGTGCGACGAATGGGTCTTCTATGACGGCCCTCCTTTCGCCAACGGGTTGCCGCACTATGGCCATTTACTCACCGGGTATGCCAAGGATGTCTTTCCGAGGTTTCACACCATGCGTGGCAAGCAGGTCCACCGCCGTTTTGGCTGGGACACCCACGGATTACCCGCTGAATTGGAGGCGGAGCGACAGCTAGGTATTACGGATAAAAGCCAGATCGAAGAGATGGGAATTGCTGCCTTTAACCAAGCAGCCAAGGAGTCCGTCCTTCGATACACGAAGGAATGGCAGGAATATGTCACCCGCCAAGCGCGCTGGGTTGACTTCGACAACGATTACAAAACTCTCGATATCACCTTCATGGAAAGTGTTATTTGGGCTTTCAAGCAACTCCATGACAAGGGGCTTGCCTATGAGGGATATCGCGTTCTTCCCTATTGCTGGCGGGATCAAACACCGCTGAGCAATCACGAACTACGCATGGACGACGATGTCTACAAGCCCAGGCAAGACCAATCAGTCACCGTGACCTTCCCGCTGGTAGGCGAAGCAGCCCAGAAGGCTGGGCTTGAGGGTGTTTTGGCTCTGGCCTGGACGACTACTCCGTGGACTTTGCCCACTAACGCAGCGCTTGCCGTGGGTCCCGAGATCACCTATGCCCTTGTGCCAGCAGGCCCCAGTGGGATGCACCCGGGTGAGACCTACCTCTTGGCTGAAGACACGATGGCTCACTATGTCAGCGAGCTGGGTTACGCCGAGGTGGCCCAAGCAAAGGAACAAGTTCTCAGGCGCCTCAGCGGACGAGAGCTCGACGGAATCTCCTACACCCGCGTTTTTGATTACTACGCGGATGTCAAAACATGGGGCATGGACAACGCCTGGCGCATTGTGGTGGCTGACTATGTTGCCACCGGCGAAGGAACAGGAATTGTCCACCAGGCACCGGCCTATGGTGAGGACGACCAAATAACCTGCCAGGAAGCCGGGATTCCGGTGATTATTTCTATCGACGATGCTGGACGGTTCCTCGAGCAGGTCAGCGACGTCGCGGGTATGCAGGTCTTTGAGGCTAATAAGCCTTTGACCAAGTTGCTCAAGGAGTCTGGCCGGCTCTTCGCCGAGCGTTCCTATGACCACTCCTATCCGCATTGCTGGCGGTGTCGAACTCCGTTGATTTATAAGGCGGTATCGAGTTGGTTCATTCGGGTTACCGAAATCCGTGACCGTATGGTGGAGCTCAATCAGGACATTAACTGGGTTCCCGCCAACGTCAAAGACGGCCAATTTGGAACCTGGCTTTCCAATGCACGGGACTGGTCGATCTCGAGAAATCGCTACTGGGGATCCCCGATTCCCGTGTGGAAGAGTGACAACCCCGATTTCCCCCGTGTGGATGTGTATGGCTCTCTCGATGAACTAGAGGCCGATTTCGGGGTGCGTCCCGATGATCTGCATCGCCCGAAAATTGATGATTTGGTCCGCCCCAACCCGGATGACCCCCGTGGGGTATCCATGATGCGCCGCATTCCCGATGTCTTAGATGTGTGGTTTGACTCGGGCTCTATGCCTTTTGCCCAAGTGCATTACCCCTTTGACAACCAGGAATGGTTTGACTCGCATAACCCCGCCGATTTCATTGTGGAGTACATCGGTCAGACCCGTGGCTGGTTTTACACGATGCATATTCTCTCCACAGCGCTGTTTGACCGACCGGCCTTTTCTAACGTCATTTCTCACGGCATTGTCTTGGGGTCTGATGGCGCCAAGATGTCCAAGAGCTTGCGCAATTACCCCGATGTCTCGGAGGTGTTTGAGCGCGATGGCGCAGACGCCATGCGGTGGTTCTTGCTCTCGAGTTCGGTCATTCGCGGGGGAAACCTGGTCGTGACGGAAGAAGGAATTCGAGAAGGTGTGCGCCAATTCCTCTTGCCCTACTGGAGTACCTACTATTTCCTCAGCCTCTATATGGGCGAGCACGAACCCGTGTGGCGCACGAACTCCCAGCATGTCCTCGATCGATACATCCTGGCGAAAACCCATGAATTGGTTCTCGAGACGACGGCTCAATTCGAAGCAATGGACTCGCCGATGGCGGCGTTGGCGATTCGAGATTTTGCTGATGTGCTCACCAACTGGTTTGTTCGCCGAAGCCGCGATCGATTCTGGGAGGGTGAGGACACCGATGCGCTCGACACCCTCTATACGGTCCTAGAAACTCTCTCCCGTGTGGCAGCGCCCTTGGCGCCACTAATCACGGAGGAAGTATGGCGGGGGATCACCGGGGGCGAAAGTGTGCACCTCACGAATTGGCCCAAGCCTGAAGACTTCCCGGAAGATGCTGCTCTGGTTGGGGCAATGGATAGCGTGCGAGAGGTTGCCTCTGCTGGGCTTGCCTTGCGAAAAGCCCATGGCGCTAGGGTCCGTTTGCCTTTGGGCTTGGTCACCGTGGTCACTCAGGAGGCTTCCGCGCTGGAGCCCTATTCAGAGATCTTGGCTGAGGAATTAAACGTCAAGGCGGTGCGCTGTGAAGAGTTAGATGATTCCGTTGAGCAACGCTGGGGAATCGGGAAAAAACTCACACCGCTATCTCGAGTGCTGGGACCACGAGTAGGTAAACAGGTTCAAGAAATTATTGCCGGTGCCAAAGCTGGCAACTGGGATATCACGGGAGGTGTTGTCACGGTTGCGGGTATTGAACTGCTCGAGGGAGAGTACGAACTTGAACTGAGTTTGGAAGATTCCGACCTGGCTGTTCAATTCCTTCCCACGGGAGGTTTCGTTGTCCTCGACACCACCATTACCCCGGAGCTAGCCAGCGAAGGGTTGGCTCGAGACGTGATTCGATGGATTCAGCAAGAGCGTAAGAACGCTGGGCTGGATGTGTCAGACCGCATTGACGTCACGCTGGGAGGCGATCAGATCGCGGTGGCGGCAATTTCCCAGCACCAGGAACTCATCCAGCACGAAACGTTGAGCCTGGAGATGACTCTGGGTGAGCTCGAGGCAGGTGCTGACGTGTTGTCGGTAGGGGAGAGTTCTCAGATTTCCGTGAAAGTGTCCAAACATGGCGCATGAGAGTTCCCCCGACGATCGGGCTGAATCTTCGGACTTAGCGCGCGGAGTTGTCGAGGCACTGATGGCGCGAACGGGAGAAGCTTCGCCTAAGCCTCGCCTGCACGCGACACGTCGAGTAGTCGAGTTACTCGGTGATCCTCAGCGGATGTTTGGCGTGATTCACCTCGCTGGCACTAATGGGAAAACGTCCACTGCGCGCATGATTGATTCGCTACTGCGCGCCCACGGGCTTCGGGTGGGTCTGATGACCTCGCCTCATCTGCACGTGCTCAACGAACGCATCGTGATCGATGGTCAACCCATTAGCGATCAGGCTCTCGCGGATAACTGGGCCGATGTGGAGCCGTTTATTACGATGGTCGATGCTGAATTGGTGGCCAACGCAGAGCCTCCGCTTACCTATTTTGAAGCCCTTACAGTCCTGACTCTGGCGGCTTTTGCTGATGCACCGGTAGATATCGCGGTGATCGAAGCGGGGATGGGTGGCGAATGGGACTCCACGAACGTGGTGGACGCCGATGTGGCCGTGCTCACACCGATTGCGATGGATCATGCCGAACATCTCGGCGACACCATCGCGGAAATCGCCCGCACCAAAGCGGGAATCATCAAGCCCGCAACCCGGGTGGTGTGTGCGCCACAATCCGATGAAGCCTGGGCAGAAATTGTGGTTGCCTGCGAGCGCGACGAAGCTCCGCTTCGAGTCTTGGGTAGGGATTTCCACCTCACCAGTGTTCAACCCGCTGTGGGAGGCCAAGTTATCGGTGTCGAGGGTATTGCGGGGGAGTATCAAAACCTGATCTTGCCGCTGCTGGGAGACCATCAGGCCATGAATGCGGCGGTGGCTATTGCAGCGGTGGAGTCGTTCCTGGGTAATGGAGAAAATCCGCTCGATCGTGACCTCGTCGAGGAGGCAATGGCATTGTCGACCTCGCCCGGCAGATTACAGATTCTTGGCGCTCGCCCAACGGTCATCGCTGATGCTGCCCACAACCCACATGGAGCGGAGGCTCTGACCAGGGCGCTGATGACGTCGTTTAGTTTTGATCGACTGATTTGTGTGGTGGGGATCTTGCAAGAAAAAGATGTCGTGGGCATTATCGAGGCCCTGGACCCCGTGGTGGACCACTTTGTGGTGACACAGTCTCAGTCCGATCGCGCCATCTCAGTGCCCTATTTGGCCGATATTGTGGCCTCTATCGCTGGTCCCGACCGAGTAGATTCCCGCGCCAACGCCCTCGAGGCGTTGGATAGAGCACACGAGTTGGCACAGGAGGAAGGTGGCATCGTGATTACCGGTTCTATCACTCTGGTTGCTGAGCTAAGCCGAGGTGCCGGGCGATAATGGCACGGTCTAAAAGGGTCAAGAGCGCGACAGAGTCGTTGTTGGGTATCGCCATTATTTTGGATATCGGTGTGGTGTTCTTTGGCGCGCTCGCTCTCAATGGTCTCGGGTTCTATGCTCCCGGGGTTATTGCCCTCGGGGCTTTTCTTGCCGTCGTGGTATTCGTAGCGCTCTATCGAGTACTGCGCTTTCGAGCAGGTCAGTGGGCTGGACACCTCATTCACCTAGCCATGCTGGCCGCCTTTTTCTGGGATGTGGTGATGGGGCTCTCTGCCGCGGTGGCGGTGGGTTTCTGGGTCTTTGGCGCGATTCGAGGACCAGCATTGGATCGTGGTTCATCCCCAGCAGCCGACTAGGCTCCATAGAAACAGTTCACCAAAGGAGACACTCGATATGCCCCAGTTGGAAGAAACCCTCGTCATTATCAAGCCCGACGGGGTGGCACGGAACCTCACAGGGGAAATCCTCGCCCGCATTGAATCCAAGGGGTATCAATTAGTTGACATCAGGATGGTTCAGCCCAACCGGGATCTCCTGAGCGAACACTACGCGGAGCATGAAGGCAAGCCCTTCTACGAGCCTTTGGTTAACTTCATGGAATCCGGACCCGTTGTGGCTATTAGGGTCGCGGGGCATCGCGTCATTGAGGGTATTCGCTCGCTGTGCGGTGCCACGGATTCGACGGCGGCAGCACCAGGAACTATCCGAGGAGACCTCGGACGCGACTGGGGCCTACCCGTGCAGCAAAACTTGATCCACGCCAGCGATTCCGTGGAATCTGCTCAGCGTGAGATGGCGTTGTGGTTTAGTTCCTAGCTCACAAAGAGAACAGCAACGGGAACTGAATCAGAATGGAAATCGTAATCACGGCGTAGTTGATGACGATCATGACCCAGCTGTAGGGCAGCCACAGGGCTCCCGCTTTCTTGATGGCTGGTGAGGAGCTCAGCATCCCCTGCTTCATGGCCCACGGCAAGAAAATCCACCACAGCGGGATGTGGATTGCCCACACCACCATGCAGTAGAGGCATAAGAAGCCGATGACGAAAACTGCCTGGACAAACATCCACATCAGCCAGATATAAGCGCCCAAGATTCCGAGGGTAAAAATAACCCAAAAGGTTCTTCTGAACGTTGCCCCCGAGAGCATTGCTGCTCCCACCATCGCCACCGCGATATAGCCCGCGACCCCGAAGAGTTGGTTGGGGGTGTCAAAAAACAGGGTTGCCTGAGGGCTTTGCATCACGCTGCCGCAGGAAAAAAATGGGTTGATGTTGCAACTGGGTGTTGTTCCGTTGAGGGCTAACTGGTATCCCTCGCGGGCGAGCGTGAACGCTGCGAACCAGGCCCCAAGGCCGCTGACAAGAAAGTAGAGTGCCATCGCGCTAGAGCGCCTGGTGGGGTAATTCATGTGCTGATTATGACACCTCAACCGATGAAATAAAGGCGAGTGTGCGATACTGGGGTGTGCGCAACAGCCTTCGGGTAGGAAACGCACAGACAAGATTTCTCGGATGACCATCCGAATACGGGGATAACCCCACAAACCCAAGTTTTTTCAATGTGCATTTTGATGTCGCATTGCCAAAGCGTGATGTAGTCCCGGCGGAATGATGCCTGGGGCAACGTAAGGAGTACACCAGAAATGGTGACCAAGAAAAAATCTGAAGAAACAGAAACCTCTACTAAGCCAGTAACGAAGAAGAAGGCCCCGGTCAAGGCACCCAAGGACTCGAAGCCTGGGGCTTCGAAGCGAGGGTCACAGTCCAGCGAAGCCCAAGACACTAAGGCCTCCAGCACCGCTAAAGCCAAAGCTTCGTCTGCCAAGAAAACTGCGGCAGCGCCGGATGCTCCCAAAGCAGTTTCCACGAAGTCTTTGGTCTTCCACGCCCCTGATCCCGCACTGTTTCCCGCATGGAAGCCAGGAAACGAGAGCGAACCCGGCGAAAAAATAGTGAGGCGTCGCACCCGTGCGGATAGAGCAGCGAAGGTCGAAGAAGCGAAAGCCTCCTCCAAGTCCAGCGACTCTACCGTTCAAAAAGTTCGCGGATCCACCCGGTTAGAAGCCAAACGGCAACGCCGTCGTGACGGTCGTGAAGGTACGCGTCGTCGTCAAAGCGTGACGGAATCAGAATTCCTGGCTCGTCGCGAAAGTGTTGACCGCGTTATGGCGGTTAGGGAAACACCCGAGCGAACTCAAATAGCCGTAATCGAAGACAGCGTCGTGGTCGAGCACTACGTGGCTCGCTCCGAGGAATCTAGTTTGATCGGCAATGTTTACCTGGGTCGAGTGCAAAACGTGTTGCCCAGCATGGAAGCCGCTTTCGTTGATATTGGTCGTGGCCGAAACGCTGTGTTGTATTCCGGTGAAGTCGACTGGGAAGCAGCAAGCGAGGCTGGCGTCACGGGTCCTCGCAGGATCGAAGCAGCTCTGAAGACCGGCGATAGCGTCTTGGTTCAGGTAACCAAGGACCCCATCGGGCACAAGGGTGCGCGTCTGACAAGCCAAATTAGTTTGCCCGGTCGCTACCTCGTCTACGTTCCCGGCGGAGCGATGAATGGGATTTCTCGTAAACTCCCCGACACGGAACGCTCCCGCCTCAAGGGCATCCTCAAGAAGGTCTTGCCTGAATCCGCTGGCGTTATTGTCCGTACCGCCGCGGAGGGCGCTACCGAAGAGCAACTCACCACTGATGTCGAGCGTTTGCAAAATCAGTGGGCAACCCTTCAAAAAGAATCCGAGGGTGCCCAGGCGCCAGCGCTTTTGCACTCGGAGCCCGATCTGTTGGTCAAAATTGTTCGCGATGTGTTCAACGAAGATTTCGACAAGCTCGTGATTTCTGGCGCTTCTGCCAAGCAAACGATTGAGGGCTACCTCTCGCAGGTGGCTCCCGATTTGATTGCTCGGATTGAGGATCACACCGGAGGCATTGACCCGTTTGTGGAGTACCGCGTCACCGAAGGGATCGCTAAGGCACTTGATCGTAAGGTGTGGTTGCCCAGCGGTGGCTCCCTCGTGATTGATCGCACCGAAGCGATGACGGTGGTGGATGTCAACACGGGCAAGTTTGTGGGCTCCGGGGGAAACCTCGAAGAGACGGTTACCAAAAACAATTTGGAAGCGGCAGAAGAAATTGTCCGCCAACTGCGTCTGCGTGATATCGGCGGCATCATCGTCATCGACTTCATCGACATGGTTCTCGAATCCAATCGAGACATGGTGTTGCAGCGTTTGATGGAATGTCTTGGTCGCGACCGCACCAAACACCAAGTTGCCGAAGTCACAAGCCTTGGCTTGGTCCAGATGACGAGGAAGAAATTGGGCTTGGGCCTTTTGGAAACCTTCAGCGAAGCGTGTGAAGCATGTCAAGGTCGGGGAGTGATCGTGTCCCATGAGCCTGTGTCCCGCTCAAAATCTTCGGAGGGTTCTTCTTCTCGACGCAAGAAACCAGCAGCAACCCCCACCGTGGAACCTCACCAAATCACTGATGGCGCCAGAAACGCTATTGCTCAGATAGCTAAGAGCACGGTCGGCGTTACCAACGCCTCTGAGGAAGGCGAGGCGAAAGCGGCCCCGAAGACCCGCGGAAGTAAGAAGCCCAAGGCTTCTCAACCCGACATACTGGACTCTGTTTTGGCTGCACTTCCTGAGGCGCCAGCCCCGGGAACATCCAAGCGACGTCGACGCGCTTCGAGCGCCGGTGCGTCGGCAGATCCAGCGGTGAACGACGCTAGCTCAGCTTCTGACTAACGTGGTTGCCGGGGGGCTCTGGATAGTCTATTCTTGACCCTTGGTGCGGTTTTCGAGTACTTCTCTCAGGCATCATCATTTTCTAGGTAACAAGGCAGGTTTTCATCGTGGTCTATGCGGTTGTGCGAGCAGGCGGACGTCAAGAAAAGGTTGAGGTCGGTTCCATCATTACGGTGGACCGTCTTTCCGCTGAAGCAAAAAAGGCTGTAACACTGGCCCCGGTTCTCTTTGTCGATGGTGACACGGTCACCCACGACAAGAAGGAACTGGCCAAGGTGACGGTCACCGCCGAGGTCTTGGAAGACCTTCGCGGCCCCAAAATTGTTATCCAGAAGTTCAAGAACAAGAGTGGTTACAAGAAGCGCCAGGGTTTCCGCGCTGAATTGACCAAGCTCAAAGTCACCAACATCGCCAAGAAGTAAAAGGAAAAGTCATGGCTCATAAAAAGGGTGCGTCCTCGACCAGGAACGGTCGCGACTCCAATCCACAGTATCTCGGTGTTAAGCGTTTTGGCGGCCAAGTTGTCAAAGCCGGCGAAATCATTGTTCGTCAGCGCGGAACCCACTTTCACCCCGGTGACAATGTAGGTCGCGGCAACGATGACACTTTGTTTGCCCTTGCCGCTGGTGAAGTGAAGTTTGGCAACAAAGGCGGCCGTAAGGTGGTGGCAGTGGTTCACGCCACAGCCTGAGCACAGAGCGAAGTTTGTAGTAGCAAAGGGCGAGCTTCGGCTCGCCCTTTGTGCTTATCCAGGAAATCTAATCGCGAGTAGGGGAGGTGAGACATGACAACTTTTGTCGATCACGTAGTGCTGCATTTGATCGCCGGTCACGGCGGTAATGGTTGTGTCTCCGTTCGTCGCGAAAAGTTCAAGCCGCTCGGAGGCCCGGACGGCGGTAATGGGGGAAACGGTGGAGACATTGTTCTCTTAGCGGATCCCCAAGTCACCACGCTTTTGGATTATCACCACCGGCCTCACCGCTCGAGCGAGAATGGCTCCCCGGGGATGGGGGATTCCCGTCACGGGAAGACTGCCAGTGATGTTGTGTTGCCTGTTCCCGCGGGCACCGTGGTTACCTCGAGCTCCGGCGAGCTCATCGTGGACCTTGATCGCCCCGGTATGTCGGTGGTGGTGGCTCCCGGTGGTCAAGGCGGACTGGGCAATGAGGGTCTTGCGAATAATGCCCGCAAAGCGCCTGGTTTTTCTCTTCTGGGTACGCGAGGTTTCGAAGGTGATATTCACCTTGAGCTCAAGACTGTGGCGGACGTGGCCCTGGTGGGGTTCCCCTCGGCGGGCAAATCCTCGTTGATTGCCGCTGTCTCCCAAGCGACACCCAAAATTGCCGATTATCCCTTCACGACCCTCCATCCCAATCTGGGCGTGGTGTCGGCTCGAGACGTTCGCTTCACCATTGCTGACGTTCCGGGCCTGATTCCCGGTGCGAGCTTAGGTAAGGGCCTGGGACTCGAGTTTTTGCGCCATGTGGAGCGCTGTAGCGTTCTTGTTCACGTTCTGGACTGTGCCACATTGGAGCCCGGGCGTGATCCCCAAGGTGATCTCGACGCGTTGCTGGGGGAATTGAACAATTACCCCCTCGGGGAGGACCAGATTCCGCTCACCGAGCGTCCTCAGCTGGTTGTGCTGAATAAGGCTGATGTGCCCGATGCTTTGGACTTAGCGACCATGGTGGCCCCCGATCTTCGCGAGCGCGGGTACCAGGTCTTTATCATCAGTGCCATTAGTGGTGAAGGTCTCGATGACTTCCTCAATGCTGCTGCGGCTTTGGTGGCCGAGCATCGAGTTGGATTGGCCGAAGTGGCGGCCAACCCTCCCCGCATCGTAGTGCGCCCTCGGGCTGTCAACGAAGCCCTCTTCACTGTCAAAGCGGAGGGCCCTACGGAATCCCCTCTCTTTAGGATTCTGGGAGAGAAACCTGAGCGCTGGGTCCAACAGACCGATTTCGCCAATGATGAAGCAGTCGGATATCTCGCCGATCGTCTGATGAAAATTGGCATTGATGATGCTTTGTTCAACGCTGGTGCCACCCCCGGGTGTGCGGTCATGATTGGACCCGGGCATGGCCAAGTCTTTGACTGGGAACCCACGCTCTCCAGCGCCGCTGAATTGATGACGGCCCCTCGCGGTAGTGATCCCCGCCTGGATGAGCGCTCCAGGCCCACCCGGATGCAGCGCAAGCAGTCCTACCACGAGCGCATGGATGCAAAATCTAGAGCCAGGGAAGAGTTGCTGGAGGAAAAAGAAGCAGGGATGTATTCCGATGACGACTAGAGCGCCTCTCGATGCGGCCTCCCGCATTGTCGTAAAAGTGGGATCGTCGTCGATTTCGGGTGAACGTGAACACCAGGTGCCAGGCCTAGTTGATGCCCTCGCGGCGTGGCGCACTGCCGGTAAAGAGGTGGTCTTGGTGTCCTCGGGGGCCATCGCTATTGGGGCGCCATTTTTGAAACTTACCGATCGCCCTCAGGATTTGGCCACCCAACAAGCTGCTGCTGCGGTGGGGCAAAACCTTTTGATGTCGCGGTATCAAGAATTATTCTCTCGGCATTCGATTATCACCGGGCAGGTTCTGTTGACCGTGGGGGATATGGAAAACGAGACCCACCGCACCAATGCCTTGAGAACTATGGAGCGTCTTCTGGGATTGGGCATGGTGCCTATCGTGAATGAAAATGACACGGTGGCGACCCAGGAAATTCGCTTTGGGGATAACGACCGCTTAGCCGCCTTAGTCAGTGAGCTTGTCTCTGCTGATCTCTTAGTGTTGCTCAGCGACGTGGATGCGCTTTATACGCATCCACCTCAGGATCCTCGGGCTAAACGCCTTGATGTCGTTGCCTATGGGGATGACCTTGCCTATGTGGAATTGGGCGAAGCCATGGTCAACAGCGTGGGAACCGGCGGGGCTGTAACGAAAGTAAGCGCTGCCCGCATGGCCACAACGGCGGGCATCCCGACACTCTTAGCGGCAACGGATGCACTCTCCGATGTTGTCGCGGGAAAAACTGTCGGTACCTGGTTTGACCCCCAGGTTTTAGACTAATCAGCTATGACAGACCTTGCTCACACACCGCAGGAGTTGCTCTCTCGTCTGGAGAGCACTAAACAAGCCTCACGGCAGCTCAATGCGGCATCGCCGGGCACACGAGATGCTGCCCTCGCTGCGCTAGCGGAGGGTCTTGCCGCCGATGCAGAGCAGATTGTGGCAGCCAATGTTCTCGACCTAGAGCGTGGCGTTCGCGACGGTATGACCCAGGGTCTGCAGGATCGCCTCCGCCTCACTCCCCAGCGGGTGGAAGGTCTTGTGGAGGCGGTCAAGGTGATTGCCTCACTTCCCGACCCGCTAGGTCATGTTGTTCGAGAAATGACGCTGGCCAATGGACTTGAGGTGAGCCAGGTCCGCGTGCCCTTTGGGGTAATCGGTGCGATTTATGAAGCGCGGCCCAATGTGACCGTGGACATCACGGCCCTTGCTCTCAAAAGCGGCAATGCGGTGGCGTTGCGGGGTGGCTCTGCTGCTTTGGAGACCAACAAAGCACTTGTCGAGATTATGCATCGCGCTCTGGAAAGCGTGGGGCTGCCGGCAGCGATAGTGGCCAGCGTTGATGACTATGGGAGGGTCGGAGCCAACGCCCTCATGACGGGGCGAGGTCTTATCGATGTCCTGATTCCTCGGGGTTCGGCCGCTTTGATTGAGACAGTGGTAACCCAATCAACGGTTCCCGTTATTGAGACCGGGGCGGGTGTCGTGCATATTTTTGTTGATGCCAGTGCAGACCCGGTAAGTACTGCCCAGATCGTGCACAATGCGAAGGTGCAGC
>Ga0209652_1000396_pt1 | contig 37443 bp, 35 predicted proteins | sample SaaInl74LU_5_DNA_FD_184641 | JGI IMG/M metagenome (GOLD analysis project Ga0209652, IMG submission 184641) | Marine microbial communities from expanding oxygen minimum zones in the Saanich Inlet - ESP_74LU_5_DNA (SPAdes) (version 2) | ecosystem: Environmental > Aquatic > Marine > Intertidal zone... | reverse complement strand
ATCATTGTCCGGTGTCAGCCATTCGATCGACCCGGCCATGAAATCGGCGATCACGGCATCAAGCGGGACGCCGTCCCCGGTGATCAGGATACCGGTCTGGCCCGTCGCCCGGAACGTCGCCTTCAGGCCCGCCTCGCGCATGGCTGTATCCAGGGCAAGGGCCGTATACATCTTGCCGACCGAGCAGTCGGTGCCAACAGCGAGGCAGCGTTTACCAGTCCGCTTGACGCCGCTTGCGATCGGATACTGCACAGCAGGGACCCGGACATCGTGCAAGGTACGCCCGTGACGAGCAGCTGCTTCAACAAGGTCAGGCTCGTCACGGAGAAGGTTGTGCAGACCCGACGCCAGATCAAACCCGGCGGCCAGCGCGTCCAGCAGAACGGTCTTCCACTTGGCCGAGATGATGCCGCCCCGGTTTGCCACCCCGATAACAAGGGTCCGGGCACCAGCGCCATGGGCTTCTATCAAAGACATGTCCGCCAGCTTCAGATCCGCCCCGCAACCCGGCAGGCGCAGCTGTCCAAGGGCGAATTCAGGACGCCAGTCCCGGATACCCTGGGCCACCTTTGCGGCAAGTTGGTCAGGGGCATCTCCAAGGAAAAGCAGATAGGGGGTGGGGATCATGATGGGCTCCGAAATTAGCTTGGACTATTCTGCAGCGCTGGTGGAAGAATATCCAAGATTTCTTTGCCTGTTTTCGCACCATTTGGGAAAGATTTCCGCGAAATTTCTAATTCTTGTGCAATAATTTCCTGCAAGACGAAGGATGCGTCGAATCCTTCTCCTGAACGAGATCAGATAGGGGCAGCTCGGCTGGCAACAGCCTGGTTCGGACCTCTCAGAGGGTAAGGTGGGTCATGACCCACCTTACGCGCAGGTTCCGCGTTCCATGCTGCAGCTGCGAAATCCGGGTTGAAGCCAGTCACGCAATAACCTATCCCAGCAGGGCGATTTCACGAAACTTCCTTGCCAAAGGCTGATCCAGATGTCCTTCCGCACCCAACCCGCGCCCCTCGCACGTCCCAACCGTTGCCAGTTGTTCGGACCGGGGTCCCGGGTTGCCCTGTTCGAAAAGATGGCCGCTTCCATGGCCGACGTCATCAACCTCGATCTTGAGGATTCGGTGGCACCCTCAGACAAGGATCAGGCTCGGGCAAACGTGATTGCTGCCACCCATGATATCGAGTGGGGGAACAAGACCCTGTCGGTGCGGATCAATGGGCTGGACACGCCTTACTGGTATCGGGACGTGGTCGACCTTCTCGAACAGGCGTCTGACCGGCTAGACCAGATCATGATCCCCAAAGTGGGTTGCGCGGCGGATGTCTATACGGTCGACGCGCTGGTAACTGCGATCGAACGGGCCAAGGTCCGGACGCGGCCGATCACCTTCGAAGTCATCATCGAAAGCGCCGCTGGCATCGCCCATGTCGAAGAGATTGCCGCATCCAGCCCCCGCCTGGCCGCCATGAGCCTCGGAGCCGCGGACTTTGCTGCCTCGATGGGGATGCAGACGACTGGAATCGGGGGGACGCAAGAAACCTATTACATGGCCCACCAGGGTCAGAAGTACTGGTCCGACCCCTGGCACTGGGTACAAACCGCCATCGTCGCGGCCTGTCGGACCCACGGCGTCTTGCCTGTCGACGGTCCATTTGGCGACTTTTCTGATGACGAAGGGTTCCGGGCACAAGCCTTGCGCTCGGCCACGCTTGGTATGGTAGGCAAATGGGCGATCCACCCAAAGCAGGTTGCCCTTGCCAATGAGGTCTTCACACCGTCCGAAGCCGCCGTAACCGAAGCGCGCGAGATCCTTGCCGCGATGCAGGCTGCGAAGGAACGCGGCGAAGGAGCGACCGTCTACAAGGGAAGACTTGTGGATATTGCATCGATCAAGCAGGCCGAAGTCATCGTCCGACAGTCCGAAATGATTGCAGGCTGATCAGAGATCGGAACACCCCAGCGGCGGTCTGAACCTCGCGCCCTTGCGCGGAAAAAGGGAGGCTTGATAATGCTCTGGCCCCTCTGATGGCGGCGCAGAGATGACCAGCCGCGGGGCCAGACGCGGGCCAGCCCGCCCCATCCGGACCCTGCACCGGGTGTCTATCTGAGGTGGCGAGTTGCAATAACCCCGTCGGTGACCCTATATCGGCGACAAGCTGCGGGAGTGTGCCGATGACCAACTACCTCGAATTCGAAAAGCCCCTTGCCGAGATCGAAGGCAAGGCTGAGGAACTGCGTGCCATGGGGCGGACAAACGCCGGTATGGATATCGAAAAAGAGGCCGCCGCGCTCGACAAGAAAGCCGCCGACATGCTGGCGAATCTTTATGGCGATCTGAGCGCCTGGCAGAAATGCCAGGTAGCTCGTCACCCCGACCGGCCGCACTGCAAGGACTATATCGAAGCCTTGTTCACAGAATACACACCTCTCGCCGGTGACCGCAACTTTGCCGATGACCATTCGGTCATGGGCGGTCTGGCCCGCCTTGGGGATCGGCCTGTTGTGGTGATCGGCCATGAAAAGGGCAATGACACCAAAAGCCGGATCGAACGAAATTTTGGCATGGCGCGACCGGAAGGGTATCGCAAAGCGATCCGCCTTCTGGATATGGCGGACCGGTTTGGCCTGCCCGTCATCACGCTGGTGGACACCCCCGGCGCCTATCCCGGCAAGGGCGCTGAAGAGCGTGGACAATCCGAGGCCATCGCCCGGTCTACCGAAAAGTGCCTGCAGATCAGGGTCCCCCTTGTCAGCGTCATCATCGGTGAGGGTGGGTCCGGCGGCGCTGTCGCCTTTGCCACGGCCAACCGAGTGCTGATGATGGAGAATTCGATCTACTCGGTGATCTCGCCCGAGGGTTGCGCTTCGATCCTTTGGAAAGACGCCGAAAAGATGCGCGAAGCAGCCGAGGCCCTGCGGCTGACGGCTCAGAACCTCAAGGAACTGGGGGTGTGCGACCAGATCATCAAGGAACCGCTTGGAGGGGCGCACCGTGACAAAGCAGCGACAATCGAAGCGGTGGGCAATGCCCTGTCGGCTGCATTAAGCGAACTAGCATCTCAGGACGGGACCGCCCTGCGGGACAATCGCCGCCAGAAATACCTCGGCATGGGGACCAAAGGCCTCGCCGCCTAAGCGAGTGCTGGGCGTTGGCAAGGTGGGTCATGACCCACCTTACTTACCACATGCTGGACGTCGCCCGGCCCGGCCAGTCCGCGTCGTATCCCGCCCCGTCGAACCCTGCCTTCAACTCGGTCAGCATTTCGCCGGGCGTCGGCAATCCTGCGCTCTCATCCCCCGAGGTCCATAGCCCTGACCGCATAAGCGCACGGGCGCATTGCGAGTAGACCTCGCCAATAGTCACCACGATCACCGTCTTTGGCCCCGCACCATCCCGCTGGAACCGGCTGCGGAATTCAGGATCAGCAGTCAAAATGGCGGTTCCATTGACCCGGATGACACTCGTCGACCCCGGCACCATGAACATCAGGCTCACCCGGCCGTCCCGCACGATGTTGCGCAGGCTGTCCATTCGGTTGTTGCCGCGCCAATCGGGCATAAGCAGGGTCTTGTCGTCCAGAACCGTGACCACTGGCCCTGCATCCCCTCGCGGGCTACCATCAGTGCCCTCGGGACCCACGGTCGTCAGGACGGCAAAGCGGGATGCCTTGATCCAGCGGAGATAGGCGGGGGTCAGGCTGTTCGACACCTTTATCAAAGCAGCCTCGCTGGGTGTCCCATAAAGGGACTCGAGGGTTTCGATATCCGAAATGGTCTGCATTGGATCCTCCATTGCGTAAGGTGGGTCTGGACCCACCTTACCTTGGGTTCGGGTCAAATCCCGCTTCAGCCATAAGCATATTGGACCGCGCTTCGACCACCTGTTCCAACTCGGCCATGAAGACGCTGACCGGCTTTCCGGATGGGATCCGTGGCAAAAACTCAATCACAGCCACGCCGGGTTTGCGCAGGATACCCCGTTTGGGCCAGAACAGACCAACATTGCAGGCGACAGGCACGCAATCCTGGCAAAGCTCGGTATACAATACACCCGACCCAATCTTATAGGGGGCCTTCACCCCCGGTGCGATGCGGGTCCCTTGGGGGTATATGATCAACTGTCCCGGATCGTTCCGACCACTTGCCACATCGGCAACCATCTTGCGGATCGCCTGGGTGCGCTTGCCCCGGTTCACCGGGATGCATCCAATCCGCAAAGCGTATTGACCCAGCAGTGGCGCCCACAAAAGCTCGCGTTTCATGATGAACTTGCCCCGTGGAACCGCTCCATAAATCAGGATTATATCCAGAAACGACTGGTGCTTGGCCGCGATAACGACCTCATCCTGTGGCGGCGTTCCCCGAACCTCAGTGCGCAGCCCGGTCATCCAGGCCAGGGTCCAGCGGACCCAACGGCACCAGGCATGACAGGCCGCCACTGCGCCGCGCCGATCCGCGATAGCCCAGGGAAGGTAGATGACTGCGATAACGAGCATGGCTACATAGATCTGCCCGATGAACACCAGCGACCTCAGCCATTGAATTGCTTTCATGATCGAGACCACCCTTTCATGACTGCTCGTTCAATGTCGACAAGGCCGCCCTGCGTGTCGCCCAGAACGCAACAACAGCAGCCAGCGGCGGAATGGCCAAGGGCAACAGCCAATCTGCCCCCTGGAACCCCAGCCCGGTCAGAAATCCGCCCGCGATGTCCGCCCGTGGAAGCAGCAGAATGGCCAACATGCCAACCACCGTTCCAACAGCCGCCCCCGACAAGGCTCTCAAGGTAAACCGACGTACGAACGCACGGGCGATGTACACATCGCGTGCGCCCACCAGCCGCAGGACCCGGATAACCTGAGCATTCGCCGCGAGGGCCGCCTGGGCAGCAAGCGTGATCATCGCAGCCGTTGATGCCCCAATCAGAACAATCGATATGATCCCCAAAAGGCGAAGCCGCGACGCCGCATCGATCAAGGGTTCCCTCCAGCGGGTATGATCATCAAGCACGGCACCGGGCACTTCGGCCTGTAACCGTGCCCGCAGACCAATGGGATCAAAGCCGTCGTCCTCTTCCACGATCTCGATAAGCTGCGGGATTGGAAGGGTAGCCAAGGGCAGATCCGGACCGAACCAGGGGGTCAGGAGGGCCTGTTCCTCTTCCATCGACAAGGCGCGGGCTGAGGTCACCCCCGGGGTCGTTTCAAGCAGCCGGATCGCCGCCGCGGTCTGCGCGTCAAGCTGATCCGCCGGCGCCGAGATGCGAAGTGTCGATGTTCGCGCAAGCTCTGCCCCCCAACGGTCGGCCAATCGACCGGACGCCATACTAAGCGCCAGGGCGAAGACCGCCAGAAACGCCATTGCACCCGAGGTAAATAGCGTCAGCCGTGCCGTGAAACCCGTGGGAGGAACGGCCCTGTCAGCCTGGGGATCCCCAGCCAAGAGCGACAGGCCGCGTCCGATGACCACCTTCATAGATCGGCCCCCGCTGATTGAAGCCGGCGGTTGCGCAACCGAAGAACGCGCGCCTGGACCTGCGTCTTGGCGGCCCTGATGAGGTTAAGGTCATGAGTGGCGATCAGCACCGCCTTGCCCATGCGGTTCAACTCAACGAGTAGTGTCAGCAATCGTTGCGACATTTCCCAATCGATGTTGCCTGTCGGCTCATCCGCGATGATGACGTCAGGCGATGTGATAACCGCCCTCGCCAGGGCCGCCCTCTGGCGCTCTCCCCCCGAAAGTTGGGGGGGCAATTGCCCTGCCTGATCCGCCAGACCAACCCAGCCCAGCAGATCCGTGAGGTTGCTGTCGATTTCATCCTGCCGGCCCGCAGCGGTAAGGGGCAGCGCCACGTTTTCCGCAATGGGCAGATGGTCGAGAAACTGGCAGTCCTGATGGACCACACCGATCCGTCGTCGGGCCAGCGCAAGATCATCCCGGCTCATGCCGCTTCGATCGACGCCGAACAGGCTTGCTTTGCCGGATGTGGCGGTAAGATCGCCATAGCACAGCTTCAAAAGTGTCGTTTTCCCCGCTCCTGACGGACCTGTCAAAAAGTGGAACGATCCCGGGGCAAGCTCGAGGGTCAGATCCGAAAACAGCTCGGCCCCGCCATAACTGTAGGCCACGTTTCGCAGCTCAATCACCAGATCGCCCCTTTATTGTGTGTTACCCTTCTGCCCAACTTGGCTAAAGGTTTCAATCTGCACCGGAAGACCTGCCGCAAAACCTTGGCGAACAGGCAGATCGTTGCTAGGTTAAAGCCAAGAAGGGCGGATAAACCGCCGTTATCGGGCAAAGGACCTTCCTGATGCGTCTGATCTGTCCCAATTGCGGTGCGCAATACGAGGTCGGGGATGATGTCATTCCCGCGGCCGGACGGGATGTGCAATGTTCCAATTGCGGCCACACATGGTTTGAGCAACCTGGTGCGTCCGAAGCGGCCGAGGCAGGGGACACCTATCTCCAGCCAAGACCGCCTGCCCCGCCCCCTGCTGCACCATCCGGACCTACGCCACCGACCCGGCCGCTCGAATCCGAGGCTCATGAGCCGGAGCCGGATGAATACTTTGCCGACGATGATGAATGGCCCCCTTCAAGGTCTTCTGGATCCGATACCGCAGACGATCCGGACATCTCGTCCGACGGCGAGGATGACCTTTCAGACACGCCCGGCGCAGAGCGCTGGGACACTGTGGGCCCGGAACCGCAAAACACCTCTGACACACCAAGGACGCAAAGTGCGTCCGTTGAGGATGACGACCAGACTGACGGTGATGACGATGACCAGGACGAGGACGAGGACGGCGAAAATCGCTATGTCGCGCCCACACAGGACGAACAGCGTCCTTCGCTGGCAGCCCGCTCTACCGTCTCGCCCCAGATTGCCGAAATCCTGCGCGAAGAGGCCGCAAGAGAGGAAGCCGCCCGCCGGGCTGAGGTCGAGAATGCCTTTCAAAGTCAGCCAGACCTTGGGCTAGAGGCGCCACTGGATCGCGACGCACAGCTTGCCGAAGAGGCCCGCCGCCGAATGTTGCGGATGCGCGGCGAAGAGGCCCCCGCCATCGGGGCCACCGCAGCTGCCACGCGGCGTGAGCTTCTGCCTGATATCGAAGAGATCAACTCTTCGCTTGGCAAGTCCACGCCCAGGCCTGCAACCGCGCAACGCAGCGCGATTCCTGATGAAACCAGTAAGGGCAGGCGCGGCTTTCGATTAGGGTTCAGCGTGGTGCTTCTCATCGCGATGGGGGCCCTGTTGGCCTACACCAATGGGCCCTCCCTCGCGCAGCGGGTGCCATCCATCGCCCCGATGATGTCAGACTATGTGTCCAGCGTCGATCAGGGCCGACTATGGCTCGATATTCGGGTGCAGGCGCTTCTAAAACAGTTGGAAGGCGCAGAGGGCGTCACGCCAGCGACAACAAGTTCGGGCAACTGATCCGAACTGCCCGCCCCTAAGGCACAAACAAAGCTCGTCACATTAGCCATCTGTATCGGCGGGCTTAGAACCGCTCTAGCAACCTCTTGAGGTAATCGAGTTCCTCGGTGGGTCTTTCCTGCTCTGCCGAACGGCGGCGGATCTCGTCCAGCAATTCTTCGGCCCGGCGGTAGACATCGCCGCCTTGCAGCATGTTCTCATCTGAGCCGAACTGACCAGTGTTACCAAGCTGACGGCCAAGGGGGTCGCGCCGGGTGGGCTCTACCCGGCCTTCTGCTGCCCCTTGCTGTTGGCCCTGACCCGGTTCCTGCTCGTTCTGGGCGAGAGCCTCGCCAAGATTGCGCATTCCGTCCCGCAGGGCGTTCATCGCTTCGGCTTGGCGATCAATGGCCTCTGCCATGTCCCCTTGCCGCAGTGCTTCTTCTGCCCCGTCCATCGCGCCCTCCGCCCGCTCCAACGCGCGGCGGGTTGCCTCGGCCTCTTCGCCGCTGAGGGCTGGCAGATTGCCTAGCTGGCGGTTCAATTCGTCCCGCAAAGCCTGCTGGCGGTCGGCAAGGCTGCCTTGCCCCGGCTGATCGCCTTCACCACCCTGACCCTGGTCGTTCTGCTGGCCCTGTCCGGTCGGATCGTCGCCCGGGCTTTGACCCTGACCTTGCTGACCGCCTTGAGGGTCCTCGCCCGGTTGCTGGCCCTGCTGTTGTCCTTGCTGACCGGGCTGGCCATTGAACTGATCCTGCAATTCGCGGAAGGCCTCATCGGACAGGTCCTGCTGGTCGCGCAGCGTCTCTGCCAGATCCTGCATAGACTGCTGTCCCGGCGACCCTTCACCGTTTTGACCCTGATTCTGGGTGACCTGCAGGTTCTCCATCAACTGGTTAAGCTGTTCCATCAACTCTGCCGCCTCGGCCATACGGCCTTCTTCCATCAGCTCCTGAATGCGGTCCATCAGGGCCTGCAATTCATCCTGCGTGATCTGCATGCTGTTTTCAGAGCTTTGTGGCTGATCCGTCCCATCGCCGGGTTCCGCATTTTCTGCCAGCATGCGCATGTAGTCGTCCATCGCTTCGCGAAGCTCGTTCATCAGCTCTGCAATCTCTTCGTCGGACGCACCGTTGCGCATGGCCTCTGCCAGACGCTCTTGCGCTCGGCGCAGGCGCTCGCGGGCATCGGCAAGCGTGCCATCCTCTAGCTGAATGGCAAGGTCCCAAAGGGCCTGGGCAATCTCGTCGACCTCTTCCGGGGACAAGGGCCCCTCCGCGGACAACGCATCCAGACGCCGCAGGGTCACGTTCAGGCGCAGATAGGTCGTCTCATTGGGAAAGATATCTTCGGGTGCAAAGGCCACCGCCCGCAACACCTGCAGGACCCGGCGGGAATTCGACTGGGCCCACAATAGGTCGCGGCGCTGTTCAATGACCGCGCGGGCGACCGGCTGGAAAAAGCGGCGGCCGGGCAGCACCATCGGCTCCGGCACTGCGACACCTTCCTGACCGCTGGCATCCGTCACACTCATTGTGACGGTGACTGGCAGGTTGGCAAACGGATGCTGGCTGAAATCGTCGATCAGAATCTCTTCAAACTCGGACCGATCGCCGGAAAACGGCATGGGCAGATCTACGACAACCGGCTCGCGCGGGTCAGGCTCTACGGACAGGCCAAAGCTGCGGTCGACAGCATCAAGATAAAGCGCAATGACCGCCTGCCCCGCCATCACGCCGTAGTCGTCTTTGGCGGCAAACGGCAGGGCAAGGGCGCCCATCGCGTCGGCCTGAACCGGGCCCGTGACCTCCACGGTCGGCAAGGCGTCATCCAACACGCGCAAATCCCAGGACGCACCACCAGGCCCGTCAATGGTCAGCGTCCCGCCTTGGGCGACGTTAAAGGTCTGTTGTGGGGCACTGGCACTGTCGAGATCCTCGATCCGGCCAGACACCGTCTCTGACACGGTCAGCGCGCCCACCTCGCCATAAAGGCGAAGGGTGACGCGGCTGCCTTCAGGTACAGTAACAGCGCCTTGCGGAATGTCGGCAAGATACAGCGACGGGCGACCGGTGTAGGATGGTGGCTCCACCCAGCCCTCCCAAACAGGGCCGGCGGCAAGGACGGACCCACCACCGGTAGCCACCTCTCCGACAGTGCCCACACGCAGAACAGAGCCAAAAAGAAGGGCCGTCACAAAAACCAAAAGCGCCATGTATCGCAGGCCAAACGGATCACGGGAGGACACCCTGAGATCCGGCTCTACCGGCTTTGCGGCCCGGGTGCGGTCAGCCATGCGGGCCAGATGCGCCCGCCAGACCGCTTCGGACGCCGGATCGCCCGATCCGATAGCCTGGCGGTCGGTCAACGCGGCGATCGGACGGCCCGGAAGCGAGGCATCGACACGCGCCACCGCCTCCGACCGGGTGGGCCAGCGAAACCGGCGCAAGCCCAGCGTTAGGGTGACAGCCAGAGCAATAACGGCCAGAACGACACAGGCCCAAAATGCCTCGATCGGCAAAAGCTCGTGCCAGCCCATCAGCAAGGGGGCAAGGATCAACGCCATCACCGACCAGACCGGCCAGAACGCCCGCGCTACGCGTTCAGCCAACATGCCCAAACGGGTCAGGCCCACAGGCCAGGCCAGGTGGCGGATGTCAGGGGTCGTCGGGGGCGGTAACAGCGTCAGCGGCTTTCTCCTGCGTTCGCTCGAAACCTAGTGCCTCAGAGCCATGAAGGAATGGTATCGCGCGAAATCATCTCGTCAAAGGTCGGTCTTGGGCGGATAACTGCGAAGTGATCGCCCTGGACAAGCACTTCGGGCACCAAAAGGCGGGAATTGTACTCACTGGACATAACCGCGCCGTAGGCTCCGGCAGATCGGAAGGCAACAAGATCGCCATCGGCAAGCTTGGGCATCATCCTGCCCTTGGCAAAAGTGTCGCCACTTTCACAGATCGGACCGACGATATCGTAGGCCACCCGGTCGTGGCCCGGGGCAGGCTCGGCCACCGGGACGATATCGTGATGTGCCTCGTACATGGCCGGACGGATCAGGTCGTTCATCGCGCCATCCACGATCAGGAACTCGCGGTCCTCGCCGGATTTCACATAGATAACCTGGGTCAACAAGATCCCCGCGTTGCCCGAAATGAGGCGGCCCGGCTCGATCTCGATCTCGCATCCCAGATGGCCCACCGTGCGGCGGATCAGTTCGCCATATTCGCTTGGCAACGGTGGGGCAGTGTTGTCGCGCACGTAAGGAATGCCTAGGCCACCACCAAGATCCAGCCGGGTAATCTCATGTCCATCCGCGCGCAACTGGGCCGTGAGTTCTGCGACCTTGAAATAGGCCGCCTCAAACGGCGCCAGCTCGGTCAGCTGGCTGCCGATATGCACGTCGATCCCAATGACCTTAATCCCCGGCAAGGATGCCGCCATGGCATAGACCTCGCGGGCGCGCGAGATAGGAATGCCAAACTTGTTCTCCGACTTGCCGGTGGCGATCTTGGCATGGGTCTTGGCATCGACGTCCGGGTTTACCCGCACAGTGATCGGGGCCACTGTCCCAAGGGACACCGCCACCTCGCTCAGGGCGACCATCTCTGGCTCGCTCTCGACATTGAACTGCCGGATGCCGCCTTCCAGCGCCAACCGCATCTCCTGGCGGGTCTTGCCCACGCCAGAAAACACGATGCGCTCGCCCGGCACGCCAGCCGCCTTCGCCCGCAGGTATTCACCAGCCGACACCACGTCCATTCCCGCACCCGCATCGCCCAGCAACTTCAGCACAGCTACATTGGAAAGCGACTTCATGGCGTAGCACACAAGGTGCGGCATGCCTGCCAGCGCCTCGTCAAACAGGCGAAAATGGCGCAGCAAGGTCGCCGCCGAATAAACATAGACCGGCGTCCCGACAGCGGCCGCGATATCGGCCAGAGGCACATCCTCGGCCATCAACTGGCCGTCCCGGTAAAGAAAATGATCCATCTGCCGCCCTACCCTGTCACCGCTTTTTCTTGCCAAAAATATTCCCGCCGGAGGCATCCTGCCTCAAACAACGGGCCGTGTCCTCAGGAACAGGTAAAGCGGCAAACCACAGCTCACCCCGATGCCAAAAGTGGCCGGGATGGCGATCACCGCCAGCCAGTTCCGGCGCACCGAAACCTCCGCCACGATCCAGACTGTCAGGGCAATCGCCGCGATGGTCAGGTCCCAGGTCAGACCCGTGGTTGACCCGTTCACATACCAGGCGTCGATCAGGCCCGACAGCCCGGTTCCGGTTTCCCGCATATAGCCAAGAAAATAGTACATCGGGTGGATCGCCCCCCAGATGGCAAGGCAAAGATAGATCAGGCGCAGGGGCGACATCACGGGTTCATCTCCGGTGGGACCGCACTTGTATCCATGTCGGCGGTTTCAGGCGCAGCAAGGCTCGTTGGCATAAAGGGCGGGCTTTCTGCCCCACATGAGGCCAGGGCAGTCAGCGCCAGCAGCGCGGCAAACGCTCTCATCCCAGGATCTCCTTCCAACGCGCAATCTGGACGCGCACCTGATCCGGCGCCGTTCCCCCGTAGGAGGTACGGCTCGCCACCGAATTGTCCACGCCAAGCACGTCAAAAACCGATGCCGTGATGGCCGAATGAACGCTCTGCATCTCGGCGAGGCTAAGCTCGGGCAGATCACAACCCTTGCCTTCGGCCAGGGCCACCAGGCTGCCGGTCACGTGATGCGCCTCGCGGAACGGCAGGCCCAGGGTGCGGACCAGCCAGTCCGCCAGGTCGGTCGCGGTGGAAAAGCCCGTCGCTGCAGCCTTGCGCAGATTGTCCTGCTGTCCGGTCATATCCGCCACCATGCCCGCCATGGCCGCAAGGGCCAGCAGCAGGTTGTCGGCGGCGTCAAAGACCTGTTCCTTGTCTTCCTGCATGTCCTTTGAATAGGTCAGGGGCAGCCCCTTCATTACCGTCATCAGGGCCACATTGGCCCCGAAGATGCGGCCGATCTTGGCCCGGATCAGCTCTGCCGCGTCGGGATTGCGCTTTTGCGGCATGATCGAGGACCCGGTCGACCAGCGGTCCGACATCTTCACAAAGCGGAACTGGGCCGAGGACCAGATGACAAGCTCTTCGGACAGGCGCGACAGGTGCATCGCGCAGATCGAGGCGGCGGCCAGAAACTCCAGCGCGAAATCCCGGTCCGCGACCGCATCCAGAGAGTTGGCCGATGGCCGGTCAAAGCCCAATGCCTCGGCCGTCATATGCCGGTCGATGGGAAAGGATGTCCCGGCAAGCGCCGCGGCCCCCAGGGGCGATTCGTTCATCCGCTTGCGGGCATCGGCAAAGCGGGCCCGGTCACGCGACAGCATCTCGACATAGGCCAGCATATGATGGCCCCAGGTCACCGGCTGGGCCACCTGCAAATGGGTGAACCCGGGCATCACCCAATCGGCACCTGTCTCTGCCTGACCAACCAGAGCCTTCATCAGCGCCTCAATGGCGGCATCGGCGGCGTCGCACTGGTCGCGCACCCAAAGCCGGAAATCGACGGCAACCTGATCATTCCGGCTGCGGGCGGTATGCAGCCGTCCGGCCGGTTCGCCAATCAGATCCTTCAGCCGGGCCTCCACATTCATGTGGATATCCTCAAGTGCCGTAGAAAACGCAAAATTCCCGGCCTCGATCTCTGACAAGACCGTGAGAAGGCCTTCCCCGATCGCCTCGGCATCCTTACTGGTGATGATGCCCGTGGCCGCCAGCATGGCGGCATGGGCCCGGGACCCTGCGATGTCCTGGCGGGCCAGACGCTGGTCGAAGCCGATAGAGGCGTTGATCGCCTCCATGATGGCATCGGGTCCAGCGGCGAACCGCCCGCCCCACATCGCGTTCGAGGTCTTGGTCATTGGTCAGGTCCCATCCGGAGGCAACATGCGCAAATTCGCTCTCGCGGCTCTTTATACGGGGCTTGGCCTCCTTGCAAACGGCGCAAGTGCCCAAGACATGGATGCGCTGGATGCGCTGCGCCTGGGCGACATGCGCAAGCTGGTGCTGCACAGCAGCGCCACGCAAGGCTCCGACATTTCGTTTGAAGCTGCGGAGGGCGGCGAAGGTACACTGGCGGACTTTGCAGGCAAATGGGTTGTGCTGAATTTCTGGGCCACTTGGTGCGCCCCCTGCCGGGTCGAGATGCCGCAGCTGTCGGCCCTCCAGCGGGACTATGGCGGCGACGCGTTCGAGGTCGTCACCATCGCCACGGGCCGCAACATGCCGCAGGCCATGCAGGCCTTCTTTGACGAGATCGGGGTGGACAATCTGCCCTTGCACCGCGACCCCCGCCAGGCACTTGCCCGCGACTTTGGCGTGCTAGGCCTGCCCGTCACAGTCATCCTGAACCCAGAGGGGCAAGAGGTGGCACGTCTTCAAGGCGAGGCCGATTGGGCCGCCCCCGAAGCGCGCGCGATTATTGAGGCGCTTCTGGCGGGCAGCTGACCGGTCAGAACTTTACCTCGGCCATTGTCGCCCTGTGATCAGACGGCCACGGGGTGACGACCAGGTCGCTACGCGGTCCGTCCTCGCCCACGATCCAGGCGTCGCTCACGGTCAGTCCGGGTGCCCGGGCGAGGACAAAGTCAATACGATCCGGATGATCGTCGGTCGCGGCTTCCTCGTAGTAGGGCGTCCAGGTATAGGCTGGTTTGGCGACCGGATCGGTATGGATGGTCCGGTAGGTATCAACAAAACCCTGCGCTTCCAGTACCGCGGTGGTCGGCCAGACAACCGCGACCGGCTTTTGCCCCGCGGCAACCGCGGCCTCTGTCCAGTCGTGACCCGACGGCTCATTGAAATCACCGGTGACAAAAACGGCGGCGGCCCCATCCGCGGCAACCATCGCCTCGGCCAGCAGGGCCATCGCTGGGCCGCGGGTCTGTTCCGCCCATATGACGGCATCCTCTGCGGTGCTGATGAACGGAGCGGGACCGTATTCGATGCCCAACAGCTGGTAGGGCTGGTAGGGTTCATCATCGAGGTGAATGTTGAACAGCCAGACTGTCTGGCCCTCTACATCGATCGAGACACCCAGATCATGGGGCGCCTGTCCGGTGATGGGGTAGCGCGACAGAACGCCGTTGGCCCAAAGGGCCACGTTCTCTTCGGTCTGTTCATAGTAGTAATATCCCAGCGCCTCGGCCAGGGCCGGGCCAACGCTGTCACCGGCCGCAGGACAGTAGTCCGCTTCGCAAATCTCGCCTTCCAACCGGGTCTCTTGCAGACCGATCAGGTCGGCATTGGCAGCGCGCAGCACCGCCAAAGTTTCGTCGATGGGCTTTTCCTCGTTCCCGCCGCCGCCCCAGACATTGTAGCTCATTACCCTGAGCGTGGTTTCGGCGGTCGCAGGAAGCGCTGCAAGGCAGCCGACTGAAATCAGAAACGCAGTACGAATCATGGCAGTCTCCTAAGGTTGTTTGGCGATCTATCGCGGGCTTGGTAACAGCAGTAAGACCGTTCAGGCGCGACCCGAGCTGGACGACAGCATCGCAGGATCAATCCCCAGGGATTTCAGCGCGGCGGACCATTTATGTTCGTTGGCGCGGCCGAACAGGATATCGGCGCGGGGCGGACAAGTCAGCCAGCCGTTGCGCTTAATCTCGTCTTCAAGCTGGCCTGGCCCCCAACCCGAATAGCCCAGCGCAAGCATCGACGCCTGCGGACCGCGGCCCTTCGCGATCTCTTCGAGCACGTCCAGCGTTGCGGTCATCGCAGTCTTGGCATCGATCTTCAGGGTCGCCTTGCCGGACATGTAGTCGGCCGAATGCAGGACAAAGCCGCGACCGTTCTCGACCGGACCTCCGAAATGAACCCGGATATCGCGCGTCTCGGCCCCGCCACCGTCGATCTCGAGTTGTTCCAGCAAGTCGGAAAACCGCACCTCTGGGGTGGGCTTGTTCACGATCAGACCCATCGCCCCTTCGTCAGAGTGCGAACACATGAACACAACGCTGTTGGCAAAGCGCGGATCGCCCATGCCCGGCATGGCGATAAGGAGCTGACCGCTCAGGTTGGACTCCAACTTTTGCATGAGCGTGATGATGTGATGCCAGCGGGCAACGCGCAAGCATCCTCTGGAACCGCTCTCGCACAGTCGTGACTTCCTATTTCGGCCAATCTGGCAGAAATCAGGAACATGAAAACAATGACCCGCCTTTTTCCGGCTTGCCTTGCCACCTTTGCCCTTGCGGCTATGGCCCTCCCAGCGGCGGCTGAAATTTCGGATGACATTGTTAGCCTTGAGGTTTTGCCGGGTTGGCAGACGGATGCCGGCACCCGCATGGTCGGTCTGCAACTAACGCTGCTGCCTGGCTGGAAGACTTATTGGCGCGCGCCTGGTGACGGCGGGATTCCGCCGCAGGTGACTTGGGGCGGTTCACACAATATCGAGACGGCCCGGTTTCATTGGCCCGTGCCGGACGTCTTTGAAGTCGGTGGCATGCGGTCCATCGGCTATCACGACCAGGTCGTTATCCCGATCGAGCTGAGTACAGCCAGCCCCAACGCGCCAAGCCGGATGTCCGGCGCTCTGGATATTGGGGTCTGCATGGACATCTGCGTCCCGGTCGAACTGTCCTTCGACCTGACGCTAGAAGGCGCGGGCAGCCGCGATGCTGCTATCGTCGCGGCTCTTGTCGACCGGCCCATGACAGGTGCCGAAGCGGGCGTGTCGGGTGTCACCTGCCAGCTGTCCCCGACAGAGAATGGGTTGCATATCGTCGCCACGATCAGGATGCCGCAGGTGGGCTCCAACGAAGTGGTCGTGATTGAAACCAATGATCCCAGGGTCTGGGTGTCAGAGCCTGTCGCCGTTCGCGCTGGTGGCACCCTCACCGCAGAGGCGGAGATGATCCACCTTGAGGGTGGCGCATTTGCTGTAGACCGGTCTGCCCTGCGTTTCACCGTTTTGGGCAGCGCCAAGGCAGTAGACGTCATCGGCTGCACAGGCTGACACTGACACTGGCAGGGGTCAGGCAGGCTTGGGTCGTTTGCGCCCCAAAAGCCCGGTAATCGCGTAGATTAACACCAGAACGGCGGCCAAGACCGCTGCAAAGGCCGCCAAGGCAGGGCCAAACCCACCAGCGAGGAATGGCAACTGTTCCACCAACGCGGGCCAGGGCGCCCCTGTCACCACGACTGGTAGGATCAGCGCCGCAAACAGCCCCATCGACACAATTGCGCCCAAAGACGAAGACAGCCGCGCAGGAAGAGCGCCGTCCCCGCTTGCCCGTAACGCCCGGCGTGCGGCGCCCACCTGACGGGCCCAGTCGTCCTGCATCGCCATTAGGGCGGGCACGACCATGAGGACAAGAACCATGCCAAAGCCCAAACCATAGACAAGGGTCACAACTGTAGGCTTCAGGAACTCGGCCTGGTTAGATCCCTCATACAACAATGGGGTCAGACCAAGCACAGTCGTCGCCGTTGTCAGGAAGACCGGTCGCAAGCGGTCTGATGTGCCGTCGATAATCGCCGGGATAAGGCCGCGCGTTTCAGAATATTCATCAATCGTGGTCACCAGAACGATCGAGTCGTTGATGATGATCCCGACCATCCCGATCATACCCACAACGGTGAAAAGGCTCATCGGGATGCCCCAGATGTAATGGCCCCAGACAGTACCGACGAGGCCAAAGGGGATAATCGCCATGACAACCACCGGCCGGGTCCAGCTGGAAAAGATCCAGGCAAGTGTGAGGAAGATCCCGATCAGGCACAAGATAAGCCCGGTCAGAGCGTCGCTGAGAAACGCGTTCTCCTGCTCGGACAGCCCGGCCATGTTGGTGGCGACACCAAAGTCCGACTCGAGCTTTAGCAGGATTTCGTCCTGAATCGTGGACATGATATCGGAGGCGCGGTCGGCGTCATCGTCGGCCAGGCCAGCTGTGACCGAAATCAGCATCACCCCATTGTCGCGCCGGATTGTGGAAAAGCCACTGCGACGATCCACCGTCACGATATCCGCGAGGGGCACATACTGGCCGCTGGCGGCCCGCATCTGGGTGCGGTCAAGGAAATCGGCGGTCAGCTCATCGCCGGGCAGCTCGACCCGGATCGTGGCCGAGCGTGCGCCGTCCGGATAGCTGGCCGCCTCAACCCCGTTCAGCCGCTGGCGCAGGGTCTGGCCAAGGCTGTCGATGGTAAAGCCCAGCGCCTCACCCTGCGGGGTCAGTTCAAGGATCAGCTCGTCCTTGTCGTAGGCAAGGCTGTCCTCGGCCCCCGATACCTCGGGAAAGCGGCTCAACTCGACCTTGAGCGCCTCGGCGGCTGCTTTCAGGACGGTACTGTCAGCGCCAAAAATCTCGACCTCGATATCGTCGCCACCTGGGCCCGACCCCCAGCTGCGGAAGCTGACGGTTTCCGCCATCGGATGCTGGACATAAGTCTCTTGCAGCATCGTAACGAATTCGCCCGAGGAGTAGGGCCGACTGTCAGCGTCGATCAGCGAAATGGTGATCGCCCCAAGCTGCCAGCTCTCCTTGGTGTCTGCGCCGGACAGGGCGCGACCTGAATTTCCGCCAATCTCGGCGATGACAAAGTCGAGGGGGCTTTGACCATGTTCCGCCTCAAGCCTTGCGCCCAACTCATTGGTGGCCCGCTGCAGTTCGCGCATCATCGCCATGCTGTCTTCACGGGTTGCACCGGGCAGCATTGCAAAGTTGCCCGTGACCGACCCCTGCTCGGGCGCCGAGAAAAAGCGCCACTGCACGTCGCCACGCACAACAAGTGCCACCTGGCTGGCCAGCACGACGCAGACCAGGGCGACGACTGGGTAACGAAGCGTGATGACGCCAGCCATGAAGGGGCGGAAAATCGCCTTCTGGAACCAGGTAAAGCCGCGGTTCACCACACGGGATGGAAAATCGTACCAAGCCTCGCGGGCGGCCTGACCGATGGAATGGCTCATGTGGTTGGGCAGAATGATGAAACATTCGACAAGGCTGGCGATCAGGATCGCAATAACGGTGAACGGTATGTCCGAGATCAGGTCCCCAAACCGCCCGCCGATAATGACCAGCCCAAAGAAGGCGATGATCGTGGTCAGGGTCGCCGAGAACACCGGCAAGAACATGCGTCGCGCCGCATTCTCGGCTGCTTTGACAGGGTTTTCGCCCAGCTTGCGCGCCCGGAAATCTGCGTGTTCCCCCACGACGATGGCGTCATCCACAACGATGCCAAGCGTCAGGATCAACGCAAAAAGCGAGATCATGTTCAGCGTCAGCCCAAAGGCATACATGATCGCGACGCCGGCAAGCATCGAAACAGGTATCCCTGCTGCCACCCAAAACGCTGTTCGGGCATTGAGAAACAGGAACAGCAGCAGAACGACAAGCCCAAGGCCCATGGCCCCATTGTCCAGCAACAGCGACAGACGGCCCGAAATCTGGTCAGCGCGGGAGTTCACGAGATCAATGGTCACGCCCTGCGGCATAGAGGCCTGCATCTCGCGGGCGACTTCGGCCACGGCATTCTCAAGACCGATCGCATCGCCTTGGGCGGACCGGTCCACCCGGATCTGTACGGCAGGGTCCGCCCCTACGAAATAGGCCCGGTCCCGGTCGATCCCCTCGACACGGACCGTTGCCACGTCCCCGATGGTCAGCGTGGATCCGTCCGCGTTGCGGCGCAAGACGATGGCTTCGATATCCTCGGCACTGCGCTTGGCAACGCCGGTACGGACACGGGCAGAGCCCGCATCACCCGCGGGGTCAGCCGTCACCTCGCGCGCAATCGCGCCCGAGATTTCGGACAGACCAATGTCATATCGGATCAGGGACAGTGACGGCACTTCGACAATGGTTGACGGCGCGGCGACACCGTTGATGCTGGCGCGGGTGACCCCAGCGGCGAACAGCCGGCCGGCCATTTCATCGGCAAAGCGACCGAGCTGGTCGACGCTCACCGGCCCGGTGATCACGACATCGGTCACACGGTCGGACCAGCTTCCGCTGCGAACGTTCGCCTCTTCTGCCTCTTCTGGAAGGTTGGTGATGGCGTCGGCTGCTTCTTGAACGTCCTTGGCAGCCTGTTCCATGTCATAGCCGGGCTCAAACTCCAGCCGGATCGAGGCCCGGCCTTCGGTAGATGTGGCGCTGCTACCCGTTACCCCTTCGACCGTCAGAAGGACGGGTTCGACCACCTGGACGATGGCGGCATCGACATCCTCCGCCCCGGCCCCAGTCCAAGTGTAACTCAGGGAAAGGGTGTCAACTACGACATCGGGAAAGAACTGCGCCCGCATCTTGGGAGCTGCAATCAGGCCTGCGGCGAGCATAAGGACAAGCACGAGGTTGGCCGCTGTCCGATGGCGGGTAAAGTAGGACAGGATACCCTTGGCCCCTTCGGTTGACAGACTTGCCATGACCTAGCTCCCCATCCTGCTTTCAATACGCTCGATGACCGAGGCTGGCACCTCAGGCTGTTCAAGCTGGGTCAGGATTCGGCTTTTGGCCTCAACGGGCATGAACTGGTTGCCTTCGATAAAGGCAACAAGCCGGGCGCGGCGATCCTCGTCCAGCACGACCATTTCAGGCGGCGGCGGCGGATCGCCCCTTGTTGCAGCGGCAAGCGCCTCGGGCGAGATGGGCCGCACCTTGATGCCCGCACCCAGCAGCGGGGTCCGGGCCGCCACGACAGCAGCCCCGGCAAGGTCTGGGGCGCGGATGATCACATCGTCGCCTTGGCGCGCAATCAATTCCACCTCTGCACTGACAAGTCGGTCTTCCTCACCCACGACCAGAACAGTCATGTCCGCCCCGACAGCCGAGGCCGGAATTTGAGCCACCCCGCCGATAACGGGTTGCGTCACTGTCACGGTCACGAAATCGCCGGGCCGAAAGCCGGGAGCATCATCGATTCGGGCAAAGATTAGGCGGCCGGTCTGACCTTCGCCCACGGTCGCGCTGTCACGGTCGATCACCCCCTGTGCGCTCAGATCAACACCTGAGACATCAAGGCCAATGCGAACCGGTGCCGCACGCAACGAACCGTAGGAATCAAGCAAAGTCGCATATTGGGCCGCCGAAACACGGAAAGATACTTCAAGATCCGCAGGATCGATCAACTGCGCGATCTGTTCATTCGCGGTCACGCGTCCACCACGGGAAACGCCAACGGCAGTCAGGGTACCGTCAAAGGCCGCCGTGATCTTGGTCCCGTCCAGGGTGCGCTGCGCCTCGGCCAGGTTAATCTCGGCCAGCGCGGCGCGGGTTGCGGTCTGGTCGATTTGAGCCTCGGCCTGGGCAAGAGCCTGGCGGCGGGCAAGGACAGTCTGCTCTGCCGAAGAGGCTGCAAGCTCTGCTGCTTCGATCTCGGGTGCGGTGCCGATGCCGCGGGCCTGCAGGTCGCGTTGACGTTGCAGGGCCGTTTCACGCAGCGCGGCTTGGGCTTCTGCGGCGGCAAGTTCGTCGATGGAAAGTTGCAGGGCTCGATCCGCATCGCGTTGGGCGGCGAGGGCGTCCTGAAGGTCAGCCGCCACGCGCGCGACCTGCGCCTCGGCCTCTACTGGATCGATCTGGACCAGAACATCGCCCTCCGACACCCGGCCGCCTTCGACAAAGCTTTCGGACACCGCGATCACGGTGCCACCGACCGAACTGCGCAGATCAAGGGACTGGCGCGACCGAAGCTCTCCAAAAATCTGCAGTTCCGGCGCAATATCCCCCGGAGAGATCGTGACCACATTCACCGCGATCACGCTTTCGCGCTGGGGAAAGCTGCGCGGTTCGGCGTTCATGCGGGCCTGCACAGCCCCGAACACAATGCTGCCTGCATAGGCCAGCAACGCCAGTGTCAGAGACATCAGAAAGATGCCTGTCAGGGTGCGACGAATGAATCTCATGAGGTCAGGTTCCGGAATGGCTATCGGCAAAGGGTAGTGCGCACACAAACAGAGTCCACTACACGGGTTATACGACGCTCAGGCCCTAGTCCGTCACTTTTAGCGTGATTTACTTTCGGCGCAGATGCTCGTCCAATCGCGGCATGATCTCAACAAAGTTACAGGGGCGATGCCGATAATCGAGCTGTTTGACCAAAATTTCATCCCAGGCATCCCGACACGCGGACGGACTGCCCGGCAGAGCAAACAGGTATGTCCCCAGGGCGACCCCCCCGGTGGCCCGGCTTTGAACGGCCGAAGTTCCGATCTTTTCCATCGAGATCATTGTAAAGACGGTCGCAAATGCCTCGATCTCTTTTTCATAGACATCGCGATGCGCCTCGACGGTGACGTCACGACCGGTAAGGCCGGTGCCGCCGGTTGAGATCACCACATCTACCTCTGGATCGGCACACCACCGGCGCAGTTGGTCCGCGATCAGGGGGCGTTCGTCAGGAAGGATCAGCCGTGCCGCAAGTTTGTGGCCGGCCCCGGTCAGCCGCTCGACCAGCGTGTCGCCGGACCGGTCATCGGCGGCACTACGGGTGTCCGATACGGTGAGGACGGCAATCCGAACCGGCAGAAAGGGGCGGGTGTCATCGATGCGGGACATGGGAACTCCGACAGGGGGACGCGGTGAGACAGGTCACTGGCCCAGAAGCCGCGCCTTCAGGGACAACAGGTCAGCCCAGGCTTCCCGTTTTGCGGCGGGCTGGCGCAAAAGGTAGGCGGGATGAACCATGGGAAGGGCAGGTCGGCCAAGGACTTCGGTCCACTGGCCGCGCAAACGGGTGATCCCGACCCGACCCAGCAAGGCCTGACAGGGCACGTTGCCCATGAGGATCACGATTTCCGGGTCGGCCAAGGCAATGTGACGTTCCAGAAAGGGCAGCATCATCGCGATTTCACCTGCCTCGGGTGTACGATTTCCGGGCGGACGCCAGGGCAAGACATTGGTCATGTAGACCGCCTGTTCCGAGGTGGCCGCGTCGCGTGCCATGTCGATGGCCTCCAGCATGCGGTCCAGCAACTGCCCGGCCCGCCCGACAAAGGGGCGGCCTTCCAGGTCCTCTTCCCGGCCCGGCGCTTCACCGACGATCATCACGCGGGCCTCGGGCCGTCCGTCGGCAAAGACAAAGTTGCGGGCCCCCTGTCGCAGCTCGCAATAGGGAAACCGGTCCATGGTGTCCCGCAGGGTGGGCAGATCGGCGGCATTGGCCGCCATTGCAGCGGCGATCTGCACCGGATCGACCGGCGTCGGCGCAGCTACTGCCGCAGATTCTGGCGTAGCCACCGTGGCGGGGGCCGCAGGTTTTGGCAACACGGAGTCAAGTCCGTAGCGGTCGATCGGGGCGTCGAGGATGGCCTCATCCGCCCCGCACTCGATTTGCCAGGCCAGCATCGCGCGGGCCGTTTGATGATCTATCCGCGAATCCATCATTGCAGACTAAACCCAAGCAAGCGAAATGGGCAGGGGGTAAGGTGGGTCATGACCCACCTTAAAGGGGAACCACCTCCCCACTCGTCCCGGCCTTGTCGCCCCGGCGCTGCCTTTCTATAAGCGGTCAAACCGCTGGAGGCTGACCTATGTCTTATCGCCATATGCATCTGTTGGGCATCGAGCCTCTGCACCCCACCGAAATCACCACCGTCCTCGACCTTGCCGACCGCTATGCCGAAGAGAACCGGCGCGGCATCACCCGCCGCGATGCCCTTGCCGGCATGACCCAGATCAACATGTTCTTCGAAAACTCCACCCGCACCCAAGCCAGCTTTGAGATGGCAGGCAAGCGGCTGGGGGCGGATGTGATGAGCATGGCCATGCAAGCCTCGTCCATCAAGAAGGGCGAGACACTGATCGACACCGCCCTGACCCTTAACGCCATGCGGCCGGACATACTGGTGGTCCGCCATCCCCAATCGGGGGCCGTGGACCTGTTGGCGCAGAAGGTGAACTGCGTCGTACTGAACGCCGGAGACGGTCGTCATGAACATCCCACACAGGCCCTTCTGGATGCCCTGACCATCCGACGGGCCAAAGGGCGTCTGCATCGCCTGTCCATCGCCATCTGCGGCGACATTGCCCATAGCCGTGTCGCCCGCTCCAACATCATGTTGCTGGGCAAGATGGAGAACCGCATTCGCCTGATCGCCCCGCCAACCCTCATGCCTTCTGGGGTCGAGGAGTTCGGCTGCGAGGTTTTTGACGACATGGAGAAGGGGCTAGAAGGGGCCGACGTGGTCATGATGCTTCGCCTGCAAAAAGAGCGGATGGACGGCGGGTTCATCCCGTCGGAACGAGAGTATTATCACCGCTATGGACTTGATGCCGACAAGCTTGGCTTTGCCAAGCCTGACGCCATCGTCATGCACCCCGGCCCGATGAACCGTGGCGTCGAGATTGACGGAACCATCGCGGACGACATCAACCGCAGCGTCATCCAGACCCAGGTCGAGATGGGGGTTGCCGTGCGCATGGCCGCGATGGACCTGCTTGCCCGCAACCTGCGCGCCGCCCGGGGCGCGGCCGCTGCCGAGGCCATGGCATGAGTGACGACGATAACAACGCGCCAAAGCCCACCTATGACCCCAAGACTGGCGGCAAGATCGCGCTTTATGTCATATTGGCCGCCCTTGCCCTTGTTGGCCTCATGATCTGGGTGGCAGGCTAACCGTGCAGACCCCGTTCCAGCAGCGCCCCGTTTAAATTGAAAGCTCTGACCAATGACCGACACGCTGTTTCGAAATGCCCGCCTGATCGACCCCGAGGCCGGGACCGAGACCCAGGGCCATCTGATCCTGCGCGGCGGTGTGATCGCCGAGGTTGTGACCGAGGGCGAGGCCCCGCCTGACGACGGCTTTGACCAGATCATCGACGCCACCGGCCTTTGCCTCGCACCCGGCATCGTAGATATCGGGGTTAAAGTCAGCGAACCCGGCGAGCGTCACAAGGAAAGCTTCCGCTCGGCCGGTCAGGCCGCGGCGGCGGGTGGGGTGACAACAATCGTCACCCGCCCCGACACCCTGCCCGCAATCGACACCCCCGAGGTGCTGGAATTCGTCGCCCGTCGCGCCCAATCCGACAGCCCGGTTCATGTCCTGCCCATGGCCGCGCTGACCAAGGGCCGCGAAGGCCGCGAAATGACCGAGATCGGCTTTCTCAAGGACGCCGGTGCCATCGCCTTTACCGACTGTGACCGGGTGGTGACGGATACCAAGATCTTTTCGCGCGCCCTGACCTATGCCCGCTCGCTTGACGCGCTTGTCATCGCCCATGTTCAGGATCCGGGCCTGTCAGCAGGGGCGGCGGTGACCAATGGCAAATTCGCCTCCCTGCGTGGCCTGCCCGGTGTCAGCCCAATGGCAGAACGGATGGCGCTGGACCGGGATATCGCCCTGCTCGAGATGACCGGCGCCCGCTATCATGCGGACCAGATCACGACCGCCCGCGCCCTGCCCGCGCTCGAACGGGCTAAGCGCAACGGGCTGAACATCACCGCCGGTGTCTCGATCCATCACCTGACCTTGAACGAGCTTGACGTGGCCGATTACCGCACCTTCTTCAAGCTCAAGCCACCGCTGCGGGCAGAGGACGACAGGGTCGCTGTGGGCGAGGCCGTGGCAAGCGGGCTGATCGACATCATCTGTTCCATGCACACGCCACAAGACGAAGAAAGCAAGCGCCTGCCCTATGAAGAGGCGGCCAGCGGCGCCGTCGGGCTCGAGACCCTGCTGCCCGCCGCACTGCGTCTGTTCCATTCTGGCGTCATCGACCTGCCCGGCCTGTTCCGCGCCCTGTCGCTGAACCCTGCAAAACGGTTGGGCCTGTCCTGCGGACGGCTGACGGCAGGCGCCCCTGCCGACCTTGTCTTGTTTGATCCCGATGCGCCCTTTGTCCTGGACAGGACGACCCTGAAATCCAAGTCGCGCAACACGCCCTTTGATGGAGCGCGGATGCAGGGCCGGGTCAAGGGCACCTGGGTGTCCGGGGTCCGGGTTGACGAAGGGGTCGTTTGATGCCGCTCTTCGAAAGCAGTCTTGGCGTCGTCAGCCTTTGGGCCCTGATAGGTTACCTTCTGGGATCGGTCCCGTTTGGGGTTCTGATCACGCGTTCCCTTGGCCTTGGGAACCTGCGCGAGATCGGGTCGGGCAACATCGGGGCCACCAACGTCCTGCGCACCGGCAACAAAAAGGCCGCCGTCGCGACCCTTGTTCTGGATGGCGGCAAAGGGGCATTGGCCGTTTTGCTGGCCCGGGCCTTTGTGCCAGAGGATGCGGTTCAGATCGCCGCGCTTGCCGCCTTTGTCGGCCATTGCTTTCCCATCTGGCTCGGCTTTCGGGGGGGCAAGGGCGTCGCTACGTTTCTGGGCATTCTGCTGGCGCTGTGGTGGCCACTTGGCGTCACGGCCTGTGCCACCTGGTTGGTCATCGCGGCCTTGTTTCGATACTCTTCGCTCGCGGCACTGTTGGCCGCTGGTCTTGCACCCGTCTGGGCAATTCTGATGGGCTATGGGGTGGCCAGCCTGCTCTGCGTGGCCCTCGCCCTTCTCATCTACCTGCGCCACAGCGCCAATATCGCCAGGCTCAGGGCCGGAACGGAAAGTCGCATCGGGTCAAAAGGCTAGAGGCCAATGGGCGGCGATCACGACACCGCTGCCTTCAGCGCCGCCTTCCACGCCCTTCCCACCGGTTCATTCGAGGCCCTTTGGCAAGGTCGGGCCTACCGCGCGATCCGGCAGCCCGTCGCGGGTGCGCGGGGATGGAAGCTGCAAGCATGGGAAAAGGCAGGTGGGGACTACATCAGCCTCAACCTGTACCATCTGGGCAAGGGGCCGGCGCTTCGCCCCTGCGAGATGAGCGCGGACAAAGTCGTGTCGTTTGTCAAAGGGTTGCAGGTCCTTGAATCGACCACAGGCAAGGAACCCGCCACCCGAAAGGCCTAGTACGAATAGACGTCGTAGATCCGGTCCAGATCACCGTTCCAGTCGCCGTTGTAATGGGCCAGAAGCTCGTCCGCCGGCGTCAGGCCGGTTTCAACGGTTTCCTGCAACGCGCTCAGGAAATGGGTCTCATCGGGAACCAGCCCGCCAGCACCCGGACGGGCGCGGGCCTTCAATCCGCCTTCTGCGATTGTGAGAACCTCGGCGGCCAGATCGCGCATGGACCGCCCCCCGACCTTGGCATCAAGCCCTTCAACCGAGGCAGCAACGCGCCACGCGTCGCGGGTTTCGGCGTCCCAATTTTTGGCCAGATCCCAGGCCGCATCGAGCGCGCCCTGATCGTACATCAAGCCGACCCAAAGGGCAGGCAGGGCACAAAGCCGTCGCCAGGGGCCCCCATCCGCGCCGCGCATTTCGATGTATTGCTTGACCCGCGCTTCGGGGAAGACGGTCGTCAGATGATCGGCCCAGTCCGACAAGGTTGGCTTTTCGCCGGGCAAGGCGGGCAACTGACCTTTAAGAAAATCGCGGAACGACTGGCCAAGGGCGTCGATATAGGCCCCGTCCCGGTAGACAAAGTACATAGGCACATCGAGGACCCATTCGACCCAGCGTTCAAAGCCCATGCCCTCTTCAAACACCCAGGGCAGCATACCTGTCCGGCTGGCATCTAGATCGCGCCAGATCCGCGACCGCCAGGACTTGTGTCCGTTGGGCGCGCCATCGAAGAAGGGCGAATTGGCGAAAAGGGCTGTAGCGACCGGTTGCAGGGCAAGCGCCACGCGCAGCTTCTGGACCATGTCAGCCTCGGACCCGAAATCGAGGTTGACCTGAACAGTACAGGTCCTCCGCATCATCTGGGTGCCATGGGTACCGACCTTGCCCATATAGTCGTTCATCAACTTGTAGCGGCCCTTGGGCATCAGGGGCATCTGGTCATGCGACCATACGGGTGCAGCCCCCAGACCAATAAAGCCCACTCCGATCTCGTCGGCGATCGTCTTGACCTCTTCAAGGTGGTGGTTCACCTCGTCGCAGGTCTGATGAATTGTCTCAAGCGGTGCGCCGGACAATTCCAGCTGGCCACCCGGTTCAAGGCTGACGTTTGCGCCGTCTTTGACCAATCCGATCAGCTTGCCAGCCTCGCGGACCTCGCCCCAACCATAGCGGTCGCGCAGGCCGGACAAGACGGCCAGGATCGACCGGTCGCCTTCGTAGGGCAGGGGGAGATGGCTGTCCCGGCAATAGCCGAACTTTTCATGTTCAGTGCCAATGCGCCAGTTTTCCTTTGGTTTGCAGCCTTTGGCCAGAAATTCTGCCAGTTGTTCGTGCCGCTCGATCGGGCCGCCGCCGGATTGGGGGATAGACATGGGGACGCTCCGCTGCTGGCCATGGTCGACTGTGTTGATGGCACAGGTGTCCCGAAGCGATCCCGATGTCAATCACCCCCGGCCCGAAGGGGACCTGCACCTTTGCACAATCGGCTAGTGAATCCGGGGCACTGGGGCGACCTCGGCCTGCCAGATCACAACCGTGGCATCGGGCCTTCTGGAAAGGGTTTCGAGCATCCGTTCGGTGCGCAGGCCCGGGAGGGTCGCGAACACGTCGAACAGCCCGTCCGCTCCTTCGGCCGTCACCGGAATATCCAGCGCCGCGCCAATCGCCGGTGTCAGCCGCCAATGGGCCGGCCGGGCATCACCCACCAGTTCCAGCCGCGCCAGGTCATCGAGGTCGATCACCCCGCCGGTCAGCGGGCCGAAATAGCTGAGTTGTCGTTCGTCAATCTGAACTATGCCGGGACCGCCCCCCCCCTGGCCAAAGCGCAGGCGTTGCAGAGCGACCATGCCAAGGGCTGCCGAAATCGCCGCAACAACCCAACCAAGCCAAGACAGCACACCGTAAGAGGCAAGGGCCCAGCGCAAGCCAAGCGCAACAAAGGCTGCGGCCACCATCACCTCGCGCCAGCGCCATAAGGTTGCCCGCGCCTCGGGCCGAAGGAAATCAGACATTTGCCACCTGTGCTTTTTTGAAGATGCACAAAGAGAACTCTCCAATCTGGCGAAATCCGATGGCTCTGTAGGCTCGCGCAGCTGGTTCCGACGCTGCAAACAGGACTGCGCGTGACACACCTGCCTTTTGCGCCTCGGACAGGTGCAAGGCCACGGCCCTTCGGGCATGGCCCCTGCGCCGCAGGTCTGGCGGAGTCCATACCCCGCCGATCTGGACGATGTCAGGCAGGCGGGCGTTGAACCCTGTCATCGCAATTGGTTGCCCCTTGGACATAAGGACCCTGTGGCTGTTATCAGCCATCCAACGGGCGATCTGACGGGCGGCATCGACGCGCAAGGCAGACGGCTCTCCTCCGAACGTCTCGACCTCGTAGGCGACTCGCCAGTCGACAAGAAGTTGGGTTGGTGCCGCGGAAAGTGGCGCGAGCGTACCCTCTCCTTCCGGCACGATCAGGTCAGACAGATCAAGGCTGAAGTGCGGCTCTACATTCAGCGTCCTGAGTGGGGCCCTCGTCAATCCCAGGGCCGTGCGCAGAACACTGACCTGCGGGGCGTCACCCAGGATCATCGCCACCTTTTCACCGTCGACAGCCGCGGCAAAGAACTCGGCACGGCCCGGGGGGAACTGTGGCAACAGCGATCCTGATTCGGTCAAGGCGATCAGACCGGTGACGTAGGGACCGTCCGTCTCGATCCAGATCCTTTGGGCATTCGGGTGATCGCGGCCGAGGCCGTGATGCGCGAGGTTGGACAGCGGAAACATCGAGCTTTCGATGTGGTTGCGCAGAAAGGTCACGATGGCCGGGCAGTCCGCCTCAGTCGCGCGGTGAATGGGCAACTGCGCAACCCGCGTCACCGCCAGTCCCCGTTTTGCAGTTGCCAAAGGGTCAGGGCCGCGACCGCCGCAGTATCCGCCCGCAGGATGCGGGGGCCAAGGCTGGTCACATGGACAAAGGGAAGCGCCCTGAGCCGGGACCGTTCCGCCGGAGAAAACCCGCCCTCGGGGCCAATCAAGATAGCCCACGGCCCTTCAACAGAGCCAGCTGAGGGGCCATTGTCAGAATTCTGGTTGAGCGGCTGCCCCACCTCGGCCTCGTCACACATCATGATCCGGCGAGCAGGGTCCCATTTGTCGATCAGTTTGGACAGGCGTTCCAAGGCGGCCACATCGGGCACGAAGGTGCCGCCGCATTGTTCGGCGGCCTCAACGGCATGGGCCTGCAACCGGTCGCCCCTGATCCGGTCGGCATTGGTGTAGTCGGTCTGAACCGGCAGGACCCGTGCCGCCCCCATTTCGACCGCTTTTTCGACGATAAAGTCGGTGCGCGCTTTCTTGATCGGGGCAAACAGCAGCCAAAGATCGGGGGGGAGCTGCAATGGACGGGTCTGGGCCTGGCACACAAGGATGCCGCCGCGTTTGCCCGCTTCGACCACTTCGGCGTCCCATTCGCCGTCTTTGCCATTAAAGAGCGATAGGACACCGCCAGTTGTCATCCGCATTACCGAGAAAAGGTAATGCGCCTGCGGCTGGGTCAGGGGAACAGTTTGCCCTGGGCCCAGCGGATGATCTACATGAAGGCGAACCTTGGATACCATAAGGCGGACCATATGACCGGGATGAAAGGGATGCCAGAGGGGCCAGCGACTGAAACCGTGGCAGATGCCGTTGATGGCAACTGGGTCGACAGCCTCGCCCCGGCAGCGACACGGCCCTGGCTAAGGCTAAGCCGGGCGGACCGGCCGATCGGGACGTGGCTTTTACTGTTGCCATGCTGGTGGGGCCTCGCCCTGGCCATCGTCATGACGGGCGAGGCGCGGTTGTCGGACCTTTGGATAGCCCTTGGCTGCGGCATCGGGGCGTTCTTTATGCGGGGGGCAGGCTGCACCTGGAACGATATCACCGACCGGAACATCGACGGTCAGGTTGCCCGGACCCGGTCCCGGCCGATCCCGTCAGGCCAGGCCACGGTCAAGGGGGCGATGATTTGGTTAGTCGCCCAGGCGCTAGTCGCCTTTGGCGTCCTGCTGACCTTCAATAGCGCGGCGATCGCCCTTGGGATCGCGGCCCTCCTGCCGGTAGCGATCTACCCCTTTGCCAAGCGGTTTACCTGGTGGCCGCAGGTCTTTCTGGGGCTGGCCTTCAACTGGGGGGCCTTGCTCGCCTGGACGGCCCATACCGGTTCCCTTGGTTGGCCTGCCGTGGTGCTGTACGTCAGCGGCATTGCCTGGACGCTGTTCTACGACACGATCTACGCCCATCAGGACGCAGAGGACGACGCCCTGATCGGGGTCAAGTCCACGGCCCGACTATTTGGCGACCAAAGCCCGCGCTGGTTGCGGGGGTTTCTTATCATGACGGTTCTGCTGATGGGGCTGGCGGTGATCCTTGCGGCCCGCGACCGTTCTGTCCTGTCCCTTGTCTTAGCCCTTGGCGGGCCCTGGGCCATGGGCTGGCACCTCGCGATGCAGCTTGGCCGTTTTGATCCCGAGGATGGTAGCGGGCTGATCCGATTGTTCCGATCCAATCAGATCGCCGGGCTCCTGCCTTTGCCGTTTTTCGCCGTCGCTGCCCTCCTTTGATTGAACCTTGCGCATTGCAAGCCTAGAGATGCGGGTGACTGACCTAGAACGACGGACCCGATGCGCATCTCCGGAACACTGATTCCCTTGCTGGCCTTTGCCCTCGCCGGGCTGCTGTCGATCCTTGCCGCCCGTGCCGCCGTCACCGTGGTCGAGGATGTTTCGGTGAGTGCGGTACAGGAAACGCTGGTCGAAAATGGCTACGAATGGTCCCGTGTCATCGGGGATGGCTTGCAGATCGTACTCGAAGGTCAGGCGCCTTCCGAAGCCGTCCGTTTTCGCGCGATCTCCCTAGCTGGGGGAATCGTCGATGCCAGCCGGGTGATCGACAACATGTCCGTTGTGGCATCTGAAACGATCATCGCCCCCCCCTTTGCCATCGAGATCCTGCGTAACGACAGCGGAGTTTCGCTTATCGGTTTGATCCCCGCAACGACAGATCGCGAAGCACTGACCCGCCAAATTTCGGGGATCGCCGGTGATCAGCCTGTCACCGATTTGCTTGAAGTGGCCGACTACCCGACACCGGCCAATTGGCGGCCTTCGCTCAGCTACGCTCTGCGGATGCTCGAACAGCTGCCCCGGTCCAAGATCTCGGTCAGTCCCGGCAGGGTCGCCGTCACCGCGATCTCGGACAGCGCCGCCGATAAGCGGCGACTTGAGACCCAATTGGTGCGCGACGTGCCGGACGGTGTGCGTGTCGCGCTTAGTATTACGGCGCCCCGACCGGTCATCACACCGTTCACAACCCGCTTTATCCTAGATACCGACGGCGCCCGCTTTGACGCCTGCGCAGCCGACACAGCCGAGGCGCAACAACGGATCCTGGGGGCTGCAATCCGGGCCGGGGCCGAGGGCCAGATTGCTTGCACCATCGGTCTCGGCGTTCCGTCAGGCACCTGGGGCGAAGCCGTCGCGATGACCATTGATGCTGTGGCCAAACTTGGCGGCGGCAGCGCGACCTTTTCAGACGCCGATGCCGTGCTGATCGCATCCGAGGGAACAGACCCCGCCCTTTTTGACCGGGTCGTCGGAGAGCTTTCCAACGCCCTTCCCGACGTCTTTGCCCTCGAGGCGGTTCTTCCAGTTTCCGCCGTGACGCAGGCTGACGGACCACCAACCTTTACCGTGACCTTGTCACCCGAAGGTCAGGTCCAGGTCCGTGGACGTGTGGCGGACGACCTGATGAACGAAACCGCCGAGCGGCTGGCCATCGCCCGTTTCGGCCGGGGCGCTGTCACCATGGGCACCCGGGTCGGGGAAGGGCTGCCGATGGGTTGGTCGGTTCGTTTGCTGGCCGCCATTGACGCCTTGTCACGTCTGTCAAATGGCGCCGTTATCGTAACACCCGAGGACGTGACCGTTCGGGGCAACACCGGCAACCTGGATGCGAGCGCGGAAATCTCGCGTCTGCTGATTGAACGCCTTGGTCAGACTGAATCCTTTTCCATCAACGTGACCTACGTCGAGGCGCTGGACCCGATTGCCGCCCTGCCCACCGCCGAAGAATGCCTAAACCAGGTGCTGGCTGTGACCGAAAATCGCAAGATCCTATTCGATCCCGGGTCCGCCACCCTGACTGCCGAATCCCAACCCATCGTCGACGACCTGGCCGAGGTTCTGCGAAATTGCGATACTCTGCAGATTGAGGTTGCAGGCTTTACGGATAGTCAGGGTCGCGACATCATGAACCTCAACCTCAGCCAGGCCCGCGCTGACGCTGTGCTGGAGGCACTTCGTGCCCGGCGCGTTCTGGTGGGGACATTTGTTGCTGTAGGATACGGCGAGGCGGACCCGATCGCAGATAACGGCACCGAAGAGGGGCGCGAAGCCAATCGGCGGATTGAATTCCGCCAGATCCCGCCCGATCCGGTTCCCGAAGACGTCAATGCGCTGGACGAGTTGGAAGAAGAGTTAGCGAACGGAACAGAGACCATGCCCGACAGCACCGGGGCGGACGACGCGGCCTCGGGGGAAATGAGTACGCCTGATGTCGGCACGGAAACTGCCACCCAGGAGGTTGGTGCAGAAGTAGTTACAGATGCCGGTCCTGACGCGCCTGCGACAGCCGCGCCCTCAACAGAAGCGGCAGCTCAGGATGAAGTCGTGACCTGGGATCCAGCGGTCGGGGGGGCATTGGAGACAGCGCCAACAGTAACGCCCCAGGCCCGGCCAGAGGAGTTGGCCATTCCGGCAACGCAGGACGAAGGCTCTGCCGGATAAGCAGTATGATTTACGACACTGGGGACCAGACTTGAACAGAACAGAATTCATCATCGCGACGGCCATCATCCTGTTTCTGGCCTTTGCCCTGGGCTGGTTCGCCAATTGGCTGGTCAACCGGTTCACCCGGGTGACCAAAGCCGACATGGGTGAGTTGGAGCAGATGGCTCAATCCTTGCACGAGGCCGAAGAGACGCGTGATCAGGCCATCACATATTTGCAGCAGCGCGAGGCCGAGATCACCAATCAACTTAGCCAGACCGAGGCCGAGTTGCGTGCAGCGATGGACGGCCTGCGCGAGTCGCGCCGCGAGGCTGAGGAATTGCGCAGCTATATTGAACGCCAGAACGCTGGCTAGGCCCGTAAGGTGGGTCCAGACCCACCTCTTCTATCAATCTCGTGGTGCCGCTGCCCGTCTAAGCCGGTCATTGATCGCCCGCCCCAACCCTTTATCCGGGATAGGGGACACCGCAATCTGTTTGGCCTTCATGGCATCAAGCCGATGCAGATGCCCAAAGAGCTGCGCCGCAGCCTCAAGCAGGTCACCTGAGGGGGACAGGTTCAGGGAACACTCAACATTGCCGAATCCCAGCATAACCTCCCCCGGGCTGGCGACCTCGGCATTCAATCGGACCCGGCCCATAGGGGCATAGTGCGAGGCAAGCTGCCCAGGTGCCGTTGGCCGATCCGGGGTTGCCTCATCTGGCAATAGTAGGGTCTGTCCAAGGCAGGCTTCAATCGCCTCCACCGGGATGCCGCCGGCCCGCAACAAAACGGGAGCCGCCCCGCTGCAATCGACAATGGTCGACTCCACCCCAACCGGACAGGCACCGCCATCGACCACCGCGTCGATCCGCCCGCCAAGTCCGTCGACCACATGCTGCGCCGTCGTCGGGCTGATCCGGCCGGACGGATTGGCCGACGGAGCAGCGATCGGCCCACCGTAGGACCGCAACAGCGCCCGCGCAACCTCATGGTCCGGCACCCGTACCGCGAGCGTATCAAGGCCGGCTGTGACAAGGGGCGAAATACCGGCCTGCGCCACAAACGGCAGGACCATGGTCAGCGCCCCTGGCCAGAAGGCCGCCGCCAGACGTTGCGCAGCGGGGCTGAAATGGCAAAGCGCCTCGGCGGCGGGCTGGTCTGCAAGATGCACAATCAGTGGGTTGAAACTCGGCCGTCCCTTCGCCTCGTAAATCCGCGCCACCGCCGTGTCATTGCGGGCATCTGCCCCAAGGCCGTAGACAGTCTCCGTCGGAAACGCGACCAGACCGCCTTGGCCCAGATACTGCGCCGCCCGGCCCAAACCGTCGGCATCGGGCAACAACTGGATTGTGGATGCAGCGGTCATGACGTGGCGTTCCGGTTGCGGCAGGATTGCAGGGACTTACGCTGATTTTCAACAGACACGCAGACATAGACGCCACACTTGGCGATTCCAACCCATTTGAACATGACGCCTCTGACGGAGACCTCCCATGCCATATCGTGCGCCCGTCGCCGATCTTCGCTTTATCATGGACCACGTTGTCGGCTTTTCCGCCGTCGCAGAGACTGACCGATTTGCCGAAGCAACGCCCGAAATGGTCGACGCCATCCTGACCGAGGCGGGCCGCCTTTGTGACGACGTACTGGCCCCGCTCCAACGCGTCGGGGACACCCATCCGGCCCAGCTGGAAAACGGGATTGTCCGCACCTCACCGGGTTTCGCCGAAGGCTACCGGGCGGTGGCCGAGGGCGGCTGGATAGGGATGTCTGCGGACCCAGCCAATGGCGGAATGGGCCTACCGATGACCCTTACCACGGCGGTCAACGATATGATGTCCGGGGCATGCCTTGCCCTCCAGCTTAACCCCTTGATGACCCAGGGCCAGATCGAGGCGCTGGAGCATCATGCGTCGGATGAGATCAAGGCGCTTTACGTTCCCAAGCTGATATCGGGCGAATGGTGCGGCACGATGAACCTCACCGAACCGCAGGCGGGCAGCGACGTCGGCGCCCTTCGGACAAAGGCAGAGCCCAATGGGGACGGCAGCTACGCCATCACCGGCCAGAAGATCTACATCAGCTGGGCCGATAACGATTTTACACAGAACGTCTGCCACCTTGTTCTCGCCCGCCTGCCCGATGGGGTGCCGGGAACCAAAGGGATCAGCCTGTTCATGGTGCCCAAGTTGATCCCGGACGCCAATGGTGCGCCCGGTACCCGCAACAACCTGCGGGTCGTCAGTCTTGAACACAAGATGGGGCTGCATGGCTCGCCCACCGCCGTCATGGCCTATGAAGGGGCGACCGGCTGGCTGGTCGGGTCCGAGAATGGCGGGATGGCCGCGATGTTCACCATGATGAACAACGCCAGACTGGGTGTCGGTGTGCAGGGGATCGGCATTGCCGAGGCTGCGACCCAACATGCTCTGGCCTATGCCATGGACCGCAAGCAGGGCCGCGCCAGCGGCACGGGTAGCATCGTCGAACATGCAGACGTGCGGCGGATGCTGGCTGCGATGCGGGCCGAAACCTTTGCCGCCCGCGCGATCGCTATGTCCCTCGCCGTCGCGATAGACATGGGGACCGCGACCGGCGATCCGCTTTGGAAAGCAAGGGCCGCCCTTCTGACGCCCATTGCCAAGGCCTATGGCACCGATACCGGCATCAACGTGTCGGGCCTTGGCGTTCAGGTGCATGGCGGAATGGGGTTCATCGAGGAAACCGGGGCCGCCCAGTATTCCCGCGATGTTCGGGTGACGGCGATCTACGAAGGCACCAACGGCATTCAGGCGATGGACCTCGTGGGGCGCAAGCTGATGGACGGGGGCGAGGCGGCCCACCGGCTCTTGGAAGAGGTCTGTGACCGGGCCGAACAGGCAAGGGAATCCGTTCCCGATCTGGCCGAGGCCGTCTGGGACGCTGCCGAAAGCCTGCGTGAATGTACGGATTGGATCGTGTCCCGGACCGGTGCGGACGACCGCAATGCCGGCGCCGTGCCCTACCTGCGCGCCTTTGCCCTGATCCTGGGGGCACAAGCCCATCTTGTTGCCGGAACAAGCGGTGACACCTCCCGTCTGCGCCTTGCCACCTTTTTCATTCGGCGTCTTTTGCCGGAACATGCCAGCCTTCTGGCGCAGGTCCGCGAAGGGGCCGCTGACCTCATGGCGCTTGGCCCTGATGACCTGGCGGCCTAAGGCCAGAACATGACAGACGGTAACCTCGCCCCGCTTCGGTATCCGTTTGGGGAGCCTCCGAAGGAAGGTGAAGCCGTGACCATCGGTGACGGGGTCATATGGATACGGATGCCCCTGCCAATGGCCCTGGATCATGTCAACTGCTACGCTCTGGATGACGGCGATGGCTGGACAGTTGTGGATACCGGATTTGCCTCCAAGAGATCCCGCAAGATCTGGGAGGCCGTACTGAGCGGTCCGTTGGGCGGTCGACCGGTCAGGCGGGTCATCGTGACTCATCACCATCCCGATCATGTCGGCCTTGCCGGTTGGTTCATCCAACAGGGGGCCGAGTTATGGATGCCCCGCACCGGCTGGCTCATGGCCCGGATGATGGTTCTGGACGAGCAACCGACCTACCTTGAGGAAACCCTGGCCTTTTATCGCAAGTCCGGCATGGACCCTGCGGTCTTTGAAAAACGCCGCAGAGAACGACCCTTCAACTATGCCGACTGTGTAGCCCCTCTTCCCTTGGGATATCGGCGCCTGTTGGACAACGAGGTGGTCCAGATCGGGGGCCGGTCCTGGGATGTTCGGATGGGACATGGGCATGCCCCGGAACATGCGACCTTCTGGAGCCTGGATGACAGCCTTGTGCTGGGCGGGGATCAGTTGTTGCCGAAGATCAGCCCCAACCTTGGCGTCTATGCGACAGAACCCGAGGCCGACCCCGTCGGCGATTGGCTGACATCCTGTGCCCATCTGACGCCCTTTGCCCGCGAAGACCATGTGGTGCTGCCCGGCCATAAGCTGCCATTCACTGGACTACCGCAAAGGCTGGATCAGATGGTCGGCGGGATTGAGGTAGGACTGGAGCGCCTTCTGGACTGGCTGTCGGAACCCCGGGTCGCAGGCGCCTGTTTTTCACCACTGTATCGTCGCGCCATTGGACCGAGTGAATACGGCCTGGCCCTGGTTGAAGCGGTGGGGCACCTCAACCACCTGCATCAGACGGGCAAGGTCCGACGCTGGCCGGGGCCGGATGGCGCCTGGCTTTGGCAGGCGCTTTGATAGGTCCTGCAGGCTGCCCCGGTGGAACGTGAGGACCCTCCGGGGGGAATATTTGGGGCAAGAAAAAGCGGTGGGATCCTACCAGATGACCGCCGATCTCGACTATGTGCTTG
>Ga0209652_1000394_pt1 | contig 37715 bp, 41 predicted proteins | sample SaaInl74LU_5_DNA_FD_184641 | JGI IMG/M metagenome (GOLD analysis project Ga0209652, IMG submission 184641) | Marine microbial communities from expanding oxygen minimum zones in the Saanich Inlet - ESP_74LU_5_DNA (SPAdes) (version 2) | ecosystem: Environmental > Aquatic > Marine > Intertidal zone... | reverse complement strand
ACAAGCCAGACGGAGAAGATCATGACGCAAGTCAAGACGGGCGACACTGTGCGCATTCACTATACCGGAACCCTTGAGACCGGTGAAACTTTTGACACCTCCTCCGGCCGCGATCCGCTCGAATTCGTGGTGGGCTCGGGCCAGATCATCCCCGGGCTGGACAAGGCGCTGCCCGGCATGGCGATCGGCGAAAGCAAGACCGTCGCGGTCCCCTGTGCCGAGGCCTATGGCGAAACCAACCCCGAGGCCCGGCAGGACGTCCCGCGCGATTCCATTCCTGCCGAAATTCCGGTCGACCCGGGCACCCAGTTGCAGATGCAGACCCAGACCGGCCAGGTCATCCCTGTCACGGTTGTCGAAGTGACGGATGAGGTCGTTGTTCTGGACGCAAATCACCCGCTTGCTGGCAAAGACCTGACCTTTCAGATCGAACTGGTCGACGTGATCGCAGCCTGATCTTCGATCTCGGGTGGCCCCTCCGCCGTGGCGGCGGGGTCCATCCAGAACGGCTCCCAGATGTGCCCGTCAGGGTCCGCCAGAGCGCGGGAATACATGAAGCCAAGGTCCTGCGCGGCCCGCCCCTCTGAGCCACCCGCCCCCAGGCCAGAGGTCATCAACGCATCCACAGCCTCTTTGCTGCCATAGGACAGTGCCATCATGTGCTGGCACGCCTCGCGGGCGTCGCCGATGGGTAATTGCGTGAACTGCGCAAATTTCTCGTGGGTGAGCAGCATGACGTAGATCGCCTCCGAGATCACGACGCAGGCCGCCGTGTCATCGCTGAACGCTTCATTGATCGTAAAACCGAGGGCGGTGTAGAACGCCCGCGACCGGGCGAGGTCGCTGATGGGAAGATTGACGAAAATCATATTGGTCATTCGGCATTCCGATCGGTTGCGGATAGGCGACCCTAGACGGGCCAATGCCTTTGGGCAAGCGATCTGGAAGGGCGTTTTCATGCGCCCGCTGGCCCCTGTCTCGGTGGCCGATTGGCCTAGATATTCTCGCTCTGCGGCATTCCCAGAACGTGATAGCCGCCGTCAACCCGGACAATCTCGCCTGTCGTGCAATTGCCAGCGTCGGAGGCAAGATAGACGGCCGTTCCGCCGACAGCTTCCAATGTCGCATTTGCCCTCAACGGAGCGTTTTCGCCGGTATGCTTGAACGTTTTGCGGGCCCCTCCAATGGCGGCCCCGGCGAGGGTCTTCATCGGGCCGGGTGAAATGGCGTTCACCCGGATACCCTCGGGGCCAAGGTCATTCGCCAGGTAGCGGACCGCGCTTTCAAGAGCGGCCTTGGCCACACCCATCACGTTGTAGAACGGGGTGACCCGGTTCGATCCTTGGTAGGTCAGGGTCAGGATGGTGCCTCCGTTCGGCATCAGGGGCCGCGCCCGCCGCGCCACATCGATCAGCGAGTAGCAGGAAATGGTCAGCGAATTGCGAAAGTTGTCCCGGGTGGTGTTGATGAAACGGCCGGTCAATTCGGCCTTGTCGGAAAAGGCGATGGCGTGGACGACAAAGTCCAGCGTGCCCCAACGCTCTTCCAGCACCGCAAAAGCCGCATCCATGGAGGCGTCGTCGTTGACGTCCACATCGACCATGATGTCCGATCCGACAGAGGTTGCCAACGGCTCCAACCGCTTGCCAAAGGCTTCGCCCTGGTAGGTAAAGGCCAGCTCGGCCCCGGCCTCGTGCATCGCTTTGGCGATGCCCCAGGCAATGGAATTCGCGTTTGCGACACCCATGATGAGCCCGCGCTTACCCTGCATTGAATTGGTCATACCCGTCCCCTTGGTTGCCCAAACTAATTGGACGGTTTGGGGTGGGAGGTCAAGTTTTGCTGGGGTGGCCTGGGTTGGGGCCAGCTTTTGCATTTTCGACGGGGACTCCGGGGGCTCTGCACTCAGTTGGCCCTGCTTTGGAACCGCGTTGGTAATTGATCGAACATCCAACTGCATGGTATCCAAACGCTGCGTTTGCTGGATCCGAGTCTCTGAGAAAGGGTGATGCAAACCGGCATCGGCCGATGGTAAGGTTTTTCCCTGGCAGACGGCTTTTTCACCCAGAAGGGGAGACAAAACATGACACGGCAACCGTCCATCGCGACATGCCTGTGGTTTGAGGCAAACGGCATCGACGCCGCGCGATTTTACGTTGACCTCATAGACGGTAGTCGGCTTTTGTCGCGGGTGCCCGAGGGCGCAAACCCCATGATTGTCGATTTTGAACTGGCCGGCGTGCCCTATCGCATTCTGAACGGTGGCCCGCATTACAAGCTCAGCCCGGCCTGCTCTATCGCCGCAACGACGCCTGACCAATCCGAGACAGATCGGATATGGGACGCCCTGATTGCGAACGGTGGCGAGCCGGGTCGCTGCGGCTGGCTGGTCGACCGGTGGGGGGTGTCTTGGCAGGTTTTCCCCGCCGCCCTTGCGACCCTGCTGGGTGCCGATGACCGGCAGGCCGCTGGCCGCGCCCAAGCCGCAATGATGCAGATGGGCAAGATCGACCTAGCTGAGTTACAGGCCGCCTTTGACAACACTGCCGGGTGACAGTGAGGTCAATTCAAGAGGTAGGCCGCTGGTGCGACCTGCTCTGGTCGGACCGTGACGGCTGCCCGCAGCCTAGCCCATGTACCTGCTCAGCAGCATCGACCCGTTCGTGCCGCCAAAACCGAAGCTGTTGGTCATGATGGTGTCATGGCCCGCGGTCTCGACCAGGCTGGTCGCGATTTCTGCGGAGGCCAGAGCCTCATCAAGGGTTTCGACGTTGATCGAGGGGGCGATGAAGTCATCGCGCAGCATGAGCAGGCAATAGACGGCCTCTTGCGCTCCGGTGGCCCCCTGGCTGTGGCCGGTCATCGACTTGGTCGAGCTGATCGGAGGGGTCTTGCCTTCGCCGAACACCCTGCGGACGGCCTGAACCTCGCCGACATCCCCGACCGGGGTCGAGGTGCCATGAGCGTTGATGTAGGTAACCTTGCGGCCTTCTGGCAGGGTGGAAAGGGCCAGGTTCATCGCCCGTTCACCGCCCTCGCCCGAGGGGGCGACCATATCATGCCCGTCCGAGGTTGCTGCAAAGCCCGTCACCTCTGCATAGATGGTGGCGCCCCGTGCCAACGCCCGGTCAAGGGTTTCCAAGACGACCATACCGCCGCCGCCGGCAATGACGAAACCGTCCCGGCCTGCGTCAAAGGCGCGGGAGGCCTTTTCGGGTGTGTCATTGTACTTGGACGACATCGCGCCCATCGCGTCAAAGAGGCAAGACAATGTCCAGTCGAGCTCTTCTCCGCCGCCCGCAAACATTACGTCCTGTTTGCCCATCATGATCTGCTCTGCCGCGGCCCCGATACAATGCAACGAGGTAGAGCAGGCCGAGGTGATCGAATAGCTCATTCCCTTGATCTGAAAGGCAGTCGAAAGGTTGGCTGCGACCGTCGAACACATGCCTTTTGGAACGGCAAGGGGCCCGATCTTCTTGGGGCTGCCGGTGCGTAGTACGGTCTGGTGGGCGGTAAAGAGGGCAGAGGTCGACGGGCCGCCAGATCCCGCGATGATGCCTGTCCGGGGGTTGCTGACCTCTTCAGGGGTCAGGCCGCTGTCGGCAATCGCCTGTTCCATAGCCAGATAAGCGTAGGCCGCGCCCGGACCCATGAAACGCATCCGCCGCTTGTCGATAAGTTCGGTTGGATTGATCTTGAGGGTTCCGGCAATCTGGCTGCGAAACCCGTATTCGACCATTTCCTCGGAACGTTCCACACCTGAACGGCCGGCCTTCAAAGCCTCGGCCACTTCGTTGGCAGAGTTTCCGATGGGGGATATGATCCCCATTCCGGTGACGACGACGCGGCGCATTGGCGGTCCTTTCGCAGTTAGATCGGTCGTATTGGGGACTAGGCTGAAGCCTCTGCGACGGCCAGTCCGACTTTCATGTCCTTGACCTGATAGATCACTTCGCCGTCCGCCTCGACACGACCATCCGCCACGCCCATCTTGAGGCGGCGGTCGATGACCCGGGTAAAGTCGACGTAATATGTGATCATCGTGCGGGTCGGTGTGACCATGCCTGTCAATTTGACTTCACCGACGCCCAGCGCGAATCCCTGACCTTGCCAGCCTCGCCAGCCAAGGTTGAAGCCCGTAAGCTGCCACAGGCCGTCAAGGCCAAGGCAGCCGGGCATAACCGGATTGCCGGGAAAGTGACAGGCAAAGAACCAAAGGTCGGGTGAAATGTCGAACTCTGCTACGACATGGCCCTTGCCATGCGCGCCGCCATCCGCGCTGATGTCCGTGATGCGGTCCATCATCAACATAGGGGGCTCGGGCAGCTGGGCATTGCCGGGTCCGAACAATTCGCCTCTTGCGCATTTCAGGAGGTCTTGCTTGTCGAACTGGCGAGGAAATGATGCCATGAGCTGTGTATTCCGATTGCTGACTACTGTTCTTTAGCCCTGTATCATTGCCGGTTGAACGGGCGCAAGTCCGGCGGTCCGGACACGATTTGGGCCACAACCAGCAAGTTTGCTCCGTTTGCGATTGAAATTGGGGGCTTTTGGTCCATATTTGTCGTCATGGTAGCAGAGATCATAGTCAAGGACGCACGGAGCGCAGAGAGTGGTAGCCTTTGGCTGTCTGGAGCGGGTCTGCGTCCAACCCGGCAGCGGTTGGCCTTGGCGGCTTTGCTGGTTGGAGATGGGCAAGACCGGCATGTCACCGCTGAGAGCCTTTTCGATGCCGCGTCCGGCTGTGGCGAACGCGTATCTCTTGCGACCGTCTACAACACCCTTCGGGCCTTTTGTGATGCTGGCCTTTTGCGCGAGATTACCGTTGATGGATCGAAGAGCTATTTCGACACAAACATGTCGGATCATCCGCATTTCTATTGGGAAGACAGCGCCACCTTGACCGATGCCCCTGTGTCCGAGCTTGAGATCCGCAGGTTGCCAAAGGTTCCGGAAGGCGCCGAAATGACGTCGGTCGACGTGATCATCAGGCTGCGCCGCGTCTGACGGGCGTGTCTGGCAAGGTGGGTCAAGACCCACCTTACGAGTGGCATTTCCCCTCCATCTCGACAATCCAACCATGGCCAAGGGTTTTTGACACTCGATCGTTAACCCCGTGTTTACCTTGCGGCGCCACGTTGGACGGATGTCACGATATGACCGCAGACGCGTTCCCGGAGGGACCTACTTCTTCACCGTCCGGCTTCAGGACCGGGGCAGTCGGCTTTTGACAGACCGGATTGTCCTTCTGCGTGATTGCGTGCGCCTCTGCCGAAATCGCTTTGACTTTATCATCGAAGCGGCGGTCGTTCTGCCGGACCACCTCCACATGATCTGGACACTTCCGGCCGAGGACGACGACTACTCAGCCCGGTGGCGCATGATTAAAGCCACCTTTTCCCGCCATGTCGAACGACCTGCAACCGTCTGCCCGAGCAAATTGGCGCGAGGCGAAAAGGGAATATGGCAACGCAGGTTCTGGGAGCATCTGGTGCGGGATCAGGCCGACTTTGACGTGTACCGGGCCTATGCGTTGACAGCTCCGGTGCGCGCGGGACTTGTGCCCCGGCCACAGGACTGGCCATACAGTTCGATCCATCGTGACCTTGCTCGCACCGGGCCTTTGGCGCTGCAGCTGGGCGACAAGGGTGTTGGCGCTATGCGGGTCGCGTAAGGTGGGTCTGGACCCACCTTACCGGCCCACCGTAGGTTTCAGAACCACTGCCCCGGTTCCATTAGGCCAAGCTCCAGCAATTGCTGCGAATGCCAGTCGAAAGGCACTGAATTGTGCCAACGGAAGGTTTCGATATCAAATGTCGATCCGGGGTTACGCTTCAGCGCCTTAGCGGTTCGAAACGAACAGATCGAGGCTGTTAGGTTGTTATGCCATGGGCAGGAGTATGTATTGTATTCCGGATCATTGAACGTGTGGTCCATCCTCAGTTGCAGCCCGGGCTTGACCCGAAAGAACCCGACCCGGTCGATCCGTCTGCGCGGCATCGGGATGTGTTCCTCGAACCGCCAACGCAGTCCGCCAAAAAAATCCAGCTGCCGTTCCTTTGGGTGGCGGGAGCCGGGGTCCTCGCGCGCGAGGGCGTAGTAGCCTGACCTGTCCAGATGCGCATCGTCCAGAGAAACCGCTGTCGGATTTGCCCAAAGGTCTCCCGCATAAAGGTCGATCACATAGGTGAGGACACTGTCGCGCCGCTCTTCGGTGCAGTAGGCCGCCATTTCGCCAATGGTCCGATGTTCGCAGAACGGAAAAAACAGATACTCTGCATTGAAGCAATAGTAGAGCCATATCGGCTTGCTCGCCTTGATCACCGCGTTGACCACAGTCAGCATTGCGCCTTCGACCTGCATGTCCTGATCGACCCGGACAACCCGATCACCCAGCCCCTTGGCCAAGGCCATGTCCCGCGCCGCAAAGACGATGAGCGACTTGAACCCAAGGTCGAGGTGATGCCGGATCGTCGTGTTCACCTCAATGTCGTCTTCGGCTAGGATAAGCCCGACCGGCCCAACGGCCAGAGTGTTGGCGCCCGTTGCCAGAAACGCGTCCAGTGACGGGAAATGCTTCACGTTCTACTGACTCTCATTTGATTGACCGGCATTCTTGTGAAGAATCGGCTAATTCCTCATGCATTGCAAGTCAGCGGCCTGGGCGTTAGCACCATTTATAAATGTCTTCCCCACCCACCCCCGCATCAGACGCTTGCACGCGAGGACCACTGCCGATGACAACCGCGCCAAAAAAGCTCTATATCAAGACCTATGGCTGTCAGATGAACGTCTATGACAGTGAGCGGATGGCCGAAGCGCTGGGCCGTCAGGGCTATGTGTCGACGGACACCGCCGAAGACGCGGATATGGTCCTTCTCAATACCTGTCACATTCGGGAAAAGGCCGCAGAAAAGCTTTACTCCGATCTTGGTCGCCTGAAACCTTTGAAGGCCGCCCGCCCCAACCTCAAGATCGGGGTGGCTGGCTGTGTCGCGCAGGCCGAAGGCGAAGAGATCGTGCGCCGCATGCCCCTTGTCGACCTTGTTGTCGGCCCGCAAAACTACCACCGCTTGCCCGAGATGGAGGCCGCTGCCCACGGCGGCGCCCGCGTTGTGGACACAGATTTCCCGGTCGAGGACAAGTTTGATCACCTTGCCGCCCGCCCCAAGGCCCGGCGCGGTCCGACGGCCTTCCTTACTGTCCAGGAAGGTTGTGACAAGTTCTGCGCCTTTTGTGTCGTTCCCTATACGCGCGGTGCCGAAGTCAGCCGTCCTGCCGACCGCCTGCTGGCAGAGGCGCAGGGCCTGGTTGAGGCCGGCGTGCGTGAGATCACCCTGCTTGGACAGAACGTGAATGCCTGGCACGGCGAGATCGCCGGACCTGTCACCGGACTGGCCGGCCTGATTGGGCAGCTGGCCAAGATCGACGGTCTGGACCGCATTCGCTACACCACCAGCCATCCCAATGACATGGACAACGCCCTGATCGAGGCCCACGGATCGCAGGCAAAACTGATGCCCTACCTGCATCTTCCAGTTCAGTCCGGGTCGGACCGTATCCTCAAGGCCATGAACCGCAAGCACACCGCGGAGGCCTATCTGCGCCTGATCGAGCGTATTCGCGCAGCCCGGCCCGACATCCTGTTGACGTCGGATTTCATTGTTGGCTTTCCGGGTGAAACGGATGCCGATTTTGCCGACACCTTGGCCCTCGTCGAGGCGGTGGGCTATGGTGCTGCCTATTCCTTCAAGTATTCGGCCCGCCCCGGAACTCCGGCGGCCGAACGGGCGGAGGTGCTGGCTGATGTCATGGATGACCGCCTGCAACAGCTTCAGGCCCTACTGACCCGCCAGCAGAAGGCGGCGCAGCAGGCCATGGTCGGCCAGACGACGACAGTGCTGTTTGAAAAGCCCGGTCGGCTGGACCAGCAATGGGGTGGCAAGTCGGAACATCTGCATGCTGTCCATGTCCCGTCCGCGAATGACCTGCGTGGTCAGATCCTGCCGGTACGCATTACAGAAGCTGGACCGAATTCCCTTGCTGGGGAATTGTGCATTTAGGCAACTCAGGTTCAGCTACCTGTAAGATCAGGGTGGCGCCATGCTCCAATATTTGGGGGAATCCGCTACATTTTGTGGGTTTTTTACTTTTTGCCCATTTCTTGGCTTGCCTCCGAGTCGACCGATAGGCAGAATCATCAAGTAATGGCGCGATCGGTCCGTCATTTTGTGTGTTTTGTAGGTGCTGGAGGTTTGAGCCGTGTGGGGAATCCCATCGATATTTTCGAGAAATGTGGTGGCGGGGTTTACTCTGGCCATTCTTGCCACAGTGATTTGGCAAACGCCTGCACAGGCGCAAGAAACATACCAGCCGGGCATCTGGATTGATCCGGATGGTTGCGAACATTGGGTTATGGATGACGGGGTCGAGGGATACATGTCCCCCCGCCGCACCCGCGACGGCCGCCCCGTCTGCCGTAGGAGCGAAATCTGTGGCATTTTGCCGACGGACTGGATCTTCGCGACCAACAGCGTCGTCATAGCCCCTGCGAGCCGCGATGAGATTTCCCGGTTCTTTCAGACAGCGAACGCCTTTGGATTTCTAGTCTACGGCCATACCGATAGCCGCGCTTCTGATGAATACAACATGAGCCTATCCCAGCGCCGGGCGGATGCGATTGCATCGATCGGCTACGAGGTCGGTGCCCGTATCGTCGATGCAAGAGGTCTGGGCGAGCGGATGCCGCGCGCCTCTAACGCGACAGCGGCCGGGCAGGAACAGAACCGGCGTGTCGAAGTCTATTGTTTGCGGTGAGGGTAATGAGCATGAAGTATGTAAAAGGTGCCGCATTACTGGCCTTTGCCGGATGTGTTGCGGGCTGTGATGCAGGGCCTGACAAGTCTGTGGATCGTGGGATCAATGCCCACCCTCTAAGTGACATGGTCGCCGGTATCTGGATTGACCCCGATGGTTGCGATCACTGGATCATCGATGATGGGGTCGAAGGCTACCTGTCCGAAAGGCTTGCCCCGGATGGCCGCCCTGTCTGTTCGGGTGTTGCAGAGCCAACCCAAGTGATTGGGCCCTTTCAGGACGGATCGCCCTTTCCTGACGCGATCTGACCCTTGCGTCAAAGCCCAGCAAATGGTCGACCGCAGCGAAAGCTGCGGTCTTTTGCGTTCATGTTACATCATTAAGTCACGCCTGTGCTTGCGCGTGAGCGCGCAAGTTGTCACGATAAAAACAGGTCTCGCACACAGGAGCATTGATTGGCCATCACCGAACTCCCCCCCGCGCCGCCCCAAAATGAGCTGTCGGAAACAACAATCGAGTTTGCTGACAACTTCCTTCTGATCGATCTTTGCGGTGAACATGACCGCAATCTGACTGCGATAGAAACAAGGTTAGAGGTCCAGATCCTGCGCCGGGGCAATCGCCTCGCCATTATCGGAGAGGCCGCGGGACGTGATGCGGCGGCGGATGTTCTTCAAGCACTTTATCATCGTCTAGAGGCGGGCAAGAGTTTAGAACCCGGTGACATCGACCGAGAACTTCGGATGGGCGTCGCGGACCGTGCTGTTCCCGAAGGCGGCGACCAGATCGAAATGTTCAAGGGTCAGGCGGATGCCAGCCGGGTAGAAATCAAGACTCGGCGCAAATTGGTCGAACCCCGGACAGAGGCGCAGAAGGCCTACGTCAAAGCGCTTTACGACAACGAACTGGCCTTCGGCATCGGTCCGGCGGGAACTGGCAAGACCTATCTTGCCGTTGCCGTGGGGGTGAACATGTTCATCTCGGGCCACGTCGACAAGATCATCCTTAGCCGTCCGGCCGTCGAAGCGGGGGAAAAGCTCGGCTATCTGCCCGGCGACATGAAGGACAAGGTCGACCCCTACATGCAGCCGCTTTATGACGCGCTGAACGATTTTCTGCCGGGCAAGCAGGTGGCCAAGATGATCGAGGAAAAGGTCATCGAGATTGCGCCACTGGCCTTTATGCGAGGGCGGACCCTCTCGAACGCCTTCGTGGTGCTGGACGAGGCGCAGAACGCGACATCGATGCAGATGAAGATGTTTCTGACTCGTCTGGGCGAAGGCAGCCGCATGGTCATCACCGGCGACCGGACCCAGGTGGACCTGCCGCGCGGCGTCTCTTCGGGCCTGTCGGATGCAGAGCGGTTGCTGAAGGACATTTCCCGCATAAGCTTTAACTACTTTACCTCGAAGGATGTTGTGCGACACCCGCTTGTCGCCGCGATCATCGAGGCCTACGAGGCAGAAGGCTAGGTTATGGCGACGGTGGGACAGTGGCTCCGCAACAAGCTGACCCCACCGTCGCTTGAAGAGATCGAACATGAAACCCGCAAGTGGCAGATCGCATGCAAGACCTGTGGCCGGTCCGCCAACCTTTGGGAGGCTGGTGGCAAACGATACAAGGCCCATGGCAACAAGACCGTTCTGGGCCGCTGTGCCGGGTGTGACAACAAATTGAGAACCATGAAGATTTACCGGCCCAATGAATGACCTGAACGCCGATATTCTGATCGAGGATTCACGTTGGGCCCGGCTCGACTTTGAGGCCTTGGCCGAGGTTGCCTGCCAGTCTGTTCTGGACCACCTTGGCCAGGCCGGCGAGGTCGAGGTGAGCATATTGGCCTGCAATGACGCCCGTATCGCAGTCCTGAACGCCGACTTCAGGGGAAAACCCCAACCTACAAACGTTCTGAGCTGGCCAGCCGAAGAGCGGGGGGCAAAGGTCGCAGGCGCCCATCCTCTCCGTCCCCGGCCCGGAGCGGACGGTACCATAGAGCTTGGCGATATCGCGATTGCCTACGAAACTTGCGCGGCCGAGGCCGAAGAGTCAGGCCGTAGTCTGGAACATTACGCCACTCACCTTGTCGTTCATGGGGTGTTGCACCTTTATGGTTACGACCATGAGCGTGACCCGGACGCCACCCTGATGGAGTCGATCGAAACAGAGATACTTGGAATTCTGGGAATTCAGGACCCATATAAGAGTCTAGAGTAACCAGCGGGGCGATTCCCGCGATGGAAGGAGACAATGGGCGACATCAATCTTGGGTCATCTAGTGCCGCGCAAAGCGCGCCACAGGACCTTGGCGACCAGGCGGCCGATGGCCAAAGTCGCGGCTTTTTCGGCAGAATTTTCGATGCTCTGACCCCTGCAGAGACTGTAAGCGACGAAGACGAGGACGCCCGAAGGCGTAGCACGACCTCAAGCCAGTCAAAACCGGGGCTTCTGAACCTGCGTCGCATGCGGGTTGAAGATGTGGCAATCCCCAAGGCAGACATTGTAGCCGTTCCCGTTGTATGCACCCGCGAAGAGCTTGTCAGTGTCTTTCGCGAAAGCGGTCTGACCCGCTTGCCCGTGTATGACGGTACCCTTGATACTCCGGTCGGCCTTGTGAATCTCAAAGACTTTGCACTTAGTCAGGGATTCAACGGTGACCTTGGCGATTATTCTCTCAGCGCGCTGCTTCGCCCTCTGCTCTATGTGCCTCCCTCAATGCCTTTGGGTGTTCTCCTGCAGAAGATGCAGGCAGAGCGTATACACATGGCACTTGTCATTGATGAATACGGCGGAACGGACGGCCTCGTCACGATCGAGGATCTGATCGAACAGGTGGTTGGCGAGATCGAGGACGAACATGACGTGGACGAGGTTTCGTCCTTCGTCCCCGAGAAACCGGGCGTCTGGCTGGCCCTGCCAAAGACGCCTCTGGAAGAGTTCGAGGCCGAGATCGGGATGGACCTCACCGCCCACGAAGAAATTGACGAAGAGGAAGTGGATACTCTGGGCGGTCTTGTCTTCATGCTGGCTGGCCATGTCCCGGCGCGTGGGGAAATCATCCGTCATCCAGATGGGCCAGAGTTCGAAGTGATCGACGCGGATCCGCGCAGGATCAAAAGGCTTCGCGTCAGGCTTGCCCCTGCTACCCTCGTCGAGCCTTGAGACGTCTGGCGCGATCCGTCGGCCCGGCACGTCGGCCCGGCACGTCGGTATGAGCCTGCAACATAGGTTGATGCAGTACCGCTGGCCGGTCCGGATGGCGGTTCTGTTTGGTCTTGGGGTCGTCGCGGGTCTCGGGCAGGTGCCGTGGTCGCTTTGGCCCTTGTCGCTGATGGCCTACGCTCTTGCTATCGTTCTGGTCGGGGCGGGCAGGGGAATCCGGCAGATTGCCTTGGCGGGCTGGTTCTTCGGTCTGGGACATTTTGCACTTGCGTTGCACTGGATTGTGCAGCCGTTCTTTGTCGACGTGGCCCGGCATGGTTGGTTGGCCCCCTTTGCCCTTGTCCTGATGGCTGGAGGGATGGCCCTGTTCTGGGCCGCCGGTTTCGGCATCGCCTCGGCCCTTGGGCGTGGGCGGGCTTCGCCCTTTGGGATTGTGGCCGGTTTGGGCCTGGCGGAAATCGCCCGATCGCTGCTGCTGACGGGGTTTCCTTGGGCGCTGCCCGGGCACATCTGGATTGGGACATCGATCTCTCAACTGGCGGCATATGTCGGGCCACACGGTTTGACCGTGGTTACCCTGGGCCTGGCCGCTCTGGTCGTTGTAACGTGGCTGCGGGTTTGGCTTTTGGCGCCTGTCGTTGGCTTTGTCCTGGCCTGGTTTGGGTTGGCACCCGGTGTTGCGCCGCCGGTGCCCCCGGATGCCCCGATCGTCCGATTGGTCCAGCCAAACGCCGCGCAGGACCAGAAATTTGTGCCGGGATTTGCCGAAGTTTTTGTCCGCCGCCTGCTGGAGCTTACGGCAAAGGGCGGCGAAGATGCAGTCGAGGGGCAGCGACCCGACCTGGTGGTCTGGCCCGAAACCGCGGTGCCTTGGCTTTTGGAACATTCCGCCGGCGTGCTGGCCCAGACCGCTGCGGCGGCCGATGGGGCGCCCGTCGTCCTTGGCGTCCAGCGACGAGAGGGCGCGCGCTACTTCAATTCATTGGTCGTTACGGATGAGGCTGGGGGCATTGCTGCCCAATATGACAAATGGCACCTCGTGCCGTTCGGGGAATACATGCCGTTGGGCGAAATCATGGGCCGGTTTGGCATCCACGGACTGGCCGCCAGTGAAGGCGGTGGTTTTAGCCGGGGGCCTGGGCCGGGCCTCGTTTCAATCCCTGGGATCGGCCAGGCAATGCCGCTGATCTGCTATGAGGGCATCTTTGCCGAAGAGGTGAATGCGGTACCCGAGCGGCCCCGGTTGCTGCTTTTGATTACAAACGATGCCTGGTTCGGTGGCTGGGCCGGTCCGGCGCAACACTTTGGACTGGCGCAGTTGCGGGCGATCGAACAGGGGCTGCCCTTGGTGCGCGTCGCCAACACCGGCATTTCGGGGATGATAGATCCCAAGGGGCGCGTGACGGGGCGGATGGCGCTGGGCGTTGAGGGGGCGCAGGATGTGGTCTTGCCGGCCGCCCTGCGGCCGACGGATTACGCGCGGTTCGGGAATTGGCCTGTATTCATATTGCTTTTGGCCCTCGCTCTAGTGGTTTTCCGTCGACCGGTTGGCGATTGAGGTTGACCTCGTAAGACCGGCAGAATAGCCCCTTTTCCAGTCTTTGTCACAACGGCTTCCTGGCGTGACAAGTAACCCAAATGGAGCGTCCCCCAATGTCCCGTCAAGACTATATCTTTACGTCGGAATCCGTATCTGAAGGTCATCCTGATAAGGTCTGCGACCAGATTTCTGACAGCATCCTGGATGCCCTGCTGGCGCAAGAGCCGGAAGCGCGGGTCGCTTGCGAGACATTTGCCACCACCAATCGGGTGGTCATAGGCGGGGAGTTGGGTTTGTCTGATCCCGCCAAGCTGCGGGACTGCATGGACCGGGTCGAAGATATCACCCGGGCCTGTATCAAGGACATTGGATACGAGCAGGAAAAATTTCATCACGCAACATGCGAAGTGACGAACCTGCTGCATGAACAGTCCGCCCATATTGCCCAGGGCGTGAATGCCGCTGAGGGCAAGGACGAAGGGGCTGGAGATCAGGGGATCATGTTCGGCTATGCCGTTCGGGAAACACCAGAGCTGATGCCGGCTCCGATCCACTATGCCCATGCGATCCTTCGGCGTCTGGCCGAGGTGCGCAAGGACGGCACCGAACCGACCCTGCGGCCCGACGCGAAAAGCCAGTTGTCGCTGCGGTATGTTGGGGGCAAGCCGGTCGGCGTGACCTCGCTGGTTCTGTCGACGCAGCACGCCGAGGAAAGCCAGACCAGTGCCGACATCCGGGCTATCGTCGAACCCTACATCCGCGATGTCCTGCCCAAAGGCTGGTTGACGGAGGAGACACAGTGGTGGGTGAACCCGACTGGAACCTTTGTCATCGGTGGCCCGGATGGGGATGCCGGGTTGACCGGGCGGAAGATTATCGTGGACACCTACGGCGGTGCCGCGCCCCACGGCGGCGGCGCGTTCTCTGGCAAAGACCCGACCAAAGTTGACCGGTCTGCGGCCTATGCCGCGCGCTACCTTGCCAAGAACGTGGTGGCCGCGGGTATTGCCGAGCGGTGCACCATCCAGCTGAGCTATGCGATTGGCGTGTCTCGTCCCCTGTCGATCTATGCCGATACCCATGGCACGGGCGAGGTCGACCCGGCGGCGATCGAACGGGCGATCGACCGGGCGATGGACCTGACGCCGCGCGGGATCCGAGAGCATCTGTCCTTGAACCGGCCTATCTATCAGCGGACAGCCGCCTACGGACACTTTGGCCGGGCCCCGGACGCCGATGGCGGCTTCAGCTGGGAACGGACGGACCTTGCTGAGGTGCTGCGGCGCAACGTATAGATGCGCTCATCCAAGCTCACCAGACATCCTCGATTATGAGGCAGGTAAGGTGGGTCCAGACCCACCTTACGCGCGGCCTCGACCATGCAAAGGATCATGATCATCGGGGGCCCCGGCTCCGGCAAGTCGACGGTGGCCCGCAGGCTGGGAGCGGCCACTGGTCTGCCGGTTGTCCACATAGATCCGATGTACTGGGCACCCGGCTGGGTCCAACGTAGCGTAGACGAAACCTATGCGATGGTCGAACAGGCGGTCCGAGGGCCAGCATGGATCTTTGAGGGCAACAACACGCCAACACTTTCCATGCGGGCGGAACGTGCGGATCTGATCCTCTTTCTCGATATGCCCCGGAGGCTACGCATGTGTCGGCTGGTCATGCGGACCCTGCGGTATCTTGGCCGTACCCGCCCCGACATGGCGCCGGGCTGCCCCGAACGGTTCGATTTAGCCTTCTTTCGGTTCGCCTGGGCCTATGAGGATGGGGGCCGGTTGCGAGCCCGCGCCTTCTGCACCCAGTGGCAAGGGCGGCGCGAGGTGCTACGCCTGACTTCGCCCGAGGAGGTGGAGGCTTTTCTGAAGACCTGCGAAGGGTAAGGTGGGTCCTGACCCACCTTACGCGACACCCCGTCGTTGCGCACCGGTGCAAGGCTTGCTAGAGGGCCGCGAATGACACATCGCACGCACCCCGACGGCACCCCCTGGCGTAACTTCTACGGTCGTATCCGGGGCAAGACCCTGAACGCAGCCCAGGTCGTCCGGCTTGAAACCGATCTGGCGGACCTGTCCCCTGGTCCCGTCAGCCGCGAGGACAACCCCGATCGTCGCCCCCTAGATCTGGTCGCCCGCTTTGGCGACCGTCCGATCTGGCTCGAGATTGGTTTTGGCGGCGGTGAGCACATGGTGCATATGGCCAAGTCCTGGCCCGACATGTCGATCATCGGGGCCGAACCCTTCTTGAACGGCGTGGCGATGCTTCTGGGCAAGATCGAGAGCGCGGGCGTCACCAACCTGGCCATCCATCCGGGCGATGTGCGTGATCTGTTCGACGTTCTGCCCGAGGCGAGCATTGCCAAGGCCTTCCTCAACTATCCCGATCCCTGGCCCAAGTCCCGCCATCACCGTCGCCGCTTTGTCACCCCCGGATACCTCGCAGGCCTGCGTCGCGTTCTTGCCCCTGGGGCTGAATTCCGGGTCGCCACTGATATTCCCGACTATGTCCGCCAGACCATGGAAGAGGTGCCAAAGGCTGGTTTCACGGTTGAAGCGGGCCCAACGGACCAACCCTGGGCAGATTGGATATCGACCCGGTACGAACAAAAGGCCTTAAGGGAGGGCCGCCACCCTCACTACATGACCTTTCGCCAGCCCTAGGGCCTCTAGGCGGTTGATTTGAGCCAAGTGGCCTGGTTTGACCGATGGACCCTTGCCGGAGGCTGGTCTAGAACCCTGCTCAAATCAGAAGCGAGGTTGAATTGATGTCTGGACATGGCACTCCTGTTCCGATGACGGCACAGCGCGGCGGCGCGCTCAAGGGCGAGGCCCATGTGCCGGGGGATAAGTCGATCTCGCACCGCTCGTTGATCCTTGGCGCCTTGTCGGTCGGTGAGACCCGGATCGAGGGCCTGCTTGAAGGCGAGGATGTACTGGACACCGGCAAGGCCATGCAGGCCTTTGGGGCAGAGGTGATTCAGCACGGTCCCGGTCGTTGGTCCGTTCACGGTGTTGGCGTAGGCGGCTTTGCCGAACCGTCCCAGGTCATCGATTGCGGCAACTCCGGCACGGGTGTTCGTTTGATCATGGGCGCCATGGCGACCTCTCCGATTACGGCAACATTTACAGGTGACGCGTCCCTGAACGGCCGTCCGATGGGCCGTGTCACGGACCCGCTGGCCTTGTTCGGCACCCAGGCCTATGGCCGCAAAGGGGGCCGTCTGCCCATGACGATCGTCGGTGCGGCTGATCCTGTCCCGGTCCGCTACACCGTTCCCGTCCCGTCCGCCCAAGTGAAATCAGCGGTTCTTCTGGCTGGTCTGAATGCACCGGGCCAGACAGTCGTGATCGAACGTGAGGCAACCCGCGATCATTCTGAACGGATGCTGGCAGGCTTTGGCGCCAAGGTGGCGATTGAAACGCTACCCGAAGGCCGGGTGATCACACTGGACGGCCAGCCCGAGCTTGTGCCGCAGGACATCGTTGTCCCGCGCGATCCGTCTTCAGCCGCATTCCCGGTCTGTGCCGCCCTTCTGGTCGAAGGGTCCGATGTTCTTGTTCCCAACATTGGCCTCAACCCGACGCGGGCAGGGCTGTTCACCACCCTGATCGAAATGGGCGCGGACCTGACCTACGAGAACTTGCACGAGGAAGGCGGAGAGCCTGTCGCAGACTTGCGGGCGAAGTTCTCGCCAAATCTCAAAGGCATCGAAGTCCCGCAAGAGCGGGCCGCCAGCATGATCGACGAATACCCCGTTCTGTCTGTTGTCGCCGCCTTTGCCGAGGGTGAGACGGTTATGCGCGGGGTCAAGGAACTCCGCGTCAAGGAAAGCGACCGGATCGACGCGATGGCCAAGGGGCTTCGGGCCGCCGGCGTTACCGTGGACGAGGGTGAGGACTGGTGGATCGTGACGGGTCAGGGCCACGGCGATGTGCCCGGCGGCGTCACCGTAGAAAGCCGCCTTGATCACCGGATCGCCATGTCGTTCCTCGTGCTGGGCCTTGCGACGCAAAAGCCCGTGACGGTCGATGACGCCAGCCCGATTGCCACATCGTTCCCGATTTTCGAAAGCCTGATGGCCACTCTTGGTGCTACCATCACCCGGAGCAACGGGTGAGCTTTACAGTCGCTATAGATGGTCCCGCGGCCGCTGGAAAAGGGACGATCTCCAAGGCTGTTGCCCAGCATTTCGGTTTTGCACATCTGGACACAGGCCTCTTGTACCGGGCTGTCGGGGCAAAGGTTGCCGAAGGGGCAGAACCTGTGGCGGCTGCCATGTCTTTGACTGCAAAGGATCTGGAGCGGGACGACCTTCGCAGCCAGGTAGCAGCGGGTGCGGCCAGCAAGGTCGCCGTGATCCCTGAGGTTCGCGCGGCGCTGGTGGCGTTTCAGCGCAGCTTTGCCATGCGGTCGGGTGGTGCGGTTCTGGATGGACGGGACATTGGGACCGTGATCTGCCCGGATGCGGCGGCCAAGCTTTTTGTTACGGCCAGCCCCGAATGCCGGGCCGAGCGGCGGTTTGCCGAATTGACTGCAAGTGGTCATGACGTGACCTATTCCCAGGTCCTCGAAGACGTTATTGCCCGTGACCGGCGCGACAGTGAGAGGTCAACCGCGCCCTTGTTGGCGGCCCCCGATGCCGTGCAGATCGACACCAGCGACCTTACGATCGAAGAGGCTGTTGCCCAGGCTATCGTCGTGATCCAGACTGCCAGGAATTAATCCCGGCAGGCGGTGCGGATCAAAGGGTGATCCCACCGAATGCAACCAGCTGCACGCAGGCCAGGATGGCGGGTGATCGTGCCAGCCATCGTTCCCAACTGACCGGCCGCCCTGGAGCCAGCAACAAAATGGGTATTGCGACGAGGCTGGCTGCGACCTGGAACAGGAAAAAGTTGGCGATGGGGTTTAGGCTGACGATGATGGACCAGCCATAGCCCGTTCGTGCAATCGGAGGGATTGTTGAAAGGGCGGTAAACAACGCCCAAAGGCCCACAAGGACCCAAAACACACTCAAGCGCATGATCATTGTACCGGGTTACTGGTTAACACGGTTCTACCTTAGCGATATGGGCAAGGGCATCAATCCCCCTGAAGCCCCAAGGATGCATTCACCCTTGCCCAAAAGGGCCAAACGGCCTATAGACCGCCACGTTGAAACGGCGAAACAGCCGTGAGCGTGAGACTTGAGCAGGGTCGGTGGTTGCCGACCCTCTTTGTTTTACGCGTTCGACCAACTGAAACCCAAAGACCGGCGGAGACAACCGCAAGGCCAGTATAGCGACCGAAAAAGGAAACCGATTATATATGTGCGCTAAAGCATCCATGGAGGATTTCGAAGCCCTCCTGAACGAAAGCTTCGAAATGGACACGCCCGTTGAGGGCTCTGTCGTCAAAGGCAAGGTCATCGCGATCGAAGCGGGCCAGGCCATCATCGATGTCGGCTACAAGATGGAAGGCCGAATCGATCTTAAGGAATTCGCAAATCCCGGCGAGACCGCCGAACTGGTTGTTGGCGATCAGGTTGAGGTTTTCCTCCGCCAGGTCGAGAACGCCCGTGGCGAAGCTGTCATCTCGCGTGAGATGGCGCGCCGCGAAGAAGCCTGGGATCGTCTGGAAAAGGCCTACGCCAGCGAAGAGCGCGTCGATGGCGCGATCTTTGGCCGGGTCAAGGGCGGCTTTACCGTCGACCTCGGCGGCGCAGTTGCCTTCCTGCCCGGCTCTCAGGTCGATGTGCGCCCGGTCCGTGACGCAGGTCCGCTCATGGGTCTCAAGCAGCCGTTCCAGATCCTCAAGATGGACCGTCGCCGGGGCAACATTGTTGTGTCGCGTCGTGCAATCCTTGAAGAGAGCCGTGCTGAACAGCGTGCCGAAGTCATTGGCAACCTGACCGAAGGTCAGGCGGTCGACGGCGTCGTCAAGAACATCACCGAATATGGGGCCTTTGTGGACCTGGGCGGTGTGGACGGCCTGTTGCACGTCACCGACATGGCATGGCGCCGGGTCAACCACCCGTCCGAGATCCTGTCGATCGGCGAGACCGTCAAAGTTCAGGTCATCAAGATCAACAAGGACACGCATCGTATCAGCCTGGGCATGAAGCAACTTCAGGACGATCCGTGGGATGCCGTCGAAGGCAAGTTCCCGCTTGAATCGGTTCACACCGGTCGCGTCACCAACATCACCGACTACGGCGCCTTTGTGGAGCTGGAGCCGGGGGTAGAGGGCCTCGTCCACGTGTCCGAGATGTCCTGGACCAAGAAGAACGTCCATCCCGGCAAGATCGTCTCTACCTCGCAAGAGGTTGAGGTCATGGTGCTTGAGATCGACAGCTCCAAGCGTCGCGTTTCGCTTGGCCTCAAGCAGACCCAACGTAACCCGTGGGAAGTCTTTGCCGAGACCCATCCTGAGGGCACCGAGGTCGAAGGCGAAGTCAAGAACATCACCGAGTTCGGTCTGTTCATTGGCCTTCCCGGCGACATCGACGGCATGGTCCACCTGTCCGACCTGACCTGGGAAGGTCGGGGCGAGGATGTCATCAACGACTTCCGCAAGGGCGACATGGTCAAGGCTAAGGTCTCTGAGGTCGACGTCGAGAAAGAGCGTATCTCGCTCTCGATCAAGGCGCTGGATTCCGATCCCTTTGCCGATGCCATTGGTGGCGTGAAGCGCGGTTCGATCATCACTGTTGCTGTGACCAAGATCGAAGACGGCGGCATTGAGGTGGAGTATGAGGGTATGAAGTCCTTCATCCGCCGCTCTGACCTGTCGCGTGACCGTGCCGAACAGCGCCCCGAGCGTTTCGGCGTCGGTGACAAGGTCGACGTTCGCGTGACCAACATCGACAGCAAGACCCGCAAGCTGGGTCTGTCGATCAAGGCCCGCGAGATCGCAGAAGAGAAAGAAGCAGTCGAGCAGTTTGGCTCTTCGGACTCTGGCGCGTCGCTTGGCGATATCCTGGGCGCAGCGCTCAAGGGTAGCGACAACTGATCTTGTCGAACGTCTGATAAGACAATTGAGCCCCGCTACCGGAAACGGTGGCGGGGTTTTTTGTTTTGCAGTGTGGATATTGGACAGCGCCGGGCCGGTCATGCGATAGCCCATGCTTAGACGGGCGCCCGAATCGCCTTGCTTGTCCAAGCCGCGTCTGGCCTGCGGCGGCGCCCTGAGGCGGTTCTTTGGCTGTGTTATTCTTGGAATTCACTCGCTTACCTGCATCCGAAGTCGAAAACCGGCCCAACTAGGGACTCGTATCTATTCCTCATTCGGGCCTATCGTGCCTATACTGCTTGAACGTCTAGGCAAGACAGTCTGCTGCAATTGACCACTTGGGAGCCTGCTATGATCCGTTCTGAATTGATCCAGAAGATTGCTGACGACAACCCGCACCTGTTTCAGCGGGATGTTGATCGAATCGTAAGCACGGTCTTTGACGAGATCACTTCAGCAATGGCTGCGGGAAACCGGGTCGAGCTGCGCGGGTTCGGAGCGTTTTCTGTCAAACGCAGGGATCCCCGGATCGGCCGCAACCCGCGGACCGGGGAATCTGTTGAGGTCGAGCAAAAGCATGTGCCTTTCTTCAAGACAGGCAAACTGTTGCGCGATCGCCTGAACGGAAACTAAGAGACGCCCATGAAAACCATCCGCTACGCCTTTTGGGCGATCGTCGCCATTTGCCTGATCACCGTTGGACTTGCCAACAGGGGTGATGTGACGCTTCGGGCGATGCCCGAGGCATTGGCCGATCTTGTCGGCGTGTCCCCCGACATTACCCTGCCGCTGTTTGTGGTGATCTTCCTGGGTGTGGCAGCCGGTTTGCTGATCGGGTTCTTCTGGGAGTGGCTGCGTGAGTCCAAACACCGGGCTGAGGTTCGCAACAAGTCTCGCGAAGTGGTCAATCTCAAGCGTGAGGTTGGCCGATTGACCACCGAGAAACATGAAGGCAAGGACGAGGTTCTGGCCCTTCTGGAGACCGCCGGGCCGCGTCGTTAACAGATGCCTGCAGATGTTCGGGTCAAGATTTGCGGACTGCGCGACGATGCCGGTATTGCAGCGGCGGTTGATGCGGGCGCCGCCTATGTCGGCTTTGTATTCTTTCCTAAATCACCTCGCGCTTTGACCATCGAACAGGCCTTACCCCTGGGCCTGTCGGTCCCTGCGGGTGTTGCCAAGGTTGCCCTCGTCGTTGATCCAGATGACGCCCTGCTTGACGCAATTACCAGCGCGGTGCCGATCGACATCATCCAGCTTCACGGACATGAGACACCTGCCCGCGTGGCAGAGGTTCGCCTCCGCTTTGGCCTGCCTGTCATGAAGGTGGTCGGTGTGGCCGGACCTGAAGATCTGCCCGAGCTGGAGGCCCAGGGAAAGGTTGCCGACCAGCTTTTGGTCGATGCCAAGCCGCCAAAGGATGCGACCCTGCCCGGTGGCAATGGCCTGACCTTTGACTGGCGCCTGATCGCGGGCCGGCGCTGGCCATGTCCCTGGATGTTGGCAGGTGGGCTGACCGCCGAAAACGTGGCCGAAGCGATCGCCTTGACCGGTACCCGTCAGGTGGACGTATCGTCCGGGGTAGAAAGTGCGCCGGGCGTCAAGGATGCGGCGCGTATCGCGGCGTTTATCGCGGCGGCGAAGGCCTGACGCGGGACAAAGGACTTGCCAGACTGCGCTAATGGGACGCGTTGGGACCCAAGGGGTGCAACTTGCCTCTTTTCAAGCGCCGGATTCCCGCCTATACGCGCGACTTCATCGGACCGGACACCCTTGGAGGCCGGTCCTTAACATCGAAGGAATATTCCATGGCTGGTGAGATCCCTGATCTTCACGCCACGGTACGCGCGGGGACAGGCAAGGGGGCCGCCCGACAAGCTCGCCGTAATGGCGACGTACCTGGCATTGTTTATGGCGGCGGTGCAGATCCGCAGCCCATCAACATTCCCTATAACGCACTTATCAAGCGGCTCAAGGCTGGCCGTTTCCTGTCGACGCTGTTCAACCTCAAAGTTGAAGGCCAGGAAGACGTGCGCGTCATCTGCCGCGGCGTGCAACGCCACGTCGTCAAGGACCTGCCGACCCACGTAGACCTTATGCGTCTGCGCCGGACAAGCCGGGTGAACCTGTTCATCCACGTCGACTTTATCAACCAAAAGGACGCACCGGGCATCAAGCGCGGCGGTGTTCTGACTGTTGTCCGTTCCGAAGTCGAACTGAACGTGCTTGCGGGCGATATCCCCGATCACATCACCGTTGACCTGACCGGTCGCGAAGTTGGTGACGTCATCCACATTTCGGACGTCACGCTGCCCGAAGGTGCCAAAGCCACGATCGACCGTGACTTCGTGATCGCCAACATCTCGGCTCCGTCCGGACTGCGGTCTTCGGACAACGAAGCCGGCGACGATGCCGAAGGGTCCGACGAATAAGCCTGATCCTCGGATCTAGCTTGACACTGAAACGGAGCCCATCGGGCTCCGTTTTGCATTTGTACCGGATTGGTGGGGCGACTGTTGGCAAACTGTTACATTGGGCAATCATGACCGTTTCTGGCCGCCCTCCTGCCTGCAAGGGGCGCTATTGAGGGAAACAGCTGGAATGCAGCGTGAAGTGACATTGTCAGTGCTGACGCAGGTCTTTCTGCGGATCGGCCTGTTGTCCTTTGGCGGTCCTGCGGCCCAGATCGCTTTGATGCACCGGACCCTCGTGGATGAGCGCGAATGGCTGACCGAACGTCAGTTCCTCGATGCCCTTGGATTTTGCATGCTCTTACCGGGGCCAGAGGCGATGCAACTGGCAACCTACGCCGGGTGGCGGCTACGCGGCATCCCGGGGGGGCTGATCGCGGGGCTTCTGTTTGTTGTGCCCGGCGCGCTTGTCATCTTTGCTCTTGCCACGATCTATGCAGTCGCAGGTCAGGTTGATCTGGTTCAAAGCCTGTTTATGGGGATCAAGGCGGCCGTTCTGATCATCGTCATTCAGGCACTTCTCAAGGTCGCGGGGCGGGCGCTGACCGGCCTCGGCCATTGGGTGATCGCAGGACTGGCCTTTCTGGGCATCTTCTTTCTGGCGGTCCCTTTCCCCCTGATCGTTCTGGCCGCTGGTCTTTGGGGGCTGGCCACGTCGGGCGCGCCTGACCGCACACCTGCCCCTGTCGCCGTCCGCCCCAGCGCAACCCTGTCGGTCTTTGGGATTGGTCTTGCCCTGTGGCTTTTACCGCTTGTCGGGTTGTCGTTCTGGGGGGGCTGGCCGATCCTTGGCGACATCGGCGCGTTCTTTGCCCGACTTGCGGTGGTGACCTTTGGGGGGGCCTACGCGGTGCTGGCCTATATGGCGCAGGACGTGGTGACCGGTCAGGGCTGGATCACCGCAGGGCAGATGATGGACGGGCTGGGTCTTGCCGAAACGACGCCCGGTCCCCTGATCTTGGTGACCCAGTTCGTCGGGTTCCTGGCCGGTTATGGTGCCGGTGGCATGGGACTGGCCTGGGCGGCTGCATTGGTCACATTATGGGCGACCTTTGTGCCTTGCTTTGTCTGGATATTCGCAGGTGCACCCTACATCGACTGGATCGCCCGTCAGCCGCGGCTCAAGGGGGCATTGGCTGCGATCACGGCGGCGGTGGTAGGGGTGATCCTGAACCTGTCGCTTTGGTTTGCGCTGCACGTCGCTTTTGCCACCGTCACGCGTGAAACGATCGGCCCTCTGACCCTTTGGGTGCCGGAGTGGGCGACCCTTGACCTTCGGGTCTTGGCCATCTCGGTTCTGGCCGCTGTCATGCTCTTGCGCCTGAGGCTGGGGCTGGGCTGGGTTCTGGCCGCATCTGCGCTTGCAGGCTGGGCACTGGTGGCTTTGGGGGCCTGACCCCTCTGGCTCTGACCGTCAGGGAAAGGTATCAAGAGGGCATGAAACTATTTGCTGGCCTTGGAAATCCCGGCGCGAAATACGCGCATAACCGACACAACATCGGCTTTATGGCCGTTGACCGGATCGCGGCCGATCACGGCTTTTCGCTTTGGCGGTCGAAGTTCCAGGGCTTGGTCTGTGAAGGTCGGCTGGGGGCAGAGAAGGTTATCCTTCTCAAGCCCGAAACCTTCATGAACCTGTCCGGTCAGTCTGTGGGCGAGGCTCTGCGTTTCCACAAACTGACCCCTGCCGATCTTGTGGTGTTCCACGATGAGATCGATCTGGCCCCGGCCAAACTGCGCCTCAAGCAGGGCGGGGGACATGCCGGTCACAATGGTCTACGATCGATCCACCAGCATATCGGGCCTGAGTACGAGAGGGTCCGCATGGGGGTAGGCCATCCGGGCCACAAGGACGCGGTGCCGGGCTATGTCCTGCGCGATTTTGCCAAAGCTGATCAGGACTGGCTTGACGACATGTTGCGCGGCATCAGCGATGGGGCGGTGTCCCTTGCAGAAGGGGACGGTCCAAGGTTCCTCAACGCCGTCGCCCTGCGCGTCGCGCCGCCGCGCAGCGGTGGGGGAAAGGATGGTTCAACCGCCACTGGCCGCGACAGAGGGGCGGTTGCAGCGCCTCAGAAGGCACAAGGATCAACAACGGCCCAAGATGCACCAGGTGGCCGCAGCGCCCTTCAGCGGCTGGCAGACCGGTTCAGGTGAGCGCGGCTCGTCTGGCCAAGGCCCTGTATGGTCAGGCCGAGGCCTGCGCCGGGCTGGGCTCGCCCTTCCTGACCCGGGGATCATGGCATCAATCTGGGCCGGGCCGATTTTCACGGACGTTGGGTGCGCTGGGATGTCGCCGACGAAGGGGTTGAGTGACGGTGCGGAAACGCCTCTACTATAGCTGTTTGCTACGAACCCGGAGGGTACCATGATCAAGGATGCATCGGTGAATGTGAGGGGGGGGACGCTGGCCAGTTGCTCCATCGACCCGCTAACCGGGTTCTTTCGGAACGGGGCCTGCGATACCTGTGCCGAAGATCGGGGGAGCCATACAGTCTGCGCCGTCATGACAGACGAATTTCTGGCGTTCTCAAAGTATGTGGGGAACGATCTTTCCACCCCTCACCCTGAATACGGTTTTGCCGGGCTCAAACCGGGGGATCATTGGTGCCTGTGTGCCGGTCGTTTCATGCAGGCCCACGAAGAGGGCTGTGCGCCAAGGGTCAACTTGGACGCAACTCACAAAGCCGCCCTTGATATTGTGCCGCTGGACGTGCTGGAAATGCACGCCCTTGATGCCGGAACACCCTAGGGGGTCGAAAGGCTTACCTGGGCGGGCGTCGTGTCGGGTTGGGTTGGGGACTGTGAAATAGGTCCGTCCATCAGGTCTTCGATGAACAGACTTAGCAGCTGGGGGCGACCCGAAACGCCAGCCTTTCGATAGATGGCATTGGTCTGGGCCTTTACCGTGCCTTCGCTGGTGCTGCGGAGTGTGGCGATCTCCTGAGTGGAGATCCCCTTGATCGAGAACATTGCCACGTCCCGTTCGGCGGGGGTCAATGACCATTCGGTGAACCGCTCTTCCAGCAGATCGTAGAATGCGCCGGTGGCGACCTTCAACTGGGCTTCGACCCGGGCTGTCCGGGCAAGGGTTCGACGCAAGGCGAAAAGGCCCAAGACGCTTCCCAAGACAAGCCCGAGGGCGGCGCCCAATTCAATGGCTTCATATGCGGACCATGGCAGAGGCGGGAGGCCAAAGACGGAAACAGCGATGTTGAATAGGAAAAAGGCGGCGCAAAGGGCCTGCACCACCAGTACTGAAACGATGACCCTGCGACTTGTCACTGGCCGTCCTCAAGTCCGCATTCCGCGAAGTCAGCTATCATCATCGCTTTCGTCGTCCTTATCGTCGTCGTCGTCGTCGTCGTCGTCGTCGTCGTCGTCCTTATCGTCGTCGTCTTTGACCTTATCGTCGTCATCATCCTCGTCGTCCGAGGTGGCCCTTGCCTGATCACGGTCATCATCGGATCTAGAGCGGGGGCGATCACTGTCATCCGAATCCCGTTCTCGTGGGTCAACCAGCCGCAGTCCAGCCGGTCCGTCGCCATCCCTCTGTTCCCAAAAGTCGCGAAGGATTTCACCTGTGTTAGGATTGAACACAATCTCACGTCGTAGATCGTCGCTAAGGGCAACGATCCGGATACGGCCCAAAAAGGTTCGGTTGATGTTGAAGTCGTCAAAACCCTGGGCCTGAAGCTGGGTCAGGACGCTTTCCTGTGGCGTTTGCGCCTGTACCGCGAAGGGGGCCAGCAACAAGGCCGTGCAAAGCATGAATGGGCGAAGGGTCACCTTGACGTCTCCTGAAACGGGGGCGGTTACTGAAAAGCTCCCCCAAAGTGGCTATCCCGCGGCAAGACACATGCTGCCGCGGGAGGTTTTGGCATCGCTACATTGATGCTACAATTTCGCTCCTAGGACGAGGCAAAATCAGTCGTCGTCGCTGTCATCGTCACGATCGTCATCGCGATCGTCATCACGATCATCATCATCGTCGTCGTCGTCGTCGTCGTCGTCATCATCATTGTCGTCGTCATGATCGTCGTCGTCATGATCGTCATCGCGATCGTCATCATGATCATCGTCATGGTCGTCATCATCGTAGCTGTCATCATCGTCGTCGTCATGGCTATCGTCGTCGTAGCTGTCGTCGTCGCGGCGGCCGTTGGCGCCGACGAAATCACGCGACTCGCTGCGAACTTCGATGCCCGGGCTTGTATCGTCGCCAGCTTCGACAGTCTCAGTGCTTTGATACAGAATTTCGCCAGAATTGATATCATAGACGTACTCGAGCTTGGTGCCGTCTTTCACGGCCTCGACTTTGACTTGAGTAAGGCCTTCTTTGATTTCGATACGGGTATAGCCTTGGTCTTGCAGCAATGGGATCAGCTCGTCGCTGACCCCCTGGGCCTTAAGAAATGTTGTCGACAGCGTCAGGGCGGTCGTCGCAATCAGCAGTGTTTTGGTAAAACGCATCTTGTAATCCTTTTGTCAGATCGGGTGAGCCCACCCTGTGCGGGCCGTCCATGACCGTGACAAAGCCTGGAAAAACCATCGTGATCTATTGACCATGAGTTTATCACACCGTCGATAAACCTGGGGCCAAGTCGCATAAACCAAGGTTTATGTGGCTGTTGCCCAATAAAAAAGGGACATGCCGAAGCATGCCCCCTTTAACACGATCCCGCGAATGCTGGGGTCAAATCTTCATGTCAAAGCCAAGGTGCTTGGCCACGGTAAAGATGTCCTTGTCGCCTCGGCCGCACATGTTCATGCAGATGATGTGATCGGATGGCAGGGTCGGTGCGATCTTCATCACATGGGCCAAGGCGTGGGACGGCTCCAGCGCAGGGATGATTCCCTCAAGCGCGCAGCACAGCTGGAACGCCTCAAGCGCTTCGACATCGGTGATCGAGACATACTTGGCCCGACCGATCTCGTGCAGCCATGAATGTTCAGGGCCGATTCCCGGATAATCGAGGCCCGCCGAGATCGAGAACCCTTCAAGGATCTGGCCGTCGTCATCCTGCAAAAGGTAGGTCCGGTTGCCATGCAGAACGCCCGGCCGACCGCCGGTAAGAGAGGCGCAATGCTCCATCTTTTCGTTCACGCCTTTGCCGCCGGCCTCAACGCCAATGATATTTACGCTCTTGTCGTCGAGGAAGGGGAAGAACAGGCCCATCGCATTGGACCCGCCGCCGATGGCGGCGATGATGGTGTCAGGCAGGCGGCCTTCGGCCTCCATCATCTGTTCCTTGGTTTCCTTGCCGATGATGGCCTGGAAATCGCGAACCATTGCCGGATAGGGGTGCGGGCCTGCCACGGTGCCGATGCAATAAAAGGTATCGCGCACGTTCGTCACCCAGTCACGCAGGGCGTCGTTCATCGCGTCCTTTAGAGTGCCACGGCCCGAAGTTACGGGAATGACCTCGGCGCCCAAAAGGCGCATACGGAACACGTTGGGGGCCTGACGTTCGACATCATGGGCGCCCATGTAGACCACGCACTTCAGCCCGAACTTTGCGCAGACGGTTGCGGTGGCGACGCCGTGCTGGCCCGCGCCGGTTTCTGCGATGATCCGGGTCTTGCCCATGCGGCGGGCCAGGATGATCTGGCCGAGCACGTTGTTGATCTTGTGTGCGCCGGTGTGGTTCAGCTCGTCCCGTTTCATATAGACCTTGGCCCCGCCCAGATGCTCGGTCAGGCGCTCGGCGTGATAAAGCGGGGAAGGGCGACCGACATAATGCTTCCAGAGGAAGTCCATCTCGGCCCAGAACGTCTCGTCGGTCTTGGCATTCTCGTACTCGGCCTCAAGGCTGAGGATGAGGGGCATGAGAGTTTCCGACACAAAGCGCCCGCCGAAATCGCCAAAGCGGCCATTCTCGTCAGGGCCGGTCATGAAGCTGTTGATCAGATCTTCGGGCATGGACGTTCTCCAATAGCAGGGACACTGTCATGTAGCGCCGGGACGGGGCGGGGTAAAGCGGGCGGTGTTGGTAAGGTATGGCTTTTGACATACTGATGCGGGCCAATGCCGCCGGTCACCTTTGGGACAATCGCCGACCTGTGCGGCTGGATGGCATGGGCCATGGGCCCGGCCCCCCTTTACCTCGGCGGGTCCGTGCCGCGCCGCCGTCCAGGCCGGGAAACCCTCGTTGGTTGTGAATTCTCAAAACGAGGAATGGGTTAAAGGCCTTCGTGCAAGAAAAAGACGTCCGTTGGGTGAAACTCTTTGCCGACCTGTTCCGTGCCTCTTTCGATCTGGTGGACATGACGTTCACCGGACCGAAAATGGAGAGACTCTTGAATACCCTTGTTTCCGCCCTGACCCTTGCGTTTGCCGCAACCTCTGCCTTTGCTGCCGGCCACGCTGCCATGCCATCCGTTGAAGCGACCAACCAATCGGTTGCCGACGGTGTTGTGACTGCCGAGATGGTTGTAGCTGCCGAAAACGGCTGGATGGTCGTGCATCGGACCGACATGGAAATGAAGCTTGGTCCTGTCGTGGGCTATGCCCCCCTTCGTATGGGCGACAACTTTGACGTCGCCGCGATCCTGACGGAAGAGGTCGCGCCGGGTGAGATGCTTATGCCAATGATCCATTCCGAAGCTGGTGGCGTGATGACCGGCGGTTTCGAATACACGCTTGGCGCCGTCGAAGACGGTCCGATCCGCATTGACGGCGACCTTGTCATGACCGTGATCACCGCCGAGTAATCCGCTCCGTCGCATCGATCGGAGAGGACGGGACCTGAGGCTATTGCCCCGGCCCGCCATCAAGGCATTGCCCGAAACGTCTCATCGCGTTGTGGGCGGTGCCCATTGTGGCGTCTGTGGCAGCTTGTCGGGGCGCCTGTACAATCCCTGTCTGCGCCTTGTTCAAACTTGCCGCCGCGCCTAGGCTACCGGTCGGAACCACAATGCTCCATACGGTGGGACTACGATCTGTCCTTGGGCCAGGGTCAGCGGTGTCTTGCTGAGGAGGTCCTCATAGTCCTTTCCGGGTGTCAGCTGGAGCGCCCATGGGGTGACCCTCTGCTCGGTCTCGGTAAAGTTGAACACACAGGTGACGGTGCAATCCCCGCCCTCGCGGTCAAAGACGAAAAGCGCGGGGTTGCCCAGATCGCGCACCCGTGTCGGCACGTCAGAGGCCAACTGTGGCGTGGCCTTGCGGACCGTGATGATGTGCCGGACCCCGGCGTGAATGCGCGGGCCGGGCCAGTCGATCCGGTTGGCGGTGTTCAGCGCATCCCAGTCCATGGCGGGACGTTGCATCCAGCGACTGTCCCCGGCCTGTTCGGGGATGTCGGCGTAGCCATAGTCATTGGTCAGCCCGATCTCGTCCCCCATATATAGCAGGGGCACCCCCCCGTAAGAGGCGATAAGGGCGTTGCCCATCAGGATCCGGGCAATCGCCAGCGACACGGCGACATTGTCGCCCGTCTCGCAGGCCTGTTCCAACCCGGCGAGCGAGGCGAAGCTGCCATTGGTCCGCCGGTCGCCGGTTTCTTCGTTGACCTGAAAGTCGGCGCCCCGGGCAAAGCTCATGGGGAAATTGCTGGTGTAGAAGTCGGCAAGGAACTTGCGGTGCCCCGGCCCGGTCATCATCGGAACATGGGCTGTGTCATCCTCGGTGATCGCCCAGCCGATGTCGTCGTGGCAACGGATATAGGTGGCCCAGCAAGCATGGCGAAAGCTTTCGGGAAAGTGGTTTTTCATGACGTAGGTCATCAGCCGGGTGTCCCGCGCTGCAAGCGAGGACCAGAATTGCACCATCAGGCTGTTTTGGTATGCCAGGTTTGACACCTTGCCTGCGTGGCTGCCGGTCCCAAGATAGGGGACGAGGTCGGCGGGTCCGACGATCGCCTCGGCCTTGTGAATGACCGCCGGGGCTGTCACTCGGATCGCCTGTACCAAAGCCTGCAGGATATCGTGGACCTCTGGCAGGTTCTGGCACTGTGTGCCCATCTTCTTCCACATGAAGGCCACGGCATCCAGGCGGAACACCTCTACTCCCTTGTTGGCAAGGAACAGCATGGTGTCGACGATCGCGAGGAACACCTCTGGGTTGGCCCAGTTCAGGTCCCATTGATACTCGTTGAACGTCGTCCAGACCCATTTCCCCTTTGGCCCGATGTCCGGGTAGAAGGTGAAGTTGCCGGGTGCCTGATCGGGAAAAATCTCAAGCAGGGTTGCCTCATAGGCCTTGGGCAGCGTGTCGTCGTCAAACATCCGATAGAAGGCTTGGTAGAAGGGGTCCCCGTCGCGTGCCTTCACCGCCCATTCGTGCTCTTTGGCGGTATGGTTCAGCACCATGTCGATGCAGGTCGAAATGCCCGAGGCCCGCAATTGCAGAGTGGCCATCTGGAATTCGGCCATTGTACCAAGGTCGGGGTTGATCTCGCGGTAATCCATCACCGCATAGCCGCCGTCCGACGCGCCGGGGCGCGGTTTGAGGCAGGGCATCATGTGGGCGTAGGTAACGCCCAGATCCTTGAGGTATGGGATGTGACCGGCAATATTGGCCACCCGCCCGGCGAACTTGTCGATGTAGAAGACATAGGCGACCATCTCTTCGGACAGGAACCAGTCGGGTGTCAGGTCACGCTCAAGGTCCAGCAGCCGCAAATCGGCGGGTCTTTCCTGCCAATGCTGGTCAAGCAGGCCACGCAGGCGGTCCAGCAGCGGTTCCATCGCTGTCGTGTCCCCGTAGAGCCGCGACAAGGGCCCGATTAGGTCGCGACGCCCCCGTTGCCAACGCAGCTCAAACAGGCGGTCGTCGCTGACACCCGTTGCTGCGGCGGCATTTGGTGCCCGTTTGGCGGTGGGGGAGCTTTTGCGCGGGGATTTGGTCGTTGGGGGCATTTTGTCCTCGGCGAAAGGGGCGCGTCAGGCGCCCGCTTTCAGCATTATGGCAGCGAGGTTGCGTTTGAAACAGGTTTGACTATTGCCAGTCGCCTTCAAACCCTTTGGGCACCAGCAGAATGTCCCGGTCGACCTTGCTCAGGTCCTTTTTGCCGCAGAGCGCCATTGAGACGTCCATCTCTTTGTGCAGGATCTCGAGCGCCCTTGTGACCCCCTTCTGACCCATCGCGCCGAGGCCATAGATATAGGCCCGACCGATCATCGTGCCCTTGGCCCCCATGGCCATCGCCTTGAGGATGTCCTGACCCGACCGGATGCCACTGTCGAGCCAGACTTCGGTCTGGTCGCCTACAGCCGCCACGATTGAGGGCAGCACCCGGATCGAGGACAGGGCCCCGTCCAGCTGGCGGCCGCCGTGGTTGCTGACGATGATGGCATCGGCGCCTGCCGCTGCGGCCAACTTGGCGTCTTCTGCGTCCAGGATGCCCTTCAGGATCAGCTTACCGCCCCATTTTTCCTTGATGCGGGCGATCTTGCCCCAATCAAGCTGGGGGTCGAACTGTTCGTTGGTCCAGGACATCAGCGATCCAAGGTTCCCGACGCCTTTGGCGTGACCGACGATGTTACGGAATGTCCGGCGCGGCGTGCCGAGCATCCCCAGGGCCCATTCCCAACGGGTCGGCAGGCCGATGTCGATAACGTTCTTCAGCGAAAGCCGTGGCGGGGCGGACAGGTCGTTCTTGAGGTCCTTGTGCCGCTGGCCCAGGATTTGCAGATCCAGGGTCAGAACAAGCGCGTCGCAGCCGGCATTGCGCGCCCGTTCGATGATATTGTCGACGAACTCTTCGTCCCGCATGACGTATAGCTGGAACCAGAAGGGGGCTTTGGTCGCCCGTGCCACATCTTCGATCGAGCAGATAGACATGGTGGACAGGGTATAGGGCACCCCGAACTTCTCGGCGGCGCGGGCCGCCTTGATCTCGCCGTCGGCGGTCTGCATGCCGGTCATGCCAACGGGGGCAAGGGCGACAGGCATTGTCACCTCGCGTCCGATCATCGTCGTCGCGGTGGTCCGGTTCGTCATGTCGACGGCCACCCGTTGGCGCAGGCGGATCTTGTCAAAGTCCGATGTGTTTTCCCGAAACGTCTGCTCTGTCCAGCTGCCGCTTTCGCAATAGTCAAAGAACATCTTTGGCGTCTTGCGCTTGTGAATGGCTTTGAGGTCGTCGATGCAGGTGATCACGGGCATGGTTGGGCCTTCTGGTGCGTGTTGCTTTGGAACGCTTATCAACAGCGTCGCCTTGTCGCAATTGCACATCGTGTCTCGGCTATGACCTGTTAAGTCGCCAGAAAATGGGCGAAGCCAAGACACAAAACGGAACACGACGACTTTGACGGCGCGAAGCGAAGGCAATGATTGCCGCCTTAGCACAGGGCCACCTCATTCGCCCCAGTCAACGAGGCGGAGTTTATTGAACAGCAAAGCCGCCAATTGATCCAGGGGCGGCCCCGACAAGATCGTTGGGGAAGGCTAGGCCCTGTGGGCCCCATCGGCCAGCGATTTGACGAATGCCAGAACCTCTGCCACTGGCTTGCCCGCCGCGATCTCGGCCACGATGGCCGATCCCACAACCGCGCCGTCCGCGACTGAAGCGATCGCCTCGGCCGCCTCGGGGGTCTTGATCCCAAAGCCCACAATGATGGGAAGGTCTGTCTGAGCCTTGATCCGGGCAACCTCTGGGCCGACATTTGTGGCCTCGGCACTCGCGGCACCGGTGATCCCGGTGATCGAGACGTAGTAGACAAAACCCGACGTATTGGTCAGCACCTTGGGCAAGCGGGCGTCGTCGGTGGTCGGGGTTGCAAGCCGAATGAAGTTCAGGCCCATCTTCTGGGCCGGAATGCACAGTTCGTCGTCTTCTTCGGGCGGCAGGTCGACGACGATGAGACCGTCAATGCCGGCCTCTTTCGCCTCGGCCAGGAACCGGTCGACACCGCGCGAATAGATCGGGTTGTAGTAGCCCATCATGACAATTGGCGTGGTGTTGTCTGTGGTGCGCAGGTCACGGGCGATCTGCAAGGTCTTGGCCAGTGTCTGACCGCCTTCCAGCGCCCGCTGACCGGCAAGCTGGATCGTTTCGCCGTCCGCCATCGGGTCGGTGAAAGGCATGCCCAGTTCGATCACGTCTACGCCGGCGCCAGGCAAGCCCAGGATGATCTCGCGGCTTTTGTCATAGTCGGGGTCACCCGCCATCACATAGGCCACAAAGGCCTTGCGCCCCTGGGCGCGGAGGTCTGCGAATTTGGCGTCGATGCGTGTCATGTCGGTCCCCGTTCAGCGATCTGATGCGGTGTGCGTCATGGGGCGGGGAAAATCAAGCGGATGGCGTGACTTTGCGTTTGGGCAGGGATAGCGTTCGGCCATGGACAGCACCGAAATCCTCGACAGCCGTTATTCCTGGGGCAGGCTTGCCGCCACGCTGGCCGTCGGTGTGCTTGGCTCGGTCGGGATCTGGTCAATCATCACGATCATGCCTGCTGTTCAGGCCGAATTCGGCATTGACCGCGCGGGCGCGTCCTTTCCCTATACTCTGACGATGCTGGGGTTTGCGCTTGGCAACCTGCTGATCGGTCGGGCCGTCGACCGATTCGGGATCACATCCGCGCTGATCGGGGCCTCCCTTTTGATCGGTGCGGCCTATGGCCTTGCGGCCCTTAGCCCGTCCCTCGGCGTGCTCAGCGCGCTGCAGTTCTTCGTCGGCCTTGGGGCGGCGGCCAGTTTTGGGCCCCTGATCGCTGATATTTCGCACTGGTTTGGCAAGCGGCGGGGCATAGCAATCGCGGTTGCGGCAAGTGGCAACTATCTGGCCGGTGCCATCTGGCCGGTTCTGTTGTCTGGCGTGCTGGAGCAGCAAGGCTGGCGGGCGGTCTATTTCTACCTGGCGGTGATTGTTGTGGTAGGGGTCTTTCCCCTGGCCCTGATGCTCCGCCGCCGGGTGCCAGCGGCGGCGACAGCTCGGGCCAATGCCGTGTCACAGGCCAACGCGGTCCGGGCCAAGATGTCGCCCCGCTTTTTACAGGGTCTTCTTGTCCTCGCAGGGCTAGGGTGCTGCGTGGCGATGTCGATGCCGCAGGTGCACCTTGTGTCGATGTGTGTCGACCTGGGCTTTGGTCCGGCGGTGGGCACGCAGATGTTGTCGGTGATGCTGATGGGTGGAGTCGCGTCGCGGCTGGTGTCGGGTTTCATCGCCGACCGGCTGGGCGGGGTGCGGACGCTGCTGATCGGCTCGACCCTGCAATGTCTTGCCCTGTTCCTCTACCTGCCCTTTGACGGGATGGTGTCGCTTTACGTCGTCAGCCTGATCTTCGGGCTAAGTCAGGGGGGGATCGTCCCCTCCTACGCCCTGATCGTCAGGGAATACCTGCCCGCGAAAGAGGCGGGCGCGCGTGTCGGTTTTGTCATCATGGCAACCATCATCGGGATGGCGCTGGGTGGCTGGATGTCGGGGTGGATCTACGATGTGACCGGATCCTACCATATGGCCTTCCTGAACGGCATCGCCTGGAACCTGATGAACATGGCCATCATGCTCGGCCTTTTGCTGCGCAGCAGGCAAGGGGGTCGGCCGGTCGCGATCCCGGCCTGACGGCCAGCACTGGCTGATCGGGGGGTACGCACCCCTCCAGACGCAATTGTCCAGCCCCTGCTTGCGGTGGCCCTCTGCCCGGCCTAGAAGGCCCCGTCATCTTATGGAGGGACGCATGGGCTTTCGCATGGGTATCGTAGGTCTGCCGAACGTCGGCAAATCGACGCTTTTCAACGCGCTGACGCGGACGGCGGCGGCACAGGCGGCCAACTTTCCGTTCTGCACGATCGAACCGAATGTCGGTGATGTGGCGGTGCCTGATGCCCGGCTTGATAAGCTGGCCGAGATCGCGAAAAGCAAGCAGATCATTCCGACCCGGATGACCTTTGTGGACATCGCGGGCCTTGTCAAAGGGGCCAGCAAGGGGGAGGGGCTTGGCAACCAGTTCCTGGCCAACATCCGCGAAGTTGACGCGATTGCACATGTCCTGCGCTGTTTTGAGGATGGTGACGTCGTCCATGTCGACGGCCGAGTCGACCCCGTCGCCGACGCCGCGACGATCGAAACCGAATTGATGCTGGCCGATCTCGATTCGATCGAGCGGCGGCTGGCAAACATCGTGCGCAAGGTGCGCGGTGGCGACAAGGAAGCGGTTGAGCAGGAACGATTGCTCAAGGCCGCCCAGGCCGTGTTGGAGCAGGGCCAGCCTGCCCGGACAGTCGAGGTGGCCGATGAGGACGCCAAGCAGTGGCGGATGCTGCAGCTGCTGACCTCCAAACCGGTGCTTTATGTCTGCAACGTTGAGGAGTCTTCCGCCGCCAGCGGAAATGCCCTCTCGGCCAAGGTCGCCGAAATGGCCGCCGCAGAAGGCAACTCTCACGTCGTCATTTCGGCCCAGATCGAGGAAGAGATCAGCCAGCTGGACCAGGACGAAGCTGCCATGTTCCTTGAGGAGATGGGGCTTGAGGAAGCCGGCCTCGACCGGCTGATCCGGGCTGGCTACGAGCTCTTGCACCTTCAGACCTATTTCACAGTAGGCCCCAAAGAGGCCCGTGCATGGACGATTGCCGCAGGCACGCTGGCACCACAGGCCGCCGGTGTGATCCATGGGGATTTTGAACGCGGCTTTATCCGGGCAGAAACCATCGCTTACGATGAGTTCGTCAAGCTTGGCGGCGAAGGTCCAGCGAAAGAGGCAGGCAAGATGCGGTCCGAGGGCAAGACCTATACCGTCAAGGACGGCGACGTTCTGCACTTCCTGTTCAATACCTGATCATGCGGCCTCTGGACCCTGGGTCGGTTACTCCGGGTCCACCAAGCATGATGAAACGGACAAGCCGGCAACGCTAAACAGGTCAACGGGCAAATCGCGGCTGGGTGTCTGCGTCGTTACGCGTTCAAAACCTTGGTGGATTTCGGTGGAAAGGGTTAATTCTCCGTCCCGATGATCGGCTGTGCCGTCCGGGGTCAGAATTCGCCAGTTGAGGCCGGCATAGCGGCTGGCGATATGCCTGGCCAAAGGTTCCAGTGTTAGGTGACGAGGGGCAAGGTGGCCCTCGAACTGGCGGGGTCCAACCGCGTTCAGGCGCAAATGGCGTTTGCACGCCGCAAGGCACTTTTGAACGCTTCGCTCCATCCCCCGCAATTCTGCGATCGCAGGGTCGATGCCTTGTTCAAGCAGTGCGGGTTCGCGCCGCAATCTCCACAAAAGACGGTACAAGCGGTCGAAACGCTCTGGTCGGCGGTGCCACACAACCGTGTTGGCAAGGACCAGAAAGGTCTGGGGCACGCGAAGCCGAACGGTGGCCTCCGTACCATGCGCCAAAGCCTCAGGGCTGATCTGCCATGCAACTGTGCCAGGCGGGACACCCGCCAACAGCAGCCTTCGCGCCTCCACTCGCCACGCAGCATCAACACCAAATGGTGGCAAATGAACGTGATGGGCCGCAGGCACGACGGCCAGAGGGGCGTCGGCCTCCTCCATGGTATTCGAATGGAGGGATTTCGACATCGACGTCATGGTGAAAGGCGGGCCCTCGCTATGGAATCTGGGGTCAACCCTCAGATGTTGCCATAATGTTCTCGTTGCGCGTTCAAGTCCATATCGAAAAACGGCCACCTTGCAGCAACTGGAGCCCACGACCCCCCTTGTCGGCCCGCTTACCTGCGTTTAGACCGGTCCGCGGAGATGTGGCCGAGTGGTCGAAGGCACACCCCTGCTAAGGGTGCAGGCGGGAAACCGTCTCGAGGGTTCGAATCCCTTCGTCTCCGCCACAAACC
>Ga0209652_1000391_pt1 | contig 37764 bp, 36 predicted proteins | sample SaaInl74LU_5_DNA_FD_184641 | JGI IMG/M metagenome (GOLD analysis project Ga0209652, IMG submission 184641) | Marine microbial communities from expanding oxygen minimum zones in the Saanich Inlet - ESP_74LU_5_DNA (SPAdes) (version 2) | ecosystem: Environmental > Aquatic > Marine > Intertidal zone... | reverse complement strand
GCTCGAGTCGTCAGCGCGTCAGCCTGAACTCGGCCCCAAGCTGCAGGTGTCATTCTTCCTCGCTGCAGGTCTGGTCGATGCGATTCCGATTATCGGTGTCGGTATCTCTATGTACCTGATCTTCGTTGTCGCAGGCTGATCACCGGACCTTTGCGGTCTTTAACCCAGCCAATAGACACCGGAGTTAGACGTGAACATTAACCTGACACTCATCGGCCAGCTGATTGCCTTCGCCGGATTCGTGCTGTTTTGCATGCGTTATGTTTGGCCGCCCATCACGGCAGCCATGGCGGAACGCGCGCAGAAGATCAACGATGGCCTGGCCGCTGCTGATCGAGCTAGCCATGATCTGGAAATCGCCAAGAAGCAGGCGGTTGCGCACATGATAGAAGCCAAGCGCGATGCTGCTGGTATTGTTGAATCAGCCAACAAGCGCGCAGCGCAGTTGATTGACGAAGCAAAAACAGCCGCTAACGCTGAAGCAGAGCGAATCAAAGTCGCTGCGGTGGCGGAGATCGAGCAGGAGCGTGCCCGTGCGCAAGAACACTTGATGACTCAAGTGAGTGCGCTCGCGATAGCCGGTGCTGAGAAAATTCTTGGCGCTGAAATCGATGCGGCTAAGCACGCTGAGCTTCTCACCAGCTTAACGGCGGAGCAGTAATCGGATGATCGAGCCAATTACATTGGCCCGGCCATACGCCCGCGCAGCGTTTAGCTATGCCCAACAACAGGGTCAGCTCGACGCATGGTTAGCGGCGCTCACAGTGCTCGGCCAGATTACCGGTGATGCACGCGTCGCCAACCTGCTGCGCGATCCGTCGCGTACGGGCACTGAACGCGCGCAAACCTTAATAGATGTAGCCGCAGACGCGCTGCCAGATGGCACGGCAAACTTCCTTCAGTTACTCGCTGAAAATGGACGCTTGCTTTTGTTATCGGAAATCGCCGCGCTGTTTGCAGAGCTCAAAGCCAATGTTGAAGCGACGGTCAACGTCGAAGTGACGTCGGCCTTTGCGCTTTCTGACGACGACAAGCAACGGCTTGCGGATACGATGGCTAAGCGATTAGCGCGCACCGTAAGCATTACAACTCATACCGACCCTGCGCTTGTTGGCGGGGCAGTAATTCGTGCCGGCGATCTTGTGATTGACGGCTCAGTTCGCGGCCGGCTGACTAAGCTCGCCAGCGCACTGGCACCCTGACAGAGGAATAGGTCATGCAGCAACTGAACCCTTCGGAAATCAGCGATATCATCAAGGAGCGCATTGAGCAGCTTGATGTGTCTTCGCAGGCAACCAACGAAGGCACAGTCGTATCGGTCACCGACGGTATTATCCGTATTCATGGACTCAATGAAGTTCAGTACGGTGAAATGATCGAGTTTGAAGGCGGCGTATTTGGCCTCGCCTTGAACCTTGAGCGCGATTCGGTGGGTGCCGTCGTACTCGGCGATTACAAGCAGCTGGCAGAAGGCCAGAGCTGTCGTTGCACCGGACGCATTTTGGAAGTACCGGTTGGCCCCGAGCTCCAGGGTCGCGTTGTTGACGCTTTGGGTACGCCCATCGACGGCAAAGGTGCGATTGACGCCAAAATGACCGACGCGATCGAGAAAATCGCCCCCGGTGTTATCGCCCGTCAATCTGTTGATCAGCCTGTACAAATCGGCTTGAAAGCCATCGACGCCATGGTGCCGATCGGTCGTGGCCAGCGCGAGCTGATCATCGGCGATCGCCAGGTTGGTAAGACAGCGATTGCGGTCGATGCGATTATCAACCAGAAAGGCACGGGCATTAAGTGTATTTACGTGGCGATTGGCCAGAAGGCTTCTTCAGTTGCTGCGGTTGTGCGTAAACTCGAAGAGCACGGCGCAATGGACCACACCATTATTGTCGCGGCGAACGCTTCGGATCCTGCTGCAATGCAGTTTCTTGCGCCTTTTGCCGGCTGCACGATGGGTGAGTACTACCGCGATCGCGGCGAAGATGCGCTGATTATTTATGATGATCTGTCGAAGCAAGCGGTTGCTTATCGCCAAATCTCTTTGTTGCTGCGCCGTCCGCCAGGCCGCGAAGCCTACCCCGGTGACGTGTTCTATCTGCACTCGCGTCTCTTGGAGCGCGCCGCACGCGTCAACGCCGACTACGTTGAGAAGTTCACCAACGGCGAAGTCAAAGGCAAAACCGGTTCACTGACAGCGCTACCTGTGATTGAAACCCAAGCGGGTGACGTGTCAGCGTTCGTACCGACCAACGTAATTTCGATTACCGACGGCCAGATCTTCTTGGAAGCCGACATGTTTAACGCCGGTATTCGTCCTGCGATGAACGCAGGTATTTCGGTATCGCGTGTTGGTGGTGCTGCACAGACCAAAATCATGAAGAAGCTGTCGGGCGGTATTCGTACGGCCCTTGCCCAGTATCGTGAACTTGCGGCGTTCTCTCAGTTCGCGTCAGACCTCGACGATGCCACCAAGGCGCAGCTCGATCACGGCGCACGCGTGACCGAACTCATGAAGCAGAAGCAGTACGCACCACAGAGTGTTGCTGAAATGGGTTTGGTGCTTTACGCCGCGAACGAAGGCTACTTGAAAGATGTTGCTGTTGATAAAATTGGCGACTTCGAAGCAGCGCTGCTGTCTTACGTTCACGCTGAGCACGGCGCGTTGATGGCTGAGATCGCCGCCGATGGTGGTTGGAACGACGACCGTGAGGCGGCCTTCAAGTCGGCTCTCGATACCTTCAAGTCAACACAGACCTGGTAAGCAACGATGGCTGCTGGCAAGGAAATTCGTACCAAGATCTCGAGTATTAAAAGTACTCAGAAGATCACCAGTGCGATGGAAATGGTTGCTGCGAGCAAAATGCGCAAGGCTCAAGATCGAATGGAGCTTGGCCGCCCCTATGCTCGCCGTATTCGCTCAGTAATGGGCCATATCGCGAACGCGTCGCCGGAACATCGGCACGTATTCATGGAGCAGCGCGAGACCAAGCGGGTTGGTTACATTATTGTTTCCAGCGATCGTGGTTTGTGTGGTGGCTTGAACATTAACGTGTTTAAAGAAGCCTTGCGCTCCATGAAAGCCTGGTCTGACCAGTCGATCGATACTGAGATCTGCGCGGTGGGCGCCAAGGCGATCGGCTTTTTCAATAGCTACGGCGGCAACGTCACGTCGGTGATCCGCGATCTCGGCGAAGCACCTTCGGTGACGCAGTTGATTGGTGGTGTGAAAACCATGCTTGACGCTTACGAACAGGGCCATTTGGACCGTTTGTTTATCGTTAGCAACCAATTTGTGAATACGATGACGCAACAACCGGTCGTTGAGCAATTGCTACCGCTTGAAGCTGACGAGACCGATGCCGCTCACTACTGGGATTATATTTACGAGCCCGATGCCGAAACTTTGATCGAAGGCTTGTTGTTGCGTTACCTCGAGTCACAGGTGTATCAGGCTGTCGTTGAGAACGGTGCTTGCGAGCAGGCAGCGCGCATGATGGCGATGAAAAACGCGAGCGACAACGCCGGCGACATCATCGATGAGCTGCAGTTGGTATACAACAAGGCGCGGCAAGCGGCGATTACCCAAGAGCTGTCCGAGATTGTCGGCGGCGCTGCAGCAATTAGCTAATTTAATTTTTGACTAGCCACCGGCAGACCGGTGGCACAACGAATGAAACAGAGGACCCGAACATGAGTAGCGGAAAGGTCGTACAGGTTATTGGCGCGGTCATTGACGTGGAATTCCCACGCGATAGCGTCCCCAAGGTTTACGACGCGCTGAATATCAGTGACACGAACCTAACACTCGAAGTCCAGCAGCAGTTGGGCGATGGTGTTGTTCGTGCTATTGCTATGGGCTCTTCTGAAGGCGTCCGTCGCGGACTAGACGTCCAGAATACTGGCGCGCCCATTTCAGTACCTGTCGGTATTGAAACCCTCGGTCGAATTATGGATGTACTGGGCAATCCTATCGATGATTGTGGCGAAATTGGCGAGAAAGAGCGCGCTTCTATTCACCGCGCTGCGCCGGCTTACGAAGAACTCGCTGCTTCAGAAGAATTGCTCGAAACCGGCATCAAAGTTATCGACCTAGTGTGTCCTTTCGCCAAAGGCGGCAAGGTAGGCTTGTTCGGTGGTGCGGGTGTTGGTAAGACCGTCAACATGATGGAACTGATCAACAATATCGCGACTGAGCACTCTGGCCTTTCAGTGTTTGCCGGAGTAGGTGAGCGAACGCGTGAGGGTAACGACTTCTACTTTGAAATGCAGGAGTCGGGCGTCGTCGACGTTAAGACCCCAACCAATTCAAAAGTAGCGATGGTTTACGGCCAGATGAACGAGCCACCGGGAAACCGTTTGCGCGTTGCTTTGACTGGCCTGACTATGGCCGAGAAGTTCCGTGATGAAGGCCGCGATGTACTGCTGTTTGTCGACAACATTTACCGCTACACCCTCGCGGGAACCGAGGTGTCGGCACTGTTGGGTCGTATGCCATCGGCGGTAGGTTATCAGCCAACGCTGGCTGAAGAGATGGGTGTACTTCAAGAGCGCATCACATCGACTAAGACAGGTTCTATTACGTCGATCCAAGCGGTATACGTGCCGGCGGATGACTTGACTGACCCGTCGCCAGCGACAACCTTTGCGCACTTGGATTCAACGGTAGTATTGAGCCGTGATATCGCCGCTAAGGGTATCTACCCCGCCGTCGATCCACTCGATTCCACGTCGCGTCAGCTCGACCCACTGATTATTGGTTCTGAGCACTACGAAGTAGCGCGTGGCGTGCAAACGGTACTTCAGCGTTACAAAGAGCTGAAAGATATCATCGCCATTTTGGGTATGGACGAACTGTCTGAAGAAGACAAACTGACCGTATCCCGTGCGCGTAAGATCGAACGTTTCTTGTCTCAGCCGTTCCACGTTGCTGAGGTATTCACCGGCTCGCCAGGTATCTATGTTTCACTCAAAGACACCATTGCAGGCTTCAAGGGTATTATCGCTGGTGATTACGATCACCTCCCTGAGCAGGCGTTCTACATGGTAGGCAGTATCGAGCAAGCCGTGGAGAAAGCCGAGAAGCTCAAGTAAGCGACTCGGGAGTTTAATATGCCAATGACAATTCATTGCGATATCGTCAGCGCCGAGGCCCAGATTTATTCGGGCCTCGTTGAGATGCTGGTGGCTACCGGCGCGTCAGGTGAGCTGGGTATTTGTTACGGCCACGCGCCGCTACTGACCGGCTTGCTGCCCGGCCCGATCCGTATTATCGAGCAGAACGGTGACGAGCAGATTTACTACGCTTCCGGCGGTTTTCTCGAGGTTCAAGGGGGGGTTGTCACGATCCTCGCCGACACCGCGATTCGCGCCGACGACGTCGACGAAGCTGCTGCGGAAGAAGCCCGTCGCGCGGCGGAAGAAGCGCTGGCGAATCAAGGTAGCGAAATTGACTACGGCCGCGCGTCATCCCAATTGGCCGAGGCGGCTGCGCAGCTGGCAACCTTGCGCAAGCTCAAAAACCGAGCGGGTCGCGGCTAACCCCGTTGGTAAGCGAGTTATCAAACCACCTTCGGGTGGTTTTTTTATAGGCGGCTGATTTGCACGGCTAACCATACCGTCAGGTATGCTGACCGCTCATTGATTTTTTGCGCGGTTAACGAGGTTCTTAACTAGAGCTAGCGATTGCTTGGACATCTTAGATGTATGGTTCGATAGTGGTTTTTTGTCTCTAATTCGAGGTTCTGGGTTAATGTAGCCCTGTTGTGCTTGCATCTATAGCTAATCGTGGAATCATTCATTTTCGCTAGCGAACCCCTATCATTATGTTAGAAATAATCATCTTAGCCGCGGGTCGCGGTACACGAATGCGTTCTAATTTGCCCAAGGTGTTGCACCCACTTGCGGGTAGGCCACTGCTGCAGCACGTCGTTGATACTGCGGCTGCATTGAACCCCAAGCGCACACATGTGGTGATTGGTCATGGCGCGGATCAGGTCCGCGACGCTATTGCTGGCGACCTTGAGTTCCATATTCAAACTGAACAGTTGGGCACTGGTCATGCGGTTTTACAGGCGCTTCCCCACTGTGCGCCCGACAGCACGGTGCTGGTGTTGTTTGGTGATGTGCCACTGATGAATAAGACGACCTTGCAGCAACTTTTACCCGCTGCAGACCACGGCTTAGTGATGCTAGCGGCTGCGCTCGACGACCCGACCGGCTACGGCCGCGTGCTACGTGATACTGAAGGTGAGTTTCTCGGCGTTGTCGAGCAAAAAGACGCCTCGACCGCTGAGCTTGCGATACGAGAGGTCAACACAGGCGTTCTCGCTGGTTCGGCGTCGCTACTTGCGTCGTTGCTCTCCCGTGTGGGCAATGCCAACGCACAGGGCGAATACTATTTACCTGACGCGTTGGGTATGGCGGTGTCCGACGGTTTGTCAGTTGCCGTCATGGTAACCGAGGAAATCAGCGATATTTTGGGCGTTAACGACCGGCTGCAGCTTGAGCAGCTTGAGCGTCGCTATCAGATTACTCGAGCTTGTGATCTGATGCGCGAAGGCGTCGCGATCCGAGATCGACAGCGAATCGATATTCGTGGCCAACTGTTTTGTGGGCGCGATGTAACTATTGATGTAAACACCGTTTTTGAGGGCCAGGTCATTCTTGGCGACGGTGTCTCCATCGGTGCGAACTGCATACTCAAAGATGTTGAAATTGCGGCAGGTACGGTGGTCCATCCGTTCTGTCATTTAGAGTCAGCTGTAGTTGGTTCGCACTGTAGCGTTGGCCCCTACGCGCGTTTACGTCCGGGTACGGTGTTGGGCGATGCCGCCCGTGTGGGTAATTTTGTTGAAACCAAAAATGCCACCCTCGGTATGGGTAGTAAAGCGAACCATTTAGCGTATATCGGCGATAGTAAAGTCGGTGAGGGCTGTAATATTGGTGCAGGCACCATTACTTGTAATTATGACGGTGCTAATAAACATCCAACGGTGTTGGGGGATCGCGTATTTGTCGGCTCCAACAGCACCCTCGTTGCACCATTAACGATCGAGTCCGATGGCTTTGTCGCTGCGGGATCAACCGTAACCAAGGATATTAACTCAGCGCAACTGGCTGTATCGCGAGCACGTCAGCGCAATATTGACGGTTGGCGCCGCCCTGAAAAATCGAAGGACTAGTTTATGTGTGGCATTGTGGCGGGTATCGCCAAGCGCGAAGTATCCGAAATTCTCCTGGAGGGACTACGTCGTTTAGAGTACCGCGGCTATGACTCCGCGGGTATGGCATTGATCGACAACGATGCCAATCTTTTGCTGCACAAATATAGCGGTAAGGTGGCGGCGCTTGAGGAAGCACAGTCTCTCATGCCGATACACGGGTGCACGGGTGTGGCGCACACGCGATGGGCTACCCATGGTGTGCCTTCCGCAATTAATGCGCACCCTCACACGGCGGGTAACCGTGTGGCTTTGGTCCACAACGGCATCATCGAAAACCACGTGCAACTGGCGAGCGAGTTAAAGCAATCTGGCATCGAGTTTCTGTCAGAGACCGATACTGAAGTCATCGTGCACATGATTCACCGCTTGCTTAACAAAGACCTCACCCTGTTGGACGCAGTCCAGCAAACCGTTGCACAGCTAAAAGGCGCCTACGCTATCGCGGTCATTGATAAACAGGCGCCGGATACATTGGTTGTGGCTCGTGAAGGCAGCCCATTGGTGTTGGGCGTAGGCATAGGTGAGACTTTTGCTGGGTCAGACACCATGGCCTTACAACAGGTGACCGACACTTTTATTTACTTAGAAGACGGCGATATCGCTGAGCTCAAAGCCGGCGTGATTAATGTTTTTGATCGTGAGGGCCTGCCAGTCAAACGACCTTCTACTCGCTTAGGGCGCGGGCAAGAACTGGAGTTACTTGGTGACTATGAGCATTACATGCTCAAGGAAATGATGGAGCAACCGGCGCGTCTGAGAGACACCTTAAGCCTGCCATCATTACCGAACTTGACCGATGAAGTGTTTGGCGCGCAGGCAATCGATATTTTCCCAAAAGTCCGCGCGATACAAATTATCGCCTGTGGTACGAGTTATCACGCAGGTTTAGTCGCGCGTCATTGGATTGAAGCAATGGCCCAGTTGCCTTGTCAGGTTGAGGTGGCATCAGAGTATCGCTATCGCGAGTCGGTCACGCTGCCCGGCACCTTGGTCGTCACTATTTCACAGTCGGGTGAAACAGCCGATACCTTAGCGGCGCTTAAACATGCCGATAGTGATGAAGTTCTTGCCCGCCTCGCTATTTGTAATGTTGACCATAGCGCGATTGTTCGCGCCAGCGAATTGGTTTTTTTAACCCGCGCCGGTGTTGAAATCGGCGTTGCGTCGACTAAGGCATTTACGACCCAGTTGGCAGCTTTGCTTGTGCTGACCGGGTGCCTTGCGCGACATACCCAGGGCGGCCGTTTTGATAGCCAGCTCATTACCGCTGCCTTCGATGAAATACCGAGCGCAGTGAAACGTGTGTTGGCACATAACGACACTATCAAAGCATTGGCGGCGCATTTTATTCCCCGCCAACACGCACTCTTTTTAGGTCGCGGTATTTACCACCCCATCGCCATGGAGGGTGCATTAAAACTCAAAGAAATTTCATATATTCACGCAGAAGCCTACCCCGCCGGCGAGCTTAAACACGGGCCCTTAGCTTTGGTGGATGCTGAAATGCCCGTTGTGGCTGTCGCTCCCAATGATGAATTGTTGGATAAACTGCGCTCTAATCTTGAAGAGGTGCGCGCACGCGGTGGACAGTTGTTTGTGTTTGCCGATGAGGCCGCCGGGTTCACCGAAGGCCCTGGTATTCGTGTGATTCCAATGCCTCATTGCGGTGAATTAGCGGGTCCAATTGCCTATACCGTCGCGCTGCAGTTGCTTTCTTATCATGTGGCACTGGCTAAGGGTACCGACGTAGATAAACCGCGCAATCTTGCTAAGTCGGTGACTGTTGAGTAGTTTTCCGGTCGCACTTTATTCCCCAATGAAAGTGGTCATGCGTCTGGATAGGGTTACCAGAAGAACTCTTTCCAAATATTCGATTCCTGTTAGAAAGATCGATTGACGCTGTTCTATCGCCTACCCGTTAACGGTTGCAACTTTACGCTGCGCTTTCGGATTACCTAAATTAAGTAAAGCGCTAGCTATAACTTGGGCAAAAAGTCATCACCTATGTTAAAACGACCTTAAAATACTTAAAGTCAATCGTATTAGATATGAATATTGTTATGGACTAGTTTTCAGGTAGCCGCCGATGAACGCCCAAATCCAAATAAGCGGATTTACTGAAAACCAGGTTTAGTTGATAGCCGGTTGTCTGAGATCGGCACCGAACGCACCAAGTCGTAGGTCATCAAAGTCTGCCAATCACAAAGCAAACCGTTGACTACAAATTTGAAAGTCGAAAAAGGTAGTTAACCTTGTTTAGGGACACGCTTCATATTTACATACGTTCTTCCATTACCGGTCGGGAGGATGGTGGCTCCTTAGAGCGCCAGATGGAATCGGGTATCCAGAAGTCTAAATTTCTTAACATGAACTACCAAGTTTGGCATGAAGGTGGGCAACTTTCGTCAGAGGAGTCACTTTTCAATCGACCAATTCTCAGAGACCTCCTGCGCGCAGTGCAGACCGGTGATGTCAAACAGCTCTTCGTTTGGAGTACGGACCGGCTGTGCAGTAACGAAGCGCTCTGGACAATGATTAAGTATCAATACCTGGTTCAGCATGGCGTTGGACTGTACCTCCCTACCGGACAGGTAAACTTAAATGATCCTATGTCTAAGACGATTGTGGGTCTTTTGGGATCCATCTCTCGATATGATCATGAGCTCAGGAACGTTCGTTTAGCCGAGGGAAGGATAAAAAGCGTTAAGGACGGTTATTGGAAAGGTGGTCCCCCCCCTTATGGGTACGATATCGTAGATTCCAAGTTGGTCATCAATGACCAAGAAAGTCAGTGGGTCAGATTCATCTATGAATTGTATAGAGAGGGTTCATCCATTGATGAGATAAGAAAAAAACTGCTGCAAAACGGGGTGTCTACACGACGAGGTAAGCCCATTTGGTCTCATCGATCTATCGACTTAGTGCTCTCAAACACACACTTTGGCGGTTATTGGACCATGACCCTTAAGTCGGGGGAGACCGTCAAGGTTTCGTGTCCTCGGATCCTTGATGCCACCCTGATTAAACAGGTTCAAGAAAGAAAGCAAGCAAGGTCATATGGCAAGGTAGGGTCTAAGAGAAAGACTACCAACACGAAGCACGATTACTTAGCCAAGGAACTCCTCGTATGTGGTCACTGCGGGTCAAGGTTTGGTGGAAAAAAGATGGTTGGTCGAGTCGGTTATTACCAGTGTTTATCCAGGAAAATTGACTCAAACAACAATGGAACGGACCTCAACGCACCATGTCGTGGTAAGCGACGGATCCGGACTGACACAACAGATCAGTTGATCTGGAATACGGTTGTCGATGTGGCCACCAAGTCTGCTTTATTTAAAGCATCGATCAAAGAAGAATCTGCGAATACCCCATTTGTTTTGGGTTCTAAGGCCCGCCGTGACATTGAGAATCAGATCAAGAGTTTGACCGAAGAGTCCGAAAGTCTGGTGTCTTCTATAGCCAAACTTGCTACGTCAGCACTCGTCAGCGAGCGGTACAAGATTAGAAATCAATCTATGGTAAAAAATCTTCAGGAACACCAACGTCACATCGAATCTGAAATTCAGGAACTTGAAGCTGAATTAAGCCGATCCGATTCCAACAAACGATGGGTGGACTGGAGTGCCCAATTCGGCGAAAAAGTAGACCAACTAAACGGTGATGATCTCCCGTTTAATGACAAAAAGAACCTTGTAGAAGCTTTGGTTGACTCCATAAATGTCTCAAGCACTGATTCACAGACCCATGAACTGAGTATTGAATTTAAATTGCCGTATGTTGGTAATCAGCCGAACCTGAACGCTCCGATTGAGAAATCTAGTGATTGCAGGCCTACAAGCGGTAAACAGATCAAGAAGTTGAGGTCTAACTTATCCCTAAAACCAGCACTTTAATCTCCGGTAGTATATCCCCGACTCCAAAACAACACTGTAAGTGCTGAGTAGCAACAAAAAGGTGCTTGGTTAATAACGACCGTCATGTCGGTTAGGAATTAGCGGCTTCATCTGCTTTTGCGGCGGCGTTACCGCCTGCTTTCTTACCACGTGCTGTTAGACAAGGGGTCTGACGTCGATAAACCACGCCGCCTCGCGAAGGCTGTTACGGTAGAGTAGTAAAAACGCGATGCTGCGATAGATAGTGTGACGTTATGGAAGGGTTGGCAGCCGCAGGATTTTGTTTTGGACTGATGGGCGTGGTCGCGTTTATACGCATGGAAAAACTGATTAAAACCTTGAAGGCTAAAGGCGTGCTCGACGCGGACTATAAGCCAGAGTAACAAGCCAAAGTACGCCACTTTTGTGCGCGTTCAATCAGCGCCATTAGTCGAGTGGCTTATGGGCTCTGGTGAGCAGCTAGTGTGTGATGTTGGTGACTTAGCGCTTCAGATATCTGTGCCGCTTGGCTCAGCCCAGATATTTGCCAGCATGGTGCCGAAACCGGCTGGGGGAAGCGCCGCGGCCACTCGAAAGAGCGCCGCGACGTTTAACTTACTGAGGGTTAGCCGCCTTATAAGCACGAATGGCACTATTAAATGCTCCGGCTACCGCTTCTTCGTTAGCAACGGCAGTGTTATAGGCGTCGGTAGCGGCTTCGTAATCGGCTTTTGCCGCACCGTTACCCTCTAGTGCGGCTGCTTTTTTAGCCGCCATGTCGCTGTCAATGCAGCTCAGGTAATCGGTGTTAGCCGCCTGAAAAGCTTTAACTGCTTGCTGTCCTGCAATCATGTCATCCATGCTCGCTGTGCTGCCGTCGGGTGCACTGGGCATCTCGGGCGCCTCACAGGCTGCGTTAACTAAGCTGGTGCCAGCTAGCAGAGCGATGAAGACGGGGGCGTGAAGAAAGTTCATAGGCGTTCCTTAGGTCTTATGGTTGTTAATATCAGTCTGTAGGTTGCAATATTTTTGTCTTAAAAGCGACGTAACTGTAGGTTGGGCATGTCTTCAAGGGATTTGAGTTTCGCAATTATCTCATTACCTTGAGCTTCGGATTCTATTCCAACCACCTGCACACGATAAAATAGGGCTCCTCGACGAAATTCTACGGCAATCTTGGCTTCAAATCCTGCTTCGTTGATCAGCTGAGCCCTATCGTCCGCGCCTTTACTGGTTGCGAAGGTATCTATGTAAATAAACCAGTCTCCGATCTCTGTACTGGCCTCCAAATCGAGCTTGGCGGTCGGTGGGCTTACTGGTTGCTCTGGCACTTCAGCTGGACTGATAGATTCTAGATTCGAGATTTGTCCCTTTCCAACCCACAGTGGCTTCATCTTGAAGGTGGTTTCATACTGTTTAGCGGCTGCTTGTGCGTCGCTTCGGGTCGGAAAATTTATAGCGCGAACGCGGAAGTACGTGCGACCTTTTACTTCTCCGGCCATAATCACCAATCCCTCGTCCATAGGCTTGAGCTTCTGGATTGCCTTAACCGCATCATCTCGATCGATATAACTGCCAAGATTAACGAACCAGAGCCCCTCAGTGCCGGCAGGTGTCACTGGCGCTGCAGTTTCTACCGCCTGTATTGATGAAGGAACGACATCTTCGCTTGTTAAGGTTAAGGCTGGCTCCAGTATCTCAGCCTCGGTCTTTTCGGAAGCTGCTTCAGAGGCCTCGCTGTCTGCCATCTCAGCGGCCCGTTCAGTCCGTTGTGCCGGATTATTCTCTGCGGCCGCTAACGTTTCTTGAAGGTCGCGGATTTCACTCGACATCGCTGCATACTGCTCGCGCATCGTGGCCAGCTGAAGACGTAGGGACTGGTTATCATCCTTTAGCGCCTGCTCGGCTTTTGCATCTAAATCACCGGCTGCGTTAGCTCGGCTATCAGATTGCTCTAACGCGTTTATACGCGCTTTGAGTGCAGATCGTTCACTTAGCGCGCCCCAACCCCCTAGAAGCAATAGAATGAGTGCGGCGGCCAATAGCAGCGCCGGCCACATTGGGAATTTCCGTTCTGGTACTGCGGCATGATCCGTGAGCAGCGATTCAGCGCCTGTTGGTGCTGCGCCGCTAGCCGACACTGCTGGCTCTAGTGGCGCTTGCGAGGCCGTATTGTTGATGGCTGAACTCGCATCAATCCAATCCGCATCATCCGGACTATCAGCCTCTGTATTATCGCTGGCTGAATCGACGACAGATTTTTCGACGTCGCCTACCGCCTCATAGCCGTTGATTTGCTCAGCATTAAAAGTCGATGAGCCAGCGTCGGCTGGGCTGGCGTCTCCGCCCTCATTGATTGCTGCGTCGATAGTTAAAAACTCATCGTTGTTCCAGCCATCGCCGGTTTCTGAAGCGGGTGATAACAGTTCAGCCGCTTCTGCCATTGCATTGTCTAAGTCGAGCCAGCTGTCGCCCTGGTCAGCGGGTTCGGATGGTGCATCGGCGGTTTTTACGGCCTCGGCCGCCTGAAACTCCCTCTCTGGTGGTGCAATGGTAACCGGCGTTTCTTCCTCCTCAGCAAGCGCAGGCGCCAGGCTTAGATCTGCCTTTTCTAGAATCTCATCGGAGAAATCGTCACCTAGCCAGTCGGCATCATCGTCTGTATGGCCTAGGGCCTTATCAAACGCGCTGTTGTTACGTTTGGCTTTATCCGCCTGGTCGCTGGTTTCACTAAGGCCGCTAGGTATCTTATTTATAGAGCTGCTGGCCCATTCGACAGGCGGTGTCATTACACGACGTTTTTCATCATCCTTGTTGTCCATCACCCACTCCTGAAATTGCAATTTGCCAAGCGTACCAGAAGCTTCATCATACTCCGCATAGATTCACATCCAAATAGGTTGAATCGACAAGTCTGGCAAGGTTTTCCGGTAAACTATGCCGATGGACGTATCAGACATTATCAGTGCTTTAAACAATGCCCAGCGCCAAGCGGTGGCAGCAAACTCTGGAAACCTATTGGTGCTTGCCGGCGCCGGTTCGGGCAAAACCCGCGTGCTTGTGCACCGCATTGCCTGGCTGATTAGGGCCGAGCAGTTCTCCCCGCATGCGCTCTTGGCGGTGACGTTTACCAATAAAGCCGCGCGTGAAATGCGCGGTCGTATTGAAGAAATGCTGCATATGCCGAGCCACAGCATGTGGATTGGCACTTTTCATGGTTTGGCCCATCGTTTATTAAAAGCGCATTGGCAAGAAGCTGGGTTGCCGCAAAACTTTCAGATTTTAGACAGCGACGATCAGCTGCGCTTGGTAAAGCGGGTTTGCCGCGAGCTCGATCTCGATGATTCCCGCTGGCCGCCTAAACAGGCCCAGTGGTACATCAATGCACAAAAGGATGAGGGCTTGCGCGCCGCGCATATTGAAGCGCCCTTCGGTGATTTGTATGCCAAAACCATGCTGCGTATCTACAGCACCTACGAAGAGGTTTGTCAGCGCGGCGGTTTGGTCGACTTTGCTGAGTTGTTGTTGCGCGCCAATGAACTTTGGCTGAGGTCACCCGCAACCCTTGAGCATTACCGAAAGCGTTTCCGCACGATTTTGGTCGACGAGTTTCAAGATACCAACACCGTTCAGTATGCGTGGCTGCGTAATTTGGCGGGGGCCGATATTCCCGTGGTCGCTGTCGGCGATGACGATCAATCGATCTACGGTTGGCGCGGCGCGAAAATTGAAAACATCCAGCGCTTCTCCGAAGACTTTGCCGGTGCGCAAACGATTCGCCTCGAACAGAATTACCGCTCCACGCAAACCATATTGAGCGCGGCCAATGGCTTGATCGCGCATAACTTTGGTCGTTTGGGCAAAGATTTATGGACCGCGGGCGAACAGGGTGAGCCGATCGCGCTCTATGCGGGGTTCAATGAGCAAGACGAGGCCCGTTTTATTGTTGAGCGCGCACAGGGTTGGGTGGAGGACGGCAATCTGCGCGCATCGGTGGCGATTCTCTATCGGTCGAACGCGCAGTCCAGGGTGCTCGAAGAGGCGCTGATTCGCGCAGATATGCCCTACCGCATTTACGGCGGTCAGCGGTTCTATGAGCGACTGGAAATTCGTAACGCCTTGGCCTATATGCGGCTGTTACTCAATCGCAGTGACGACCCCGCCTTTGAGCGCGTTATCAATATTCCGCCGCGGGGTATTGGCAGTAAAACTATCGACAACTTGCGCGCAATTGCCCGCGAGCGCCAAGTGCCGATGTGGCAAGCGATTAATATTGCTCGCGACGAACAACTTTTTGCCGCGCGAGCAACGACCGCCCTCAGCGGTTTTCAGGCGCTGATCAACGAACTCGATTCGGGCACGGTTGAATTGCCACTGGCAGAGTTGGCGGAACACGTCATCACTCAGTCGGGCCTGGTTGCCTTTCACCGCGCTGAAAAAGGCGAGCGCGGTCAGGCGCGGGTTGAAAACCTCGAGGAGCTGGTTTCGGCGGCCAAGAGCTTTGTGCCTGATGAGGGTGATTTAGCACCCTTGCAGCAATTCCTTGATAACGCGGCACTCGATGCTGGCGACGCCCAAGCTGACGCGCATGAGGACAGTATTCAATTGATGACGCTGCACTCCGCTAAAGGCTTGGAATTTCCGTTGGTATTTTTAGCGGGCATGGAGGAAAACCTATTCCCGCACCGTATGTCCCTCGACGAGCCCGGCCGGCTTGAAGAGGAGCGGCGCCTAGCGTATGTGGGCATTACTCGCGCTATGACGCAGTTGGTCATTACTTACGCTGAAAGTCGCAGGCTGCATGGCAGCGAAACCTACAACACACCCTCGCGGTTTGTGCGCGAGATCCCTGCGCAACTGGTTCATGAGGTGCGTCTTAACAGTACGATTACGCGGCCTATGTCGACCCTTGCTGCGGCACCGAGTCCCGCCCATGATGCCGCAGGTATTGGCTTAGGTCAGCGGGTTCTGCACAAGGTGTTCGGTGAGGGTTTCGTCACAAACTTCGAAGGTCGTGGCAGTAATGCGCGCGTTGAAGTCAGTTTTGCTGAAGGCAGTAAATGGCTGGTGTTGCAATACGCCAACCTGCAGGCGTTGTGATTATTCGGATAACCGCCGAGCGAATTGTCCGCACGATATTAATGAATAATAAATAGGTGAATTTATGTCAGAGCGTCGTGTATTACCGCTAGTGGTTGTGGCGCTGGTTGCGCTATTGGTGCTGGTGGTCGGTTTGTGGGCCACACAAACAGCCCGTAAAACGGCCCCTGTGGCCCAAATGCAAAGCTTATCGACAGACGTATTTGAGTGGAAATTAGTGACCACATGGCCCAAAAACCTGCCTGGCTTGGGTAGTGCGCCTGAAGATTTCGCCAAGTCGGTGAATGCAATGAGTGGCGGTCGGCTGAAGATCAGCGTCTATGGGGCCGGTGAGATCGTGCCCGCATTTGAGGTATTCGATGCCGTCTCCCAAGGTGTTGCCCAGGTCGGCCACGGCGCGGCTTATTACTGGAAAGGCAAAATTCCCGCGGCGATCTTTTTTACCGCGGTGCCCTTTGGCATGACCGCACAGGAAATGAATGGCTGGTTGCACAATGGCGGCGGCATCGATTTGTGGCGCGAGCTGTACGCACCGTATAACGTCATCCCGTTTGCCGGCGGCAGCACAGGGGTGCAAATGGCCGGCTGGTTTAATCGTGAAATCAACAGCGGCGCTGATCTAAAAGGTTTGAAGATGCGCATTCCGGGGCTGGCCGGGGAGGTATTTGATGCCTCTGGGGGCACGGCTGTGCGCATCGCCGGCGGTGAAATTTATACCGCGATTCAAACTGGGGTGATCGATGCGGTTGAATGGGTTGGCCCCTACAACGACCGAACGCTGGGTTTGCAACAGGTGGCCGAGTACTACTATTACCCCGGCTGGCACGAGCCCGGCGCCATGCTGGAGTTTACGGTCAATGCCGATGCTTACGCCGCCCTACCCGAAGACTTGCAGGCGATCGTTACCTACGCGGCACGCGCTGCCAATCAAAGCATGCTCGACGAATTTACCGCGGAGAACAACGCGTCTCTGCAAGCCTTGCTCAAGGACGGCGTCAAACTGAGGCAGCTGCCCGACGATGTGATGGCCCTGCTCTATGAAAATGCCAAAATTGCGATGGCGAGTTTGGTGGCAAGCGATCCGATGTCGGCCAAAATCAACGCCTCTTACAGCCGCTTTGCTGAAGATGTGCGGGTTTATCACGAGATCTCTGAGCGCGCGTATCTCAACGCAAGAGATAAAGTGCTGCCCAAAATTGACTTAGACAGCGGCGAATAAGCCGCTGCGTCGGGTCGCTGGCGTGACTCAGTTAGTTATCGGCCGCGTGCGGCGATTGCTATCAATGGCCACATACACAAAGGTCCCTTCGGTGACTTTGATCGGCTCACCGTCGTGCCGTGATCCAATCCAGACCTCAACCATAATGCGCACCGAGCTGCGGCCGATGTCGATCACATCACAATAGCAAGTGACAACCGCACCTACATGAACAGGCGTTAAAAATGCCATGCCCTCGACCGCCACGGTTGCGATGCGACCCCCGGCGACTTCGCCGGCGGTAATACTGCCTGCAAGGTCCATTTGTGAAAGCAACCAACCGCCAAAGATGTCGCCATTGGCGTTGGTATCTTTGGGCATGGCAATGGTTTGCAGCGCGAGTTCTCCCTGAGGGAGCGGATTGGCGTCGATATCCGTCATGGCGATAGGTCTCTTCGTCGAGCGATCTGATGGGCTGGCGATATACTGCTATCTATAAGGATCACCCAACCAGAATGCAAGGCGAGATCGGGCTTACGGGACAATTACCGCCCTATTTGTGCCGGCAGCCAGGTTACAAGATCGGGTACCGCCCACAATAGTCCCAGCATGAATAATTGAATGACGACGTAGGGAATAACGCCGAGGTAGATATCGCGAGTGGCGACCTCGTCACTCGCTACACCGCGTAAATAAAATAGCGCGAAACCAAATGGCGGCGTCAAAAACGATGTCTGCAAATTCACCGCGATCATAATGCCCAGCCAGATCGGATCAAAACCCATAGCCAGCAGAATCGGGCCGACGATAGGCACCACCACAAACGTAATTTCAATAAAATCTAAGATAAAGCCGAGCAGAAAAATAGCGAGCATGACCAGTAGCAGCGCTGAGTGCTTGCCACCGGACATGCTCAAGAAAAACTCCTCGATCAAGTGGTCGCCACCAAAGCCGCGAAACACCAGTGAAAAAACCGCTGCACCAATCAAAATGAGGAACACCATGCTGGTGGTTTTGAGGGTCGCTTGCGCGGCATCGAAGAGTTGCGCCAATTTGAGCTCACCCCGTAAGCGGGCGAGTATCATCGCGCCGACGGCGCCGACACCCGCGGCCTCAGTGGGTGTTGCCGCCCCCGCTAAAATGGATCCAAGCACGAGCGCGATAAGGAGTAGCGGCGGTATTAGTCCGGACATTAATTGCTGCAGTTTGACGGGCTCAACGGCTGCCGGCGGTGCGTGCTCGGGCTTGATGAGTGCTGTTGCGACCATGTAAACAATATAAAGCAGTACCAGAATGATGCCCGGTACCAGCGCGCCGACGAATAAGTCGCCGACCGACACGGTGGCGGTGTTGACCACGTGCATCTTTAACTGTGCCTGCTGATAGGCGTTCGACATAATGTCGCCTAGCAGCACCAGCGCAATTGACGGCGGGATAATTTGACCCAGTGTGCCGGTGGCGCAAATGGTGCCGGTTGCCAAGCTGGGTTTGTAGCCGGCACGCAGCATGCTGGGCAGCGATAACAGGCCCATGGTGACGACAGTTGCGCCCACTATTCCGGTGCTTGCGGCCAGCAGTGCACCGACCAAGATAACGGAAATACCCAGCCCACCAGGTTGGCGGCCGAAAAGGCGGGCCATATTGGTGAGTAGGTCCTCGGCGATTTTCGCGCGTTCGAGAATGACCCCCATCAAAATAAATAGCGGTACCGCAATCAGCGTATCGTTGCCCATGGTGCCGAAAATTCGACCGGTTAAGGCACCTAAATAGCCCGCATCAAACACCCCTAATAAAATCCCACCCGCGGCAAATATCAGTGATGTCCCCGCCAGTGTGAGTGCCACAGGAAAGCCGAACATCAGTAGCACACAGACGGCGCCAAACATCGCCAGTGCCAATTCAGCAGCTACCATGATGCGGCTCCTCGCGAGATGACGACAGGACTAGCAGGCCCTTGATGATGATCGAAATTGCCTGCAATGCCAGCAGCGCCGCCATTAGTGGGATGAGGGTTTTTAATAAATAGACCCCGTGAATACCGCCGGGCTCGGGTGAGCCCTCGAGGGAGCGCCAGGACTCGCCGACGTAATCGAGGCTGGACAAGCCGATGAGCAGCACCAGTGGCAATGTAAACACGATGTGGCCAAGTACATTCACCCAGGCCTTGGCGCGAGGGCTAAAATGGCTGTAAAAAATATCGACACGCACGTGTTCGTCGGCGAGTAGCGTATAAGACGCCCCAAGCATGAAGAGTGCACTGTGCATGTAGCTGACGCTTTCTTGCGCGGCGATGGCGCCGATGCCAAAGCCATAGCGCAGCACAACGACAAAGACCATCAGCAAAGCCATGGCGACAGCCAGCCAAGCGGTCACCTGACCGAGGCGCTGAGTGCCTGCATCAATGATGGCGCTGAATCTATTCAGTAAACCCATATTTTATTCCGGTTTTTGCTGGGCGGCGACAAGGTTATCATCCCTAGCATTGCCATAGCAGAGAGAATCCCACGTGCTAACCGTATTATCGCCCGCTAAAACCTTGGACTATGACAGCCCATCGACAACAAAGAAAACCACCCAGCCGTTATTTCTTGATCGCGCGGCCGCATTGGTAGAAGACGCACGACGTTTAAGCCCCAACGATATCCGCGATTTGATGGGCGTGAGTGACAATATTGCTAATCTCAATCACGCGCGTTTTATGGATTGGAGCGCTGATTTTACGTTAGACAACGCGAAGCAAGCCGTGCTGGCGTTTAAAGGTGACGTCTACACCGGACTGCAGGCGGATACACTCAGCAGCACGGAACTCGCCTTTGCACAGCAGCATTTGCGTATTTTGTCGGGCCTCTACGGATTGTTGCGGCCACTCGATTTAATGCAAGCCTATCGATTAGAAATGGGGCTTAAGTTTGCCAATCGCGGTGGCAAAAACCTATACGAATATTGGGGCGATGACATTACCGATGCGCTCAACCAACAATTGGCAAAAAGCGGTAGTCAGGTGTTGGTCAACTTGGCGTCCAATGAATACTTTAAGGCGGTTAAGCCCAAGCAGCTCGATGCGGAGCTTATTACGCCGGTGTTCAAAGATTTCAAGAACGGCAAATATAAGATCATCAGTTTTTTCGCGAAAAAAGCCCGTGGGCTGATGGCGCGTCATATTGTTTCTGAGGGTTTAAACGACCCCGAGGGTATGAAGCAGTTTAGCGCCGAGGGCTATTATTACAGCGCAGAGCAATCTAACGCGCGCGACTGGGTGTTTCTGCGCGACGCGCCCCCGAGCTAATCAGTCCTCACCGCGCTTAAACGGCAGCAAGGTTGCCGCCTGTTGTTGGTAGGCGCGCACTTGTTGCCGCTCTTGGGCGGCAAAATTGCCGACCGCGGCATCAAACTGTGGTGCTGCAATCCAGTGATTGGAGCAGGTCAGTATCGGCTCAAAGCCGCGCTGAATTTTGTGTTCACCCTGGGCGCCCGGGTCAAAGCGGGTCAGACCTTGGGCAATCGCGAACTCAATGCCGCGGTAATAGCACGCCTCAAAGTGCAAGTACTCATATTCTTGTAAGCACCCCCAGTAGCGGCCATACAAGGTGTCGCCGCTGCGAAAATACAGGGCTGCCGCAACAGGCTCCTGGGCTTCATAAGCGATCACCATGACGGTGGCCTCGCCGAGTTGCGGGCAAAGCTCGGTGAAAAACGCGCGATTCAAATAACCGCCATGGCCACTGCGTTTTGCATAGGTGAGCTGATAACAGCGATGGAAAAACTGCCACTCTTCGGCGCTGATGTTACTGCCGGTTTTGGTTTCCAAGGTCAGCCCTTGGGCGGCGACCCGTGCGCGCTCTTTCTTGAGGTTCTTCCGCTTGCGGCTACTGAAGGTGTCTAGAAAATCCTCAAAACTCGTGAAGTCACGGTTAAACCAGTGAAACTGCACGGTTTGCCTTTGATGTAGTCCTAACTCGACCAGCGCTGAGGATAGCGGCGCTTCGACAAATAAGGCGTTCCACCCGGATATGCCCTGCTCAATGCTCCACTCTCTGATGCCAGCCAGCAACTTTTCGAGCGCATGTGGGTCGGCGCCGTCGAGGTACAAACGCGGGCCGGTGGCGGGTGTGAACGGCGCTGCCGTGACCAATTTAGGGTAGTAATCAAAGCCGTTGCGTTGCCATGCGTCCGCCCAGCTCCAATCAAAAACGTATTCGCCATAGGAGTGAGACTTTAAAAACGCCGGCGCAACGGCGATGGTGTGGCCCTCTTCCTCGAGGACGAAATGACAGGGTTGCCAGCCTGAGTCGCCTCCCGTGCAGCCGGTTTGCTCCAAGCCGAGCAAGAAATCGTAACGTAAAAAGGGATAGTCATTGCCAAACCAGCTCACCCAGTCATCGGCATTGATATCGGCAATAGAAGTATAAATAGCAAGCTGCATGACTCAGTGAGACCGATTAAACATAATGCGGTTTATACGGCCGCCAAGGCAAAGTGTCCCACGAGACCCGCGAGAATAATGACGCCGATCCATTTGCTTTGATTAAAGGCTGCAAAGCACGCGTCTCGGTCACGATGGCGAATCAAATATTGGTGCCAGACAAACAGTAACCCCACCACCGCGACCGCGAGGTACCAGGGGGCGCTGAGTGCAAAAGCGCGACCACACCCGATAAAGCAGGCTATACAGGCCAACTGCAGCAAACCGATGATGCGGCGATCGAGCTGCCCGAACAAAATGGCTGTCGATTTAATGCCCACTGCCAGGTCGTCTTCGCGGTCTACCATGGCGTACTGCGTGTCATAAACCACCGTCCACAAAAGGTTGGCACCAAACAACCACCACAGCGCCGGCGGTAAGCTGTTGAGGCTCGCCGCAAATACCATGGGTATGCACCATGAAAACGCCGCGCCGAGCACCACCTGTGGCAAATAAGTGATGCGCTTCATGAACGGGTAGGCAATTGAAAGCGCGGCGCCGACGAATGACAATTGGATGGTCAGCGGGTTGGTGAGTAGCACCAACGCAAACGCTAGGGATAATAAAACGACCAATAGGATCAGCGCTTCCCGAGCCGAGAGCGCGCCCGTGACGAGTGGCCGCTGCTGTGTGCGCTCAACAAAACCGTCGAGTTTGCGGTCGGCGAGATCATTAGCGGTGCAGCCCGCTGAACGCATAATAATGGCGCCGCTGACAAAAATCGCGAGCAGCGACCAGGGCGGAAGCCCGCCATTGGCCAGTACCAGTGCCCACACTGTGGGCGCTAACAGCAGGTAAGTGCCGATGGGTTTATCGAAACGCATGATTTGGGCGAAGGCGCGCAGCTTTTCTCTGGTGGTTCGCGGCGTACTGTTAAGGCTAGTCATTCGGCATCGGTCGGGTCATGTGGGCGGATATCTGTGTGAATTAACAAAACGGCGGGCGAGATTCTTAACGGCCTGCTGCCATTGATGGCCAGCAGAGCGAATTTAACATGTCGCGCGCCTAAATGATGGTTGTTGTCGTTTTTGGCTGTTCGAAGCACCAATTCACAGGCTTAAACCCGTGCGAAGGCACGGCGTTCACCGGTCCAGCGTTCGATTAGCGCTTGCATGCGTTCGGGCGCCGACTGCTCAAGTTGTTCGGCAATGGCCTCGACGCTATCCAAAAGGTGTTCATGGTCGGGTAGCCGAGCGACTCTAAAACTCATCAAGCCCGTCTGTCGTGTGCCGAGCAGTTCTCCGGGGCCTCGCAAACGCAAGTCTTCTTCGGCGATGAAAAAACCATCGTTACTCTCACGCATAACGTTTAAGCGTCTGCGGCCGTTTTGGCTCAGTGGTGATTTATAGAGCAATAAGCAGTGGCTCTCTGCCGCGCCGCGGCCAACCCGCCCGCGCAACTGATGCAGTTGCGCAAGGCCCAGCCGCTCTGGGTTCTCGATAATCATCAGGCTGGCATTGGGCACATCAACACCGACCTCAATCACCGTAGTCGCCACCAGCAAGGCGATGTCTCCGGCCTTAAATGCCGCCATCACTTGCTCTTTTTCCGCCGGTGTTAAGCGTCCGTGAATCAAGCCGACCGGCACGGAGGGTGGCAGCTGCGCGCGCAAGTAGCTGTAGGTCGCCTCGGCGGCCTGGGCTTCAAGCACTTCGCTTTCATCAATGATGGTACACACCCAATAGGCTTGACGGCCGGTTTGGCAGGCAGCAGCCACCCGCTCGATCACCTGATCACGACGGTTATTGTCGATGAGGGCGGTGGTCACGGGTTTGCGACCTGGGGGCAGTTCATCGATGATCGAACAGTCGAGGTCCGCATAGGCGACCATCGACAAGGTGCGTGGGATAGGTGTTGCGGTCAGTACCAGCTGGTGTGGATGGCCCGCGGCGCCGCCCTTCTCGGTTAGCGTGAGTCGCTGATGCACGCCAAATCGATGTTGTTCGTCGACAATTACCAAGCCTAAGTGGGCAAACGCCACCGATTCCTGAAACAGCGCATGGGTACCGATGACCATTGCGGCATCGCCGCTACCAATCGCCGCCAGTACCGAGGCGCGGGCCTTACCTTTGATACGGCCACTCAGCCATGCCATTGGCACGCCTAGCGCCGTAAACCAATCACTAAAATTGCGTAGATGTTGTTCGGCCAGTAGTTCGGTGGGCGCCATCAGCGCCACTTGATAGCCCGCATCGATCGCTTGCAACGCCGCCAATGCCGCCACCAGTGTTTTCCCCGAACCGACATCGCCCTGTACCAGTCGTAGCATCGGGCTGCTTTGCGCGAGATCGGCGCTGATCTCTTGGCTGACGCGTTGTTGCGCGCCGGTGGGTGAAAAGGGCAGTTGGGTTAAAAATTCGCGGATCAACGCCGCGTTGGCGGGCATCTTTGGCGCCAGGTGACGCCGCTCCCTGGCCCGTAGCTCCCGCAGTGATAGGTGATGCGCAACGAGCTCCTCTTTGGCCAGGCGCAATTGGGCGGGATGCTCTCCCTCGCGAATTTGATGTACCGATGCACCCGGGGGAGGGCGATGCAAAAAAGTCAGTGCCTCGACCCAGTCAAAATCGCTGTCGTCATAGCCCGCGAGTAAGTCACTGGGTGACGCACGGTGCAGGCTGGCCAGCGCCTGATCACACATTTGTCGCCATACAGACTGCCCAATACCCTCCACGGTTGGGTAAATGGGTGTCAGGGCCGCGTCGAGTAGCGGCCCCGCCTCGCCCATGCGGTACTCCGGGTGCACCATGTCGGCGCCTGCTGCGCCGCGTCTGGGTGTACCGAATAGGGTAATGGCACTGCCGACCTGCAGCTGCTGAATTTGAGCATGCCGAAAATGGAAGAACCGGACGGTTAACAGGCCGCTGTCGTCGGCCACTTTAATTACCAGCGATCGGCGTTTGCCCGGCACGACCCCCGCTGCTCGAATTTCCCCCTGAATAACCGCCTCAACACCGTCGCAAAGCGCTCCGATCGGCGTAACTTGGGTGCGGTCCTGATAGCGCAGCGGAAAATGAAACAGCAAGTCCTCAATGCGCGCAATACCCAGCTCGACCAGCTTACTGGACAGTTTAGGGCCCACACCGCGCAGCGCGCTGACCGGTTGTTCGAGGTTGCTGCTCAACTCTATGCTCGCATCTTTTGCTTCGATAATGACATGCTAACCCCGAATGATAGCGGCCCGGTCAGCCGATCAGTCATTTAATGGTCGATATTGCATAATAAGCGCAGACTGGCGGTGGATCATCGATCAATGGCGCGCAGATAACCCGCGGGTGATTGGCCAAAGTTGCGGCTTAAATCGCTTATTGTTCACCGTCGGTATCTTTAACAGCTTTGCTAGGAGTTCAAGCAGTGAGTTCACCTCAAGTATTAATGATCGGGTGTGGCGATATTGGCACCCGCGCAGGAATCGCGCTAGCAGAGCGAGGTTGGCGGGTTGCTGGTGTACGCCGTAATCCGCAGCAATTACCCCCGAGTATCCAGCCCTTTGCGGGGGACTATACGCGTGCGGATGGCTTGTCGTCGGTGGCCATGTTGCGTCCCGACTACATCGTCTTTTCGCCGTTGCCCGCCGGTAGAGATGCGGCGGGCTACCAACGCGGCTATCTCGAGGCGATACACCACATTGTCGCCAGCGGTGTTGCTGAGCAGGCGAAGCGGCTGGTGTTCATTTCATCGACCCGGGTCTATGCTGAAGCTGATGGCGGTTGGGTGAATGAAACCTCACCGCTGACCACAACCGACCCCGCCGCGCTGGCGATTATCGCAGCAGAGCAAGCCGCGGCGAAAATGTGCCCAACGACGGTACTGCGTGCCTCGGGGATTTACGGCGATATTCCCGGCATGTTGCTTAAACGGGTTTTATCCGGCGAAGGAAGCGACGACCCGAGCCGCTGGAGTAACCGCATTCACCGGCAGGATTTGGCGGATATTGTGAGCGCAGTTTTGCTGCGCGATGCCGCCGACGAGGCGGTGCCGAGCCTGTTAATCGCCTCGGATGACAGCCCTGCCCTATTGACGGATGTGGAGCAAGGTTTGGCTGACGCATTGCAGCGAACGCTCAAACCCACGGCGAGTACGCGACAGGCCCGCGCGAACCGTCGCTGTAGTAACCATCTGTTGCGTACCACAGGTTTTAGCTTGCAGTATCCTAATTGGCAAATGGGCTATCGGGCGGTGCTCAGTGACTTGGCGGCGCAGGGTGTTTATCAGCCAGATCTCGCCGCCTTGCCAACACCCTCATCGATCAAAGCACCAGAATAGCTTCAATTTCCACATCGACGGCTTTGGGTAGTGCCGCAACTTGGACGCAAGCGCGGGCGGGATAGGGCTCATCAAAGTAGCGGGTCATCACCTCGTTGACGCTGGCAAAGTCGGCTAGGTCGGTTAGTGAGATATTGATTTTAACCGCGTCGTTGAGGGAGCCGCCGGCGGCCTTGGCAACCGCGGCCAAGTTTTTAAACACTTGCTCCGCTTGTGCTGCGGTATCCCCAGCAACGACTTCCATGGTGGCGGGGTCGAGTGGAATTTGCCCAGACATCCACACGGTGTTGCCCACTTTAATGGCTTGTGAATAAGGGCCTATGGCGGCGGGAGCCTCTTTCGTGGCAATAACAGCGCGATTCGACACGGTAACTTCCTTTAACAATGGGGTTTGACGACGGTTAGAGATTAACGACGCGCAGCTCGGGTGACTTTGCGCACGCCGTCGATGGTGCGTAATCGCTTCATGATACGCGCCAAATGGATACGGCTGGAGACTTTCAGTTCCATGTCGATATAGGTAAACACAACATCGCGATTTTGGGTGGAGATACGCTCGATATTGATACCAATGGCATTGAGCCGAGTCGCCAGTAAGGCGATCATGCCGCGCCGATTCTCGGCCTCGACCCGCAAGCCCACGGGAAATACGCCCTCAACGGCGTCATCCCAACGCAGGTTCATCAGTCGTTCAGGTTGGTCGCTCATGTCGGCCAAATTACGGCAGCTGTCACGGTGGACCACCAGCCCTTTTTCTGGGCTCAAGTAACCGCCAATGGGGTCGCCGGGTAATGGGCAGCAACATTTCGCATAGGTGACCACAAAACCTTCGGTACCGCGAATCGCCACCGCTTCTTTGGGGTCATTGCTAAATGACTCACCACTGGCGCCGGCCAATAAACTAGCAGCGATATGGGGCAGCAAATTACCCACAGCGACATCGATAAACAGCTGTTCAATGGAGGTTTTGTTAAGCCTGGTGAGCGCCGCGTTAATCTCTTCTTCACGGGTGTCAGACAATCGCGTGTTAAATGCCAGCAGTGCCTTGTCGACAATGTTTCTGCCCAGCTCAACGGAGTCTTCGTGGCGCTGGTCTTTTAAGAAGTTGCGAATATGTGAGCGCGCTCGAGCGGTGACCACGTAGTTGAACCAAGCGGGGCTGGGTCTACCGGTGGGCGAAGTGATGATCTCAACCGTTTTACCGCTTTCTAGGGGCTCTGACAGGGGTGCCAAGCGATTGTTGATGCGACAGGCCACGCAGCGATTGCCCACATCAGTGTGAACCGCGTAGGCAAAATCAACCGCGGTTGCCCCCCGTGGCATTTCCATAATCTGGCCCTTGGGCGTGAAGACATAAACTTCATCGGGGAACAGGTCAATTTTGACGCTCTCGATAAACTCCAGAGAATCCCCGGCGTGCTGCTGCATTTCGAGTAAGCCCTGCACCCATTCCCGGGCGCGGGTGTGCGAAGCGCTGGCACTGCCCTCCTCGGTTTTATAGAGCCAATGGGCGGCGATACCGTTGTTGGCCATGTCTTCCATTTCGCGGGTGCGAATTTGGATTTCAATCGGTACGCCATGCATACCTTTCAGTGCGGTATGTAGCGACTGATAGCCATTGGATTTTGGGATGGCGATATAGTCGTTGAACTCACCGGGAATCGGTTTGTAGAGACTGTGCACCAAGCCGAGGGTGCGATAGCAGTCGTCTACCGAATCGACAATGATACGAAACGCATAGAGGTCCATGATCTCTTTGAAGGACTTGCGCTTGGTCTTCATTTTCCGATAGATGCTGTAGAGGTGTTTTTCGCGGCCGATCACCTCAGCGCTGACCCCTTCGCGGGCCAGGCGCGTATTGATTTGCCCACGAATGTCGTCGACCAATGCCTTGCGATTACCACGCGCACCTTTTACCGCCGCTAAGATCCGCCGAGCACGCATGGGATACAAGGCGCGCAGGCCAAGATCCTCAAATTCCATGCGGATGTCGTTCATACCCAGCCGCATCGCGATGGGCGCATAAATTTCGAGGGTTTCGTGGGCAATTCGGCGCGATTTATCGCGGTTGAGGACGCCGAGAGTCCGCATATTGTGTAGGCGGTCCGCTAGCTTGACCAAAATCACGCGAATGTCTCGCGCCATGGCCAATGCCATTTTCTGAAAGTTTTCGGCTTGCTTGAGCTCGGCACTGTCGAATTCGATATGCGTCAGCTTACTGACCCCATCAACGAGCTCGGCGACGTCATGGCCGAACTGGGCACTGATGTCATCTTTGGTCACACCGGTGTCTTCGATGGTGTCGTGCAGCAGTGCGGCCATCAGACTTTGATGATCCATGTGCATGTCGGCCAGAATGCCGGCGACAGCCAGTGGATGGGTAACGTAGGGTTCGCCGCTGCGACGGACCTGGCCGTAGTGGGCTTGTTCGGCAAAAAAGTAAGCGCGCTTAACCTGCTTTGCTTGCTCGGCAGTGAGATACGTGCCGACAACCCGCTCTAAGCCGACTAAGGACTTGCCCTGTTGCTCATTGTGCTTTGTTGTCGATACCGACGCGGTTCTGAATAACCGCGCGGTGACATCGGTAAATGAACCGCTAAGCGCCTGTAGAGTCGTGGCTACCAAGGCTCGCGGTTACCGTAATTAGTAAATGGGGGTCTCGAAGCTCGCAGCTAACTCTTCTTCGGCTTCGATTTCAGTTTCGCGTGCAAGCAGATCGCGGGTCACCATACCCTCGGCGATTTCACGCAAGGCGATAACCGTGGGCTTGTCTGATTCTTCATTGACCAGCGGCTCTTTGCCACCTGTTGCGAGCTGACGCGCACGCTTAGAAGCCAGCATCACCAATTCAAAACGGTTATCTACGTGGTCCAGACAATCTTCTACGGTTACTCGTGCCATGGTTCTCGTCTTCCTATTAAAAAATGCGCAGCATATGCTGGACACGCGAGTATATCCCAAAACTACACGACTCACGCCCTAGCCCTACCGCTAAAGGCATTTTTTACACTTTAGTCGCCGAGTAAGCCGGCAATTGTCGCTTCAAGTGCAATTGTTTGTCGGTCGCGTTTGAGGCGTTGTGCGCGAATAATGGCGCGCAGGTCGGCCAGTGCAGTTCCAAAATCTTTGTTGAGCACCAGATAGTCCGCTTCCGCATGGTGTGACAGTTCACTGACAGCCTCGGCCATGCGTCGGTTGATCGTCTCTTCGTCGTCTTGTCCACGACCATATAAGCGTTGAGCCAGCGCCTCTTTTGAGGGCGGCAGTATGAAGATGGCGCAGGTCTCGGGCGCCACTCTGCGCATTTGTTGAGCGCCCTGCCAGTCGATCTCTAGAATGACATCGAAACCTTCGGTCTGTAGCGCTTCGATTTGTAGGCGCGATGTGCCGTACAGGTTGCCAAATACTTCGGCGTCCTCGATGAATTCCCCCGCGGCTTTGTTCCTAAGAAAGGTCTCTCGATCAACAAAATGGTAATTGACACCGTCGGTCTCACCGAGACGCTGAGGGCGCGTAGTGTGTGATACCGATACTCGAAGCTGATGCTCTTCGCCGAGCAGCGCCTGCACCAGCGAGGTTTTGCCTGCGCCACTGGGTGCCGAAACGGTGAACAATTGGCCCTTCGATACAGCTGCACTGGGTGCATGGTGGTGGGCATCTGTTATCTGTGTCACGGGAATAGCTCCTAGCGCGGTCGTCACTGCTGGCGGGTCGTTAATTCGGAAAAATCCTAGCACGGTTACCGAATAGGTTCATTGGCTGTTCGTTGTTCGGCTTTTAAATAAGTACGGTTAAATAAGTACGATTGACCGCAGGCAAACGATCTTTTGATCTAATTTTTTGCGACTGACAAGCGATTAGACCGCTGGCCGACAACATTGGTGTGGCGGCGCGCCCTTTTTGGGAACAGCGTTACCGTACACGCGGTCTCACCAACACATACCGCAGTCGCGCGTTTCCAGTTAAACTGCACCCCCGCTAAATTTCAGTATCGGAGCCATTCTATGGGTCGCGCCTACCAAAACCGAAAAGACTCTATGGCGAAAACCGCCGCCGCTAAGACATCCGTGTATTCAAAATATAGTCGCGAAATATACGTTAGCGCCAAGGCTGGCGGCACCGACCCCGATGGTAATTTATCGCTGCGCTCACTGATTGAGCGTGCCAAAAAAGACCAAGTGCCGTCGCACGTGATTGAAAAAGCCATCGACAAGGCGGGCTCCGGCATCGGCGAGGATTATCAGGCGGCGCGTTACGAGGGCTTTGGCCCCGGCGGCACCATGGTGTTGGTCGATTGTCTGACCGACAATCCCAATCGGACGATTGGCGAGGTTCGGCCGGCTTTTTCTAAAGGCAAAGGCAAAATTGGCACCCCCGGCACAGTTGCACACATGTTTGACCACGCTGCGGTCTTTGTTTTCCCCGGAGACGAGGATGAGGTGCTTGAAGCCTTGTTGATGGCCGATGTCGATGTCACCGAAGTTGAAAATGATGCGGGTATGCTCACCGTACTGGCGCCAAATACCGAATACGCCAAAGCCCGCACTGCGCTCACCGAGGCCTATCCTGGAATAGCGTTTGAAGTTGATGAAATCCAGTTTGTGCCCAAAGGTGAGACGGTGCTCACAGGAGATGATATTCCTCAGTTCGAAAAACTGCTGGATTTACTCAACGCCTGTGAAGATGTACAGAATATTTATCACGACGCGCAGTATTAGCCACTGCTCGGGTCGTTAAAGAGACCGCCCTGCTGTTAGCGCTTTAAAAATAACAGTTTGGCAGGCTTTATCGCGTGACTTTTCAATGCCGCCGCCTTTTATGGATACAATAGTAGCTATTTTTTGCTTTTTATCTATATTATGGATATAAGTGTATCTACTTGGTTGTAGCGGATGAATTTTACCTTACTTGACGATACCGATGTAAGCGAAGCCTATGCGGCTTATTTGCGTGAGTTACGTCAACGCGCAAAGCTGTCACGAGCTGCACTGGCAGAGCGAAGCTGCGTACCTGCGGCCACTATTAAGAAGTTTGAGTTGACTGGGCAGATTTCATTTCGCCAATTGCTGTTGCTTTGGCAGACCCTCGACTCGTTGGACAGGCTTTATCAGCTCACACAACCTAACAAAGAGCGCGCCACTATGCCCGCTAGCATTGATGAAGTGCTAAAAGATGAGTTTTAAACCCATCCAAAAACTCACCGTAACCCGCACGTTAATTTCAGGTGAGCAGGTAGCCGTAGGTGCCTTGGCTCAGAATCGGCAGGGCGTTTTTTTTCAGTACGCAGACAGCTATTTGCAGCAATTTGGCAATTTATCGCCTTTTACTTTACAGGCGAGCACACACGTTCAAGCCGCACCTAAACAGCCGCACCAAGGTGTGCATGGCGTATTTGGGGATTGTTTGCCCGATGGCTGGGGAATGCTCTTACAAGACCGCATTTTCCGGCAAAAAGGCATTCTGCCAAATCAATTAACCGCGATGGATAGGCTGGCCTTTGTCGGTGATAGAGGCATGGGAGCGCTCTCTTTTTCTCCGGTGTCTGAGTTCTTGACCGCGATGCCCTCTGACATTGATTTAGCAACGTTGGGCTTAGAAGCGCAAACGTTGTTCGATGCATCAATGTCAGATTATATGGCTAGTAATCAGGATGATTTAGATGGGCATACTCAGCGCTTGTTAGCCGCATTAGTGGCCGGTGGTAGTTCGGGTGGGGCAAGACCAAAGGCGCAGATTTATAAACCGGCTGGGGAAACTCAACATTGTCGAACCTTTGCACAACCCGGTGATGAAGCTTGGCTCATTAAGTTTACCTCGAAAAATCTAGCGCTCGGGCATGAAGAAGGTTTGTGCGAGGCTGTTTATTTGCAAATGGCTGAGCAAGCACAGTGTCAGCCACCGGTCTGGCAGCTCATTGAGGCGCCGCATACAAGTGGTGCACATGCGTGGTTGGCACTCAAGCGTTTTGATTATGTCACTGAACGTACCGATTTAGTCAGTAAACGCAGTTCAGGCCGCTTGCATATGCACAGCGCCTGCGGGCTACTGGATGCAGACTTCCGAACCCCAAGTTTAGATTATATTGAGTTGATCAAAGCCAGCCGTCAGCTTTGTAAATCTCCAGCCGCTGGGCAACTGCAATTTCGGCGTGCCATTTTTAATTTGCTGTCGTCTAACCAAGACGATCACAGTAAAAACTGGGCTTTTTTGCAAGCGGACGACGGCCAATGGCAGCCTGCACCCTTTTACGATGTTACCTACAGCCGGAATCCATTTAACGAACATGCCACTGCATTCGGAGGTTATGGCAAAGCGCCACCTATTAAGATTATGCAAAAACTGGCTGCCAGTGCTGGCTATGGTAATTGGCATGATGCTAGGCAATTGATTGAAGAGGTAGCAGAAGCCATCAGCCAATTTACTTATCTCGCACAGCAACAAGGGATAAGTAAAACAACAGTATCTGCAATTACTAAGACGCTGAATCAGCGCAAACAGGAAAATGCAGCGCTTTTTCAATGAAGAAAAACAAACTTTTCAAGTACGGATCGGATCTACATATCAGTTTTAGGCGTCGAGCTTTTGCCGATTTTTCGGCATAGCCTCTTTCTGTGTTGCTACAGTCAACATATCAAGACTTAATACCTGAAATTCACCAAAACCGCGTTTTAAGTCAGAAACTTCAAAGTAGTACAGCGCCCCTTGGCTATTTGGAGCGGTATGGGCAAAGCTTCAATTCAAGCCGCTTAGCCACTAATCAGCGCTGCCCACCACTAAACAGGTGGTTATTATTGGACATCTGCAAACCGATTCGGACGGGAAAAATAAAAAGCCCTGTATTTACCAGCAAATAACAGGGCTTTAAAGACGCTCTTGGACGGGGCGCCGAAAACTGCGCCTGCATTGTCGGCATTCCCGCCATCCATGGCGATCAAAAAACTACTCGATGTTTTGGATCTGCTCGCGCATCTGCTCGATGAGCAGTTTGAATTCAACCGCCGTGTTGGTGGTGGTTAGTGCGTTCGACTTTGACGACAGTGTATTGGCCTCTCGATTGAGCTCCTGCATCAAAAAGTCCAGCCTGCGGCCACAGGGTGCTTTGCCGGCTAGCGCCTGCTCAATGGCATCTAAGTGGGCATCGATACGATCCATTTCTTCATCCACATCAGCGCGCTGGGCCACATAAACCAGCTCTTCCTCTAAGCGCTTGCCATCGGCAGAGACACCGGCGTCGGCTATTCGATCTAAAATGCGCTGCCGCTGGACATCTCGCAAGGCGGGTAGCTGCAGTCGCAGCGCAGCCAGCTGTGCGCGCATTGTGGCCGCCCGGCCGGCGACCAAGCCGGCCAGCTGAGCACCTTCGCGCAAGCGCTGTTCTACCAAGCCATGGAGTGCTTCTGTGTGCGCGGCTAACACCGCCTTTGATAGGGCTTCGGTATCTGCTTCAGCTGACTCGAGGACGCCGGGCGCCATCAGTAATGCCATCGGATCGGGGGCGGTGCTGCTGGGTAGCGCTTGGGTGACTTGCTCAAGGGCGCTGACCCAGCTGTTAAGACGGGCTTGATTAACGGCAATGGCACTGAGCGCCTGCGTTTCTTGTACTTTGATGTGAACTTCGACTTTGCCGCGAGCGATTAATTTGCTTACGCCTTCGCGCAGTGTCGGCTCGAGTGCTCTGACGCTATCGGGCATTCTAAAGTGTAAATCCAGGAAACGATTGTTCACTGATCGCACCTCAACCGTGACCGCGGCGGAGTCGGTTGTTACACTGCCGCGGGCAAATCCCGTCATGCTCTGCGTCACGCTATGCTTCCTTGTTTGTCGTCTCAGCGCGCAGTCTACCAGCAAGTTCCCCCGTTATGAGGTCTCGCGCCATGAGCGAACAAAGTACAGCAGCAAATAGCACCGTCGATAACACGCCGGCCCACCCGCGCCCCAGCGGCCGCGACCCACACGCGCTGCGTCCGATTAGCTTTACTCGCCACTTTACCTGCCATGCTGAGGGCTCTGTGTTGGTTGGCTTTGGTAATACCAAAGTGATCTGTACGGCATCGATAGCACCCGGTGTGCCACCGTTTTTACGCGGCAAGGGCAGCGGCTGGCTGACCGCCGAATACGGCATGTTGCCGCGCTCAACCAATTCCCGCATGGATCGCGAAGCCGCCCGGGGTAAGCAGTCTGGGCGTACGGTGGAAATTTCGAGACTGATCGGCCGCTCGCTGCGCGCAGCGATTGATCTAAAATTACTGGGCGAATACACCATCACGGTTGATTGCGATGTTATCCAGGCCGATGGCGGTACACGAACAGCGGCGATCTCGGGTGCGTGTGTCGCGCTGGTCGACGCTTTGAATGGATTGCAACGCAAGGGTGCCTTAAAAACCGACCCGTTAAAGCAGATGATTGCCGCCGTGTCCGTTGGCGTTTGGCGAGGCATGCCGGTTGTCGATTTGGACTACATTGAGGACTCGAGCGCCGATAGCGACATGAACGTTGTGCTCGCCGAGGATGGTGGCTTGATCGAAGTGCAAGGTACCGCAGAGGGTGCGACTTTCAGTCGCGATGAACTCAATGCGGTACTTGATCTAGCCCAGCGCGCCGGCGCTGAAATCATTGTCGCTCAACGGCAGGCGCTCGCCGGTTGATGGACAACAAACACTGCCGCGGCGCCAGCCGTGACAGTGTTGCCCGCGATGGCGGCAAAGCCGTCGCGTTACAGCGCGATGTCGTAGTCGATGATAATCGGGGCGTGTGAGGAAAATGCGTCGGCGGTGTAAATCGCCGCGTACTCAACCCGGTCCGCGAGTCCGCGGGAAATGATGTGAGTGTCTGAGCGAATACCTCCCGCCTCATCGCCCTCGGGCCACCACGAGAATTCGTCAGGATCAGCGTTGTACTCGCGGAAGGCGTCGGTGTACCCATTTTGGTAGAGGTTGGTTAACCAGCTTTGTTCCGCGTTGCTAAAGCCCGGGATATCGGTTCGATTGCCCGCCTCTTCCGCATCGATCGGCAGGTGTGCGAGTTCCCAGCCACCGCAGAGAATAAATTCACGACGCTTATTGCGTACCTTTTGCAGATGCCCTTCTAGCTGCTGCATGAAGGCCATCTTTTCTGCGCGGGCTTGCTCGCCGTTGAGCACGCTGGGCATCAGCAGCGAGCCAACACTTAAATTGCCGTAGTCAGCCTGGATATAGAGGCCCTTGGAGTCAAAGTCTGCGAAGCCGAGGCCGGTCATAATGGCCTTGGGCAGGTCTCGGCAATAGATGGCAACGCCGTTGCGTCGATGATCGTCAACGTCGTCCCAAAAATAGGCGTTGTATTCACTGGGGAAAAAATCGTTGCCCTTTAGGGAATACTCAGAACAGCGGGTATCCTGCAGACAAATAATGTCCGCATCTTGTGCCAGTAACCACGTGAAAAGTCCCGCGTCACGTGCTTGCTCCAGTCCTTCAACGACTAAACTGATAATACGCATTGCTAGTCCTACCCCTGCTAGCCCGATATCATACGGCAATCCGCACCGTCTGCTCTATCGTTAAAGTTAAGGCAGGGTGCAAAAACAGCTATTTTGCCGGTATTTAGAGGGGTTCTCAGTGTCTATTGCAACAAACACAGTGGTTATTGAAGCGCGACGGTCATTTATCGATCTTGCCATTCGTTGCAATGTGCTCAAATTTGGTGAATTCACACTGAAATCAGGCCGCACCAGCCCCTATTTTTTTAATGCGGGCGGCTTCAGTACCGGTGGCGCACTGGCGACCCTCGGCGAGTGTTATGCGGCGACGTTAACCAGTAACAACGTGGTACCCGATCTGTTATTTGGGCCCGCTTATAAGGGTATTCCACTGGTGGCGACCACCGCCGTTGCGCTGGCGGCGCATCATGGCCTTGATGTGCCCTATGCCTTTAACCGCAAAGAAGCGAAGACTCACGGTGAGGGCGGCTCATTGGTGGGTGCGCCGCTCACCGGTCGCGTCGCTATAGTGGACGATGTGATTACCGCGGGTACCGCGATTCGCGAGTCGGTGACCCTGATTCGCGATGCAGGCGCAGACCCCGCCACGGTGATTATTGGCCTAGATCGCTGTGAGCGCGGTGTTGGCGAGCAGTCTGCGGTGCAGGAGGTCAGAGAAACCCTCGGTTTGAATGTGTTCAGTGTCATTACTATGCATGACATTATTGACTGGTTGGTAGACACTGGTACCGAGCCAAATCATCTAGCCGCCATGGAGCGCTATCGAGACCGCTATGGCGTATAAGAGGGATATAGGGAATGGGGTATAGACACAGCCAGCTCGGCTTAGTGGCCACGCTGTGCGCCGCTTTTGCACTGCCCGCCGAAGCGGGTAATTTGTATCGCTATCGCAACGCCGAGGGTGTTGTGGTTGTGAACTGGACTGTGCCCGCTGAATATACGCGCCAGGGTTACGAAGTACTCAATGACGACGGTGTTGTTGTGGAAGTTGTGCCGCGTGAGCTCACTGCAGAGGAGCGCAAAGATCGCGCACTCAGCCAGCGTGTCGCCGATCAAGCAAAGGCCGAAGAAGAGCGTTTGCGGCTTTGGGACGAGTCACTGCTGCGTCGTTATAGCGCTGTCGAAGATGTTGAAGCCGCCCGTGATCGCTCTCTCCGAGAGCTTAAAATCCGTATTTCGATTCTGAAGAGCAATCGCCGATCGCTGCGCCAAAAGGTGGAGAATTATCAGGCCAGTATTGCCGATGCAGAGCGCGATGGTGTCGCCCCGAATGAGCTCGATTTAGAGGCGATCGAAATCCTAAAGCGGGAAATTGTTGGCACCGAAAAAGCGATTGATGATCGTCAGACAGAGGTCGATCGGGTATTTGCCGAATACGCGCTGGATATCGAGCGACTGCGACAGCTTCAAGATGTGATTGCTTTGCGGCGCAATCTCGCCGCGCCAGGCAGTGATCAGTAGTCAGGCGGGGCGTTAAATTAAGCGCTAAGCCCCCGCGTTTGGAACGGGCACCATAATGTTGGCGGTCAATATGCGCCACTGTTCGGGCCAGCCTTCCGTCGCAGAGCGTTTGAAGTTACTGCGCACAAATTGGCTAATACGGCCTTCCGCACAGGCCAGCATCAAATTGGCCGCATCGGCGAGCACAATGCTCGAACGCTGCTGCTCTTCTACCTCGGCCTGGCGCAAACATTGACGCAACTGCGTTTCTAGGCGGTCAAAAATCTGTGCCACGCGCACATGTAGGCGTTCGGTTTCCCCTGCGAGTGCATCGCCGTTGAGGATGCGGGTAATCCCCGGATTGCGCTCGCAAAAGGTCAGTAGTAACAGCAAAATCTTTTGGCAGCGCGCCAGCGCGGTGCGCTCTTCAGCCACAATCAACGTGATGCGGGTAAATAGCGTCTCCTCAACAAACTCGATTAAAGCCTCATACATTTTGGTTTTTGAAGGGAAATGGCGGTAGAGCGCCGCTTCTGAGACACCGACCTCAGCGGCCAGCTTGGCGGTGGTAATACGTGCGCCAGGACTCGCTTCGAGCATTGACACAAGGGCCTGCAAAATTTGTTGTCGGCGATCGGATCGGCGTTGCGGCATGGGCTTTGGCTGCTCGGTAAGATGTGATTGATGCTAGCTAGTCACGCGCCGAGGCGCAATGCTCAGCTTGCGGTTCG
>Ga0209652_1000388_pt1 | contig 37900 bp, 35 predicted proteins | sample SaaInl74LU_5_DNA_FD_184641 | JGI IMG/M metagenome (GOLD analysis project Ga0209652, IMG submission 184641) | Marine microbial communities from expanding oxygen minimum zones in the Saanich Inlet - ESP_74LU_5_DNA (SPAdes) (version 2) | ecosystem: Environmental > Aquatic > Marine > Intertidal zone... | reverse complement strand
GTTTCCAAACGCCACGCAGGCAAACGCCAGTTGAAGGCAATCGCCAACATTCTGAGTGCAATGGTCCCGCCCGCTCCCAGCGAAACGGCCAGCACTGGCGTAGCTCCTAGAACCCCGAGCCCCCACACCAGCCAGCCACCGAGAAAAGCTAATAAGGCATAGAGCTGGAAGCTCGAGACCACCCAGGGAATTTCGTTAATCAAAATATCTCGAATCATTCCCCCAAACGCTGCGGTCACCACTCCCATCAGGGTTGCCACCAAGGGGCTTGCGCCACTGTCCAAAGCAATTTGTGTTCCGGAGGCGGCAAACAGGCCAAGACCCAAAGCATCAGGCCATTGCATGGCTCGATGGGTGAGCTCAATGTGATTGGAGCGCAGCACGACCGGAACGGCAATAGCCAGCACCAATACCGCAATCACCCAGCCTTCGTTAGCGACCCAGAAAAACGGCCCCCGATCGAGCAAAATATCCCGCAAAGTTCCCCCGCCAAAGGCAGTGAGGAACGCAATGACGGCAACACCGACCACATCTAATTGTTTGCGGGCACCGGCCAGGATTCCCGACAGCGCAAAAGCAAGCACGCCAATACCCTCGAGGGTCACCAGCACCAGTGATAGCGGATCGTTCACCGGGTCACCTCCTGGCTGTGAGTGTTGGTCAACACAGGGTACGCAGTAACGCTAGTGATGAGAACCTGAGACACACTAACCCCACAACTCGGGGGTGGGCAGCCCCACCAACCCGCCTGCACGGTATGCCAGGCCATGCTCAATATCGCGCTCCAGCAAGAGCGGACCATCGATGTCCACGAAATCACACCACTGGCCGATCACCGAAGACGGGGCCATGGAAAGCGAGCTACCGGTCATGTTCCCCACCATGAGTTTTTTCCCCAGCTCACGGGCTCGATCCACAATCGCCAGGGCCTCGCTCAAACCACCACATTTATCCAACTTGATATTGATCACGTCGTATTTCTCGCACGCTTGCTCAAGGTCAGCTAACCCCAGACAGCTCTCATCCGCCCCCAGAGGGACCGGTGAGTCATAACCGCGAAGCTCATCATCGCCGCCACGGGCCAGTGGCTGCTCAATCATCTCTACCCCTAAGGCTGCCATCGCTGGGGCATAGGTCACTAGTTCCGCCATGCTCCAGCCTTGGTTGACATCAATCACGAGCGAGGCATCTGGCCGCGCTTGGCGAATAGCACCCACCTTGTCCAGCGGCGAATCATTATCTAACTTTATTTTCAAAGCGGGATACTGTGCCCACGCACTGGCCTGAGCGGCCATTTCCTCCGCCGTGGCGACACCGATGGTGGCCACGGTCACTAGTTCGTGGGGTTCGATCTCGAGGAGCTGCCAAATAGATTGAGATTGTTGCTTACACGCAAGATCCCACAGCGCGCAGTCCACAGCGTTTCTAGCGCCTCCACGAGGGAGCAAAGACTGCACGTGCTCTGGCGTGATTCCCGCTTCGATCTCGGAGCGAACCTCTTCAATCTGGCGAGAAATAGTCGTCGGGTCTTCACCAAGGTAATACGAACCCGTGCCTTCACCTCGGCCCACGAACCCTTCTTCTTCGAGTGTGACCCACACGGTGTTGAGGTGAGTAAAGGTGTGGCCCGTAATCGAAAAAGGCTTGGATAAGGGCAAGGAGTGCTGCGAGACTTCAAGCTTCATGGGGAAATTCTCCCGCGATAAAGTCGACAAGCGCTTCGACACCACCATCGAGAGGGTCTACACACGGAAGACCGAAGTCATCCGATAGTTTCTGGCGGTAGGTGGCTCGCTGATCTGCGGGAAGGCTAGAGGTGTTGGCACTGATTCCCACACACCGAATGTCGGGATTGACGGTCTGGCCCAGCGAGATAGTGATGTCAATGACACGCTGAATACTGGGCACAGGAAAATCGGGCCAGCCCACAATGTGGGACCGGGTGGCATCGGTGCAGACCACAAACGCATCTGGTTGAGTCCCCATCAGCAACCCCATGCAGACAGCGGCATATGCAGGGTGCACAATCCCGCCTTGTCCTTCAACAATGTCCCAGTGATTCTCGGCCGCATCAGGTGAGAGAGTTTCCGCTGCCCCCGCAACAAAATCCGACACGACAGCATCAATGGGAATCCCGGATCCTGCAATAAGAATGCCCGTTTGGCCGGTGGCGCGAAAAGTAGCATCCATACCGCGATCACGCATCGCGGCTGCCAAGGCCAGCGCTGTGTATTTCTTTCCCAAAGCACAATCGGTGCCCACGGTGAGCAATCTTTTCCCCGCGCGCTTGACGCCCCGGGCAATAGGAATATCTGCTGGTGGCACCCGCACGTCAATCAACTTCGCTCCAGAGCGCTGCGCGAGTTCCCGCACAGCGGGCATATCGCCCAAACGGTCATGCATGCCCGAGGCAACATCAAGCCCTCGGGATAGCGCGTCTTCAATAACGCTCATCATCGCCGTGGGGATTCGTCCTCCCACCACAGCGATGCCAAGGACCAACGTTTTTGCTCCTTGCTTCAGCGCCTCTTCCACACTGCACTCGGGTACACCCAGATCAACAGCGTCCTCAGTGAGGCGAAGCTGGCCCACACAGTTCTCACGATCCCACTGGACTAATCCTGCTCCGGTCTTGGCATACACGGGGTTCGTTTCTTCCCCCACGAAGATGAGATAGGGCTTACTCAGCATCACTGTCATGCGTCCCATCCTTCCCTATGGTGCTGGAAGCGGGAGCCTTTCCCCCGCGCGCTCAACCCTCGGGTAGTCTGAGGGAGTATCCAGTTCGACTCCGGACTTAATGCCACTGATTTTTTGGCTTGTGTTGGGATATTGCGTGTTGGTGCACCACAAAGATGTCCCTAGCTTTCGCACCGAGAGCGTCCACCCTCTGGGAGTTTCCCTATGTCTATTCTTCGCATGTCCGATGACGATCGTAATCGCTACAAGGCAAAGCCTTCCGTCCTTGATGCCCTGCGCAGCCCTCGTCTGCTCACTAAAGAGGTACTGGCTGGACTTGTCGTGGCGCTGGCGCTAATTCCTGAAGCTATTTCTTTTTCCATCATTGCCGGTGTTGACCCACGCGTGGGGTTGTTTTCGTCCTTCATCATGGCGGTGTCCATTGCCTTTTTGGGCGGTCGCCCTGCGATGATTACCGCCGCCACGGGAGCCATCGCCTTGGTTATTGCCCCCGTAGCACGCGAATACGGGATGGATTATTTCCTGGCCACAGTGATTTTGGGCGGTCTGTTTCAAATTATCTTGGCGTTATTGGGTGTGGCGAAACTCATGCGGTTCATTCCCCGCAGCGTGATGGTCGGCTTTGTCAACGCCTTAGCGATTTTGATCTTCACCGCCCAACTACCCCACCTCGTTGGGGTCCCGTGGCTGGTGTATCCCCTAGTCGCCGCAGGGTTGTTGATCATGATTGTGATGCCGCGCATCACCAAGGTCATCCCCGCGCCGTTGGTGTCCATTTTGCTCATCACGGCAGTCGTGGTGACCATGGCGTTGGTCGTCCCTACCGTGGGCGATGAGGGCGAATTGCCCCAGAGCTTGCCAGAGCTGTTGATCCCCAGTATTCCTCTGACGTGGGAAACCTTGAGAATCATCGCGCCCTATGCCGCCGCTATGGCGGTGGTGGGCCTACTGGAATCACTCTTGACCGCGAAACTGGTTGATGAAGTCACCGACACCCACTCGCGCAAAACCAGGGAAGCCTGGGCCCAAGGTGTCGCCAACGTATTTTCCGGTTTCTTTGGCGGTATGGGTGGTTGCGCCATGATCGGTCAAACCATGATCAACGTGAAGGCCTCGGGCGCCAGAACACGAATTTCCACCTTCTTCGCTGGGGTTTTCCTTCTGATTTTGGTGGTGGGCCTGGGAGATTGGGTGGCCATGATTCCCATGGCCGCCTTGGTGGCGGTCATGATTATGGTCTCTGTGGCCACCTTTGATTGGCACAGCATTCGCCCTTCCACCCTCAAGCAGATGCCCAAGAGCGAAACCTCGGTCATGGTTTCGACCGTGGTCATCGTCGTACTGACCCACAATCTGGCCATTGGCGTGATTGCCGGGGTGTTGGTGGCAATGGTCCTCTTTGCCAGACGAGTGGCCCACTTTGTCACCGTGACGCGAACCTTGCCCGAGGACGAGCAAGTTCCGACCGCCCACTACGCGGTCAATGGAGAATTATTCTTCGCTTCAAGTAATGACCTGACCACTCAATTTGACTACGCAGAAGACCCCGAGCGCGTGATTATCGACATGTCCGAATCCCATATTTGGGATGCCTCCACGGTGGCGGCGCTGGATGCCATCGTGACTAAGTATGAACACCACGGCAAACGAGTGATCCTGGTGGGCATGAATGAAGAAACCACCGAATTCCACGGCCGCCTCAGCGGCGGCCTGGGTGCGGGGCTCTGATTAGGCTAAGGCTGTTGCCCGCGAGTGGGTGGAGAGATTTGGTAATGAATTTTTCCAGAACCTCGTGCTCTCAAGGTCGAGCCGCTCGGCGTCGATCCTTCCAGTAAGGATGTGAACCAGAAAGGAAATTGGGCGCCCTGCCTTCGAGGATTCAGAGGGTTCAGCTTTTTCGCTCCCGCACCGCTCGGAGCGCACCCAGAATGGCGATCAGGTCCACCACTTCTTGTAAAAATGCCCCCAGCATCACGCTGGATGTCTAGCACTAAATCCCAGCAGCGTTATTCGAAGCGAAGAGCATCCACCGGCTGAAGCTTGGAGGCGGTTCGTGCTGGCCACACTCCAAAGACCACACCCACCAACGCGCTAAAGCCCATCGCGACCACCACGGTGCCCGGGTCGATGAAGAAGTCCCATCCGCCTAAGTTGGCGAAGGCTAAGGACGCCAACTGGCCAATAACCAGGCCAATAAACCCACCCAGAAGCGAGAGCACCACGGCTTCCATGAGGAACTGGGTCAGAATCTGAGATTGCCTGGCTCCAATGGCCCTGCGCACACCAATTTCTCGGGTGCGCTCGCGCACCGAGACCAGCATGATGTTCATAATTCCGATACCACCGACCACCAAGGAGATACCGGCAATACCGGTAATCAGGATTCCCAGCGTTCCCGTGACGGTTTTAATGGTGTCCTGGAGGGCTGCCTGGTTAAAGATGGAAAAGGTTGCTTTGTCGTCTTCGGTCACGCCCTTCGAATAGCGCAGGAATTGCTCAACCCGATATTCCACAGGAGACACCGCCTCTTGCGAGATGGCTTGGATGCTAATCGCCGAGAGGTAAGGCGACTTGGAAAACAGCGCCCGCGCTGCGTCTTGGGTGATGTAGACATTGGCTCCTGCGCCAAAACCATCGGCATCATCAAGAACGCCCACGATGGTAAACGCCACCCCGTCAAGGCGAAGCTGGTCACCAATGGATTCTTCGCTAAAACCAAGATCAGCCGCACCTTCAGCAGAGACCACGATGCTTCGGGTGTTTTGCAAGCCCGGAGCACTCGGCAAGAAAGAGCCAATCGCGACATCAGGGTTTGCTAAATCAACATGAGTGGCAGAAACACCCTGGATGCCCACGCTGACGGACTCGGCGCCATAGGTGGCCGTGCCGCTGGAACGCACCTGGGTGCTTACCTGAAGCACCCCTTCAATCTGTGCAATGGCCTCGGCATCTTTTTCTTCCAGACCCGTCGCCGTGGTGGCCGACACGGTGATTTGGTTAGCACCCAGCGAGGCTAAGGAATCATCAATGCCCTGTTGGGCACCCTGGCCTACTGCGGTGAGCGCCACCACAGCCCCGACACCAATGATGATGCCGAGCATGGTCAACGCGGAACGCACCTTGGCCGCTGCTATGCGGGACAGTGACAGTCGGAACGTAAGCCATAGATTCATCGAGCACCCGCCAAACTATCGGCTTCGTCTCGCTCAATCAGGCCATCGCGAATATAGATTCGTCGATTCGCTGCGGCTGCGACCTCTAAATCGTGGGTAATCAGCACAATGGTGCGTCCTTCGGCGTTCATTTCCTTGAACACGTCCATCACCGCAGCTCCCGAGCTGGTATCCAGTGCCCCCGTGGGCTCATCGGCAAGAACTAGATCCGGGTTCGTCACGAGTGCCCGAGAAATCGCCACCCGCTGTTGTTGACCACCCGAGAGTCGGCCGCGGTCAAAATCAAGCCGGTCCCCCAGCCCTAAGCGAGACAGCATTGCAGCAGCACGGCGACGCGCTTCAGCGGGCCGTAGGCCCTGATACAACAGCGGGGTAGCAACATTGTCCACGGCCGAAGTCAAGGGCAGAAGCTGAAACTGTTGAAACACGAACCCGATGGCCTTGGAGCGCAACGCAGTCAATTCGTTGTCATCCAGAGTGGAGATATCTTTACCCGAAATCTTGACGCTACCCGCGGTGGGACGGTCCAAACAGCCGATGAGGTTCATCAGCGTCGATTTACCCGAACCAGAGGGGCCCACGATGGCAACAAATTCACCACGCTCTACCTTCAGGCTCACCCCCGCTAACGCGACAGTGGGAACCTCACCGGTTTGGTACTCGCGTCGAACGTTGTTGAGCTCAACAACGAGATCAGTCATTGTTCTCTCTCACGCCCTCAGGTGGTCCCCCAAAGCCGCCGGCACCCGTGGCGGGAAGCGTTCCATCAGAGCCAGTCACAACCCGATCGCCAGCCTCGAGACCGGAAATGATCTCCACGTAGTAGCCACCGCGAATCCCAATGTCTACCGGGAGGGAGCGAATAGCGCCCTCAGCATCTTCCACCTGAACGATGTAGCCATCGCCCTGTTCGATCAGAGCGGTGACCGGAGCTGCGACGACCCCGAGGCGCTCTTCAGTGGTGATACTTGCTTGGGCGGTCATTCCTGCACGCAAGCCCTGAGGAGCATTGGGAACGCTAATGGTGACTTCATAGGTTGTCAGGGAGGATCCCGTGAGATCCACGCTTCCAAAAAGCGCCACTTCGGTGACTATTCCGTCGCGAACTTCATCAGGAATAGCATCAAATTCCAGTCGCACTGACTGGCCTTCGGTGATGCCCACCACTTCGGATTCCGCAAAATCGGCTTTAACAACGAACTCATCGATCGCGGCTAAGACAATAAATCCAGAGGTCCCCTGCGTGCCCACAGACGTAGTCCCAATAGGCTCGCCCAGTTCCGAGGCAATGGCCACAATGGTGCCCGCAAAGGGTGCCGTCATGGTGGCGTTGGCTAGGTTGACGTTCGCGGAGTCCAGGGATGCCTGAGCTGATCGCAGAGAAGCCTGAGCAGAGGCTTTCAAGGGGACATAAGCCTCAAGCTGACGCCTCGCCGTCTCCAATGAAGCCTCTGCCGTAACTTTCTGCTTTTGCGCTTGGAGTAACGCTATGTGGTCGTTGGGCTGAGGGTATGCCGTGGAGGGGTACTGATCCACCACGTTTTCAATGGCTAAATCAGCAGCGGTAATCGCTTGATCAGCAGCCGAAATGGCTTGCCTGGCTGAGTCACCCGAGGTTTCGGCATTAGCTACCGCAGACAGGGCTGAGGCAACAGACGCTTCGGCAGCGACAACCGCGGCCTGGAGGGAACTCGTGTTGAGGCTTGCGAGAACCTGCCCCTCGCTCACCGTGTCTCCCACAGACACCAAGAGGGTTTCCAACGTAGCGGTGGCGGCCGCAGGGAACTGAAGACCCAGCTCTTTGCTCGGGCTCACCGAACCCGACGCGGCAACCGTCACGTCAACGTCTCTGATCTGAACTTCCTCGGTCAGGAAGGTGCCCTCGGTGGACGGGGCAAAACTTGCGGCGATACCGGCTCCGGCGCCGATGACAGCGACAGCGGCGACTACGCCGATTATGACCTTAGTTCGAGTCTTCACAGATATGTCTCTCTGGTGGGGAAAATCAACGTAGCCAGTATGTCAGCCACTGTCTTGGCACCAGCTGATATCCCCCGGTGAAAATTCTAAGAGTCGACTATGCGAGAGTGACGATGGAGCTGTTGCTCACCGCCAGGATGTGGGAGGCAAACGCTAGACTGCCCCAATGGCATCTCCCAGTAATGACCGTTTGGTGTGGATCGATTGCGAAATGACGGGGCTCAACCCTGAAGTCGATGTGCTCGTCGAGGTTGCGGTCGTTATCACCGACTATGACCTCAACGTCCTCCACCCCGGAGTGGACCTAGTCATCAAGCCTCCTCAGGCAGCACTGGATTCCATGGGAGATTTTGTTCGCGATATGCACACGACCAGTGGACTCATCACCGAATTAGATTCGGGCATGAGCCTGGAGGAAGCCCAAAGTGTGCTCCTGGACTACGTGAAGAACTATGTGCCCGAAGCGGGCGTGGCTCCTTTGGCCGGTAATACCGTGGGAACCGATCGCATGTTCCTTCAAAAAGAGTTACCACTGCTCCATGAGCACCTTCACTACCGCAACATTGATGTCTCTACGGTGAAAGAACTGTCCAAGCACTGGTACCCCAAGTCCTACTTCCACTCCCCCGATAAGAACGGTGGGCACCGAGCTTTAGCCGACATTCTCGAATCCATCCGCGAACTTGCTTATTACCGCCAGGCTGTCTTCGTCGATGCGCCGGGTCCCGAAACTACTGCGGTAAAAAAGATTCGAGAGTCCATAACTGACGAATGGGCCGAACACCTGTAATACACTGGAAGCGTTATCTGCACGCGAGATAACCATGGTGGGTATAGCTCAGTTGGTAGAGCGCCTGGTTGTGGTCCAGGAGGCCGCGGGTTCAAGCCCCGTTACTCACCCCAATTTTTCGACTCTCTCAGCGATGCGATCGCTGTGGTGAATCATTAGAAAGCGTTGTTCTTGCAACGCCCATCGTTGCCACTGTGCCTCAAAGCGCTCCCCGTCGCGTTGCACAGCGCGCTCGTGTCGCACCTGCTCAGGCGCATCTAAATAGACACTCACGCTGGCAAGGGGTAATGATTCCCGGCGAATGGCACCACAACCTTCCACGATTAACTCGGTGTCGTGCGCGATCGTGACCCACTCACCCGGTGAATGGGTAGCCCAATCCCAGCGTTGGTAGCGAGCAGGTAGTCCCTGAGAAATCGGAAGCAGAACCTGTGTGTAGATATGCCAGCTGCCGGCGTCTAACCCATCCCACCCGGGATACACCTCATCCAGGCTCACTACCTGCCCGCCACGGGCGCTCGCTAGCGAAGCCGCGTAGTGAGTTTTACCCGCACCGGATCGACCATCGATCAACGTAATGATGGGCTTAGGCAAGGACGGCATTAAACGCTCCTGTCACCACCGCGACGAATACGGAAAGAACGCCAATGGCAGCACCGCCGATGACCCACCAGGTGTCGCTGAGGGTCCATCGAGACTGGCGATAGTGAGTTCGGGTGCGCTGAGCAGCAAAGCCGCGGGCCTGCATCGCGAGGGCCAGCGTTTCGGAACGCGAGAGCGCACTGACCAAGATCCCCACCACGGTGCCCACAGCATGACGGAGTGCAGAACCATCGCCGACACCCCTGGCACGCATCATCCAGCCTCGAATTTCACAATCGGAACTCACCACATCGAGTAAGCGAAGGGCAGCCAGCGCACCCAGGACGAAATTTTCTGGCGCTTTCGCTTGCTGTGTGAGCGCATCGGCAAAACGGGTGGCATCCACTCGGGAAAGAACCACAACGGCGGGGACGCCGATCGCCAGAATGCGCAGGGTGGTGGCCAGAGCAAGAGTCAGAGAACCCTGGGAAATGCTGACCAGCCACCACGCCCACAACACCTCACCAGAGCTTTGCCCATACAGGGCAATGGTCACGCCGGATAAGAGAGCTGCTAGCCCAATCGGAGCCAAGCGCACACCCCATCGGGGAATGTGCGGTCGCATCACGATCATCAACAAGGCCACACACCCCAGCGCAACGGAGGCAGAAACCACATCCAGGGTGGACAGCAACGCCACCGCTGGCATGAGTGCGGCAGCCACGAGAGCCAGCGGGTTGGCACGAGCAAGCGGCGATGGCGAGGCCGCCGCGGGTGGGGGGACAGAGTCCGCCTCAACACGGGTCAGTTCATAGCTGCGAGCCTGCAGAGCTTCAATCAAGGCAAGGTCGTGTGTGGCCATCACAATGGCTACCCCGGATTGCTGAAGAGCTCGTATCTGGGAGATCAGAAGATGCCAGGAGGCATCATCCAACGATTGGCTGGGTTCATCAAGAACTAATAGTTTTGGCGAAGCCGCCGTGGCCACAGCCAACCCGAGTCGACGTTTCTCCCCACCGCTCAAGCTCAGTGGGTGCGCATTCGCCAGCCCCGAAAGCCCCCACTCTTGTAAAACACGCTCGGCGCGTGCCGCACCGACCACACTCGCAATTTCTGCGTCCACCCGAGAGGCCCTAAAAAGGTGTGCCGGATTTTGAGGAACGACGCCCACTATTGCGGCAAGTTCTTTCGAGGTGGCGTCATGCAGGTCACGGCCCCAGGTCACGCTGCCCGCATGAGGGCGCAGTACTCCAGCAAGAGTCATCGCCAGTGTTGTCTTGCCCGAACCATTAGGGCCAGTAATGGCAAGGATTTCGCCGGGGTTCACGTGCAGGCAATGGGCATCACCCAGGGGCGTAGTCCCATCCCTGCTGGTGATCACGTCATCGGCGACAAGGGCATCAGTAGCAGAACCCTTAGTTCGCAGGCCCTCTGAGACAACGGCACGTGGTGCCTTTCGCTCCGGCGGGACCTCGGCGCTCTGTGGCGCCTGGGTTATCGAAACCACGTGCCCATCAGCAAGCGTGATGACCGTATCGATAAGACCCCACCAGTGCGACGGGGTGTGGTCAATAATTACCAGCGTGGTACTTCGATCCTGAGCTAGGTCGCTTACCGCAGAGATGACCTCGCGAACGCCGTTGGGATCCAGAGCGCTAGTGGGTTCATCAAGAACCAATAAGCCTGGTGTCATCGCTAGTGCGCCTGCCAGCGTCACCCGTTGGCGCTGACCGCCAGAGAGGTGGCGGGTGGGGTGATCCCACGGCATATCTATTGAGACATCACCCAGCGCCTGATCAATTACGGGTTGCATCACGGCTGGATCAACCCCGATGTTTTCTAAGCCAAACGCAACATCGTCATGGAGCCTGGACATGACGGTTTGGTCTTCGGGTTGTTGCAGCACGAGTCCCACGCGACTAGATCCCGATACTTCCAGGGATCCGGTGCTCACACCGTCATCAGGACTCTGGAGCAAACCGGCCAGGGCAAGACCGAAGGTGGTCTTGCCCGAGCCGGAGGCACCTAATACGAGGACTCGCTGGCCAGGTTCGATACTCAGCGTGATGTCACTCAGGGCGCGACGATGCCGCCCGGGGAAAGTCCACCCAAACTCTGTGGCTTTCACCGAAGCGGCACCGTTGCTCGTTGTTAGGCTCGTAGCGCACCCGCCCTGACCAAGCCCTGACGGATTCCCACGCTGCCGAGTCCGGCCAAAAGTGCTCCGGACACTACAGACGAGATGGCATAGATGGTGAAGAATCCTGTTCCTGCACCCGCGTAATAGAGGGTGAGATCCAGAGTCGCCATAGCCGCTGCCGAAACGGCACCTGCGGCAATAGCCGCCGCTGCGTTCCAGACGCGATACGCCAAGAGGGCAAACACGATTTCAGCTCCTAGTCCTTGAACTACGCCATAGACCAGGGTCATCACACCCCACTGGGTGCCAATGAGAGCCGATACGGTGGCGGCCAAAACCTCACCGTAAAGCGCGGCACCGGGGCGACGCACGATCAGCGCGGTGAGCAACCCACCCAGCAGCCACACGCCGTGGCCAAGGGCTTGGAAACCAGGCAAGAGTGCACCTAAAGGTTCCAAGATGGGTACATTGGCGATGTTCCACAGGGCAAAAATGCCCCCAGAAACAACGCCGACGACGCTGGCGAGAACAATATCTCGTGGGCGCCAAGCAAAACGGTTAACTGGTGTATTCATTGTCGTGCCTTTCATCAACTGTTGTTGGATAGGGCACGGGATAGAGATGTCCTCCCTTCGCTGGCATGACCCAGATCAGGTTCGACGGTCGAAACCTCGCGGTTCCCTCTCAGTCCGAGCGATACGGACTCCCGTGTACACACAACAGTCTAGAGCTTTGAGTTCTCTCGCAGTTTCATGCTCCAGCGAAGGCCTTTTGCCAGGGGGTAGACACCCAGATAGCCCCACTGCGGAATCCGGAGGCGGCGGGTGCGTAAGCCGTGGTGGTCATAGGTTGTGTCAAAGCGCTTGACATAGGACAAGAAATCTTTGGGGGAATCATCTACCCGCCGCGACGACATCCCGGTCACCATGGTTGGGGAATAGACGATGGTGAAACCGTCATCGAAAAGGTGCACGGAAAGATCAATATCTTCAAACATATGCAGATCCGCGTCTAAACAGATGTCGTCTCGGACCGCTTCCCACGCAGTGCGCCGAAGAGCCATGTTGGTGCCAAAGAGGAAGTGATACTGCTTGACCAGCCGTGAAATCGCTTTCCTGGCGGAGTTATCGGCTTTAGCCATATAGCGACGCAAGGGCAGGTCGTAATAAATCACCGGTCCGGTCGCCGCATCGATGGCGGGGTCGAGAAATACTTTTTTAGTTTCTTCCACCCAGTTGGGTTCCAGCACGGAATCAGAGTCGATTCGTCCAATAATGTCGGCCGTCACAGCATCGAATCCCATATTGCGCGTGGGGGTAATCCCCTGAGCCTCGTCTTGATGCAACACCCGAAGCGGCGCATCGGGAAATTCTTTCTGCATACCCCGCAAAATCACGTCGGTGGCATCGGTGGATTTGTTATCGACCACGATGATGTCATCAGCAGGAATGGTCTGACCCAGTGCCGCCAAGACACAGGCCCTAATAGTCTTCTCTTCGTTATACGCGGGGATAACAATGGCCAAGGTGGGCAGCGTTGCTGGTGAATCCATGAGTTACTCTCCTACGCCACAGGTGCTTGAAGTAGTTGCACGACGACAGAGCCACCTTTGGTGGCTTGTTGATCGACGTCGCCAAAGCCCATCCTGCGATGAAACCTCAGACTGCCGGGATTAGGCGGCTCCACATTGACTTCACAGGTGATGCTCTCGCGCCCGGCTTCTTTGGCCCACGCAAAGACCGCCTCATAGAGTGCCGTTCCGCCTCCGAGGCCTCGCGCATTATCGGATAACACAATCCGGTCGATATAGAGATAGTTGTCGTAATGGCGCTCAAAGAACCGGTAATTTTCGCTGTCGTAATCGAGCCCTGAATCCATTGCCAGAAGAAACCCCAGGAGTTCGTCACCGTCAGTGCCCATGAGGCCCAGGGCAAGGCTCGAGAGGTCTAGGAGCTGCTGCATTGTCTCTTCGTCACACAGGGGCACGGCCGGCACACCGGAATTATTAATAGCCACCAGTGAAGGAACATCCTCCAGGGTGAGGCTGCGAAGAGAGGTCACGGCCCTATTCTGGCAGTTCTTACCAGCCCAATGTTCCCGGTGCACCCTTGAAGGGCCCGGTAATGCGGGAGGTTATCCAACCACCATAAAAGTCGCCCTCTTGAGCCGTGACTGTTTCACCATCAATAGTGCAGCTCTCCAATCGCCCTGGGTACAGCGAAAGATAGCCGCTAAGGTCTTCGAATCCTTGAGTCGGGTTGTCATACCACCAAGCAGCACGAGGAATTCGATCCCCGGCAACGACGATGTCGGCATAGCTGGCAACGCCCTTGAATTCACAGAAGGTTGTTCCGGCAACCGCCTGAAGAACATCGGGATTCACCTCCGTCATCGGTAGGTAATAGGTCGGCGGGTGCGAGGTTTCCAGAATTCGAATGGACTCAGTTGTATCCGCGATTACGACTCCCCGATGAGTAACGATGACGTGTTCGCTCGAGTGCTCCAGTCGCGGTGGCCTTGGGTAATCCCAGACAGATTCCGTTTCTTTGCTCATGAGCGCCACAGTAGTAGCGCCGACTCACCCCTGGCTGAGAACACGTGGGCTATCGCTGGCGCCATATTCCCACTACGCTAAAGATGTCGTTTGTTAGCCGACAATTCTTTGCTTACTCCTACGGGGTGGGCGTGCTCTATTTGAGTGGGAGTTGGAGGTAGTTTCGACCGTTGGTTTCGAGCGTCGAAACTACGCACCACAGCACCAAAGAAAAGAGACACAGCATGACAACCGGAATCGTTAAATGGTTCAACGGTGACAAAGGGTATGGCTTCATCACTCCTGATGATGGCACCGCCGACGTCTTCGCCCACTTCTCCGCCATCCAGTCCAGCGGTTACCGCTCACTGGAGGAGAACCAGCGCGTTGAGTTCGACGTAACCCAGGGCCAGAAAGGCCCACAGGCGGAGAACATCCGTCCCCTCTAGTCTTTTCTAAGACATATCCCGTGTGGGGCTGCCAGTTTCTGGTGGCCCCACACGCATGTCCGGGGCGCTTTAGGATGGGTTGATGCGCCAGGTGACCACTCCCGAGATTCTCACGTGCATGATCAACATGACTCCTCAGGATCTCCAGGTGATGAGCTTCCCTGGCTTGCATGAAACACTCTGGGACGAGCGGGAATTCCTCGGCTGGCGTGATGTGCACCACAACACGAAGGGGTACCTCGTGTTTTGGGTCGGTGAGGAACTTCGTGGCCTCATGGTCAAAGCCGCAGAAAGCCAAATGCCGGGCGGCCGGAGCGCGATTTGCGCTTTATGCCACACCCAACAGCCGGCACCCCAGGTGAGTTTGTTCACCGCACCGAAGTCCGGTGACGAAGGGGCGCGAGGAAATACGGTGGGAACCTATTTGTGTGCCGACCTGGCTTGCTCGACCCTGATTCGCATCACTCCCGCAGAATCCGCGGAGATTCCTGATGCCAGCGACACCATTGCGCACAAATCACTCGGAATTCGCGACCGGCTAGAAAACTTTTCCAACCGAGTGCTCAGTGTTGATGCGTCTTAGCGACGGCGTCCCAAAAAGAACATCGGGATGGCAAACGACAGACATGCGGTGAGCACACCCGCAGCGAAAAGCCATGGTGCCCACATTTCAGGAACCACGAACGAGTAGGTAAACATCGGGAATGATGCCAGGAAGAGAAGGGAAGTGATGACTACGATGACAATGTTCATGGTGTCCCCAGTATTCCATATTCCCGAGGCAGTTCGATGACCCCACCCGATGCGCGTAAACGTCTAAGACTTCGACGAATCCGGATTACCGGCTGGACGTCTCTCACAGCGTTGCTGGTCACCATCGTGAGCTTTCTCACCTGGTTTCATATTGTCCTACCCGCGGATCGGGACGCCACGCTCGACGTTTTTCGAGACGACCGGGTGGTTTTCACCACCGGTGACGACACCCTCGTCCTCACTCCCGCCAGCGGGCAATCTCACCAGGGCATCCTCTTCTTCCCTGGTGCGAAAGTGGACCCCTATAGCTACCTCTATCCCTTCGTCGATGTGGTGGCCGAGGGAGCGACACTGGTGGTGATGGAGCCGTTGTTCAACATGGCCTTATTTGATGCCAGAGACCTAGAGGCGCTCACCTCCCCCTATCCAGAAATAAATCAGTGGACACTGGTGGGTCACTCTTTGGGTGGGGTGCGCGCGTGCATGCTGGCAGAGGATCCCCAGGTTAGTAATCTCGTGCTCTTGGCAAGCTTCTGCGCCAATGACCTATCGAAGGCTGAACTCACCGTGCTGCAGGTCGCAGGGGATCGAGACACCCTGATCGAGGAAAGTGCTCGCGCCGACGCGGAGGCCCTCTTGCCGCCTAACTCTGCTGAGCTAATCACTCTGGCGGGCGCTAACCACGCCTCGTTTGGCACCTATGGCCCCCAACCAGGAGATGGCCTAGCGACCCTGAGTCACGAGGACATGAGAGACGCAATTACCGCGATATTTCGCGAGCAGATTCTGATCGACTAAGAACTCTGGTGTGCTCGCTCGATGATGAGCTCACGCACCCGTGCCGCATCAGCACTGCCGCGCATCGCTTTCATCACAGCACCAATGATGGCTCCCGCTGCCTGAACTTTGCCCTCCCGGATCTTGTCCAACACACCGGGATCCGCCGCGAGCGCTTCATCAATAGCAGCGATGAGTGCGCCATCATCGGAGACGACCTCGAGTCCCCGGGCAGCCACAATCTCTTCTGGTGACCCCTCGCCATCGACCATGGCCAGCAATACCGTGCGAGCAAGTTTGTCATTGAGACGACCCTGATCAATCAAGTGTTGCAGGCCCTTGATGCCTTCGGGCGTGGCAAGACTGCCAGGCTCGACCCCGCGGTCATTGGCAATACGTGAGAGCTCCCCCATCCACCATTTGCGTGCGGCGGCTGGGTCTACCCCAGCCTCGATGGTGGCATGAACCTCGGGAAGCAAACCAGCATTGACGATGGCTTGGAAATCGACATCGCTAAATTTCCAGTTCCCTTTGAGTCGACGACGCATCTCCACGGGCTGCTCGGGCAAGGCCGCACGCAGCGATTCCACCAGTTCGCTACTGGCTTCTACCGGTAACAGATCGGGCTCTGGGAAGTAGCGGTAATCATCAGCATCACTCTTGGGGCGACCCGGTGAGGTCACTCCTGTGTCTTCATGCCAGTGCCGGGTTTCTTGGGTGATGGATCCCCCGGCAGCCAAAATGGCGGCCTGACGCTGGACCTCATACCTCACAGCTCGCTCGATGGACCTAAACGAGTTGACGTTCTTGGTTTCGGTGCGGGTGCCATATTCCTTCTGGCCCCTGGGACGCAGTGACACGTTGGCGTCACAGCGGAGATTGCCGCGCTCCATGCGGGCATGAGAAATTCCTAAAGCACGCACCATGTCACGAACAGTTGAGACATAAGCCCGACCTAATTCACCTACGCGGTGCTCTAACCCTTCGATGGGTTTGGTCACGATTTCCACTAGGGGTACTCCGGCGCGGTTGTAATCCACCAGGGAATATTCGGCCCCTTGAATCCGGCCGGTAGCGCCACCGACGTGGGTAAGTTTCCCGGCGTCTTCTTCCATATGGGCGCGTTCAATGGGCACGTCCACCAGCGAACCGTCATCGAGTTCCACAGCGACTGAGCCTTCAAACGCAATCGGTTCGTCGTATTGGCTTATTTGGTAGTTCTTGCCCAAGTCGGGGTAGAAATAGTTTTTTCGGGCGAATCTCGACACCGGCGCAATGTCACACCCCAGTGCGAGGCCCAAACTAATGCTGTATTCCACAGCGGTGCCATTGACTACCGGCAAACTACCCGGCAAACCAATACACAAAGGCGTGAGGCAGGTGTTGGGATCCACCCCAGCCGCCTCCATAGCGGCGGGATTTGGCGCAGAGGAAAACATTTTTGTTTGGGTGGAGAGTTCCACGTGTACTTCAAAGCCCACGACCGGTTCAAAAAGTTCGAGGGCTTTATCAAAATCCATCAGGTCTGCACTAGCCATGGTCTAGATCACCTCCGGGGTGGTCATGGAGAGCATGACTCCATCGCGATCGGTAATCAGGCGCTCGAGTGTCGCACCTAGTTCATAGAGCCTCGCGTCTTGATAGGCCGGAGCCATCAACTGCAAGCCAGTAGGCAACCCATCATCCTTGGCAAGCCCCATCGGAATCGACATTCCAGGGATACCAGCGAGGTTCACCGGAATTGTTGTCAGGTCACCCGCCCACATAGCCAGCGGGTCCTCCAGCTTCTCTCCCAGGGGAAAAGCACTGGTCGGAGCAGCAGGCGAGAGCAGCACATCGACTTTTTCAAAGGCCTGTGCAAAGTCGCGCTGAATCAAAGTCCGCACTTTTTGCGCACTGCCGTAATACGCGTCGTAATAGCCAGCGCTGAGGGCATACGTGCCGAGGATAATCCTGCGTTTCACTTCATCACCAAAACCCTGGTCCCTGGTGGCCGACATGACGTCTTCGACCGTCGGATTGCCCTCGGGAGTGACACGTAACCCAAAACGCACCGAATCAAATTTGGCGAGGTTGCTCGACGCCTCCGCGGGAAGAACCAGGTAATACGCAGCGACGGCATATTCACAGTGCGGCGCATCAATCTCGACTACTTCGCCACCGTGGGCGGAAATAAGGTCGACTGCTTGGTCAAAGCGTTGCTTCACCGCAGGAGAAATACCCTCGCCCACCAACTGCTTCACTATGCCCACTCGGACACCGGCGAGGCTCTCGGCTTGCGAGCCTTTCCTGGCCGCGTCGGCCATGCTGGGCCACGGGGTGGGAATGCTGGTGGAATCGTGGGGATCATGCCCGGCAATCACGTCGTGGAGTAGCGCGGCATCTTCCACGGTGCGAGAGACGGGACCGACCTGGTCCAGCGACGAAGCTAAGGCAATGACGCCGTAACGGCTCACGCCACCATAGGTGGGCTTTACTCCAACAGTCCCGGTAAACGCCGCCGGTTGACGAATGGAGCCTCCGGTGTCACTTCCAATGGCCACAGGGGCTTGTCTAGCTGCTACCGCAGCGGCAGAGCCTCCCCCCGATCCGCCGGGAGCACGGGTAATGTCCCACGGGTTTTTGGTGACGTGATATCCCGAGTGCTCCGTCGAGGAGCCCATGGCAAATTCATCCATGTTGGTTTTCCCCAGAGCTACCATGCCGGCCTGGCGAAGCTTGGTCACGACCGTGGCGTCGTAGGGAGGTATCCAGCCTTCGAGAATTCGTGAACCGGCGGTCGTCACCATATCGGTGGTGCACAAGACATCTTTAATCGCAATCGGAACTCCGGCTAACGCAGAGGGGGTTTCGCCCCGGCTTCGCGCCTGGTCACTAGCAGCGGCGACCTCTAGTGCGTTACTAGATCGGGCCAGAAAAGACCCTAAAACGCCCTCAGTGGCCTCCATACGGGCTAAATATGCTGTGGTGACCTCCACGCTGGAGATCTCGCCTTGGGCTAGGGAGCGAGCAATCTCAGCAGCACTCACGTGTGTGATGTCGCTCACTGCTCTTCTCCCAAAATAGCGGTGACCCTAAAGCGCGACCCGTCGTGGTCTGGTGCACCGGAGAGTGCTTCCTGGGTCGTCAGGGTTTCTCCAATGACATCCTCACGGAAGACATTTCCCAGCGGGATCGGGTGAGAGGTGGGCACCACATCCTGTGTCGCCACCTCTTTGATTGATTCCACCGCCGAGACGATGGCGCCCAGCTCTCCCGTGAGCTTGGAAATCTCTTCTTCGCTCAGGGCAATTCTGGCAAGGCCAGCAAGATGAGAGACATCTTCGGGCGTTATCTGGGACATAAAACTCCTTGGTCGACACCCCAGTCTAAAGTGCCTGATAGGCACTGGGGTCGCCCGATCAATTCCCTAGGGACCCTTGGCTAGTAACGCGCTAAAGTCTGAAGCTTCAATAATGCGCACTCCTAGAGATTCTGCTTTCGTGCGCTTGGATCCAGCGCCCTCTCCCGCCACCACCAGAGAGGTATTTTTGCTCACACTCGAGACGGTTTTACCTCCAGCCAAGCGAACAGCTTCTTCTGCTTGATCCCTTGTGAAACCGGGGATAGAACCGGTCACGACGAGGGTTAGCCCCTCGAGTGGGCCACCGTCGCGCCCAGACTCTGCCACCTCATCTTCGAAGCTGACCCCCGCGGCTCGCCAGCTGCGGATAATGTCGGTGTGCCACGAGACCTGGAACCACGTCACCACGGAGGCAGCGATGATCTCCCCCACCCCGTCGACACCCGCCAGTTCTTCGTGGCTCGCTGCTTCGATGGCCTGAAGGGATCCAAACTTGTGGGCGAGAGCTCGAGCAGCCACAGGCCCCACATGGCGGATGTTGAGACTGACCAGAAAACGCCATAACGGCTGTTTCTTCGCTTGGTCTAATTCCTCCAGTAATTCCAGCGCGGCCTTGGAGGGCACGCACTCAGCATCGCCGGCGAACACGGGCGAGGCTGGATCAAAAGGCGGATCTTTGGGGCCTCGTTTTCTGCGAAACGGGCTCTGAATGCTCGGTTGCGACGTCTGGGGGTCCACCTTGGCAAGACCGGTATCGGGATCGAGCACCGCGACTTCGATGGGGAAGAGCTCCTCCAGGGTCAGATCAAAGAGCCTGGCCTCGGTGACTAACGGAGGTGTTGCGGGCACAAGTGCTCTAGTCAGGGCATAAGCGCTGACCTCACCTAGTCCTTCCACATCCAAGCCACCGCGACTGCCAATATGTTCCACGCGACCCTGGACCTGGGCCGGGCAACTCTTAGCATTGGGACAACGCATATCGATATCGCCCTCTTTGGCAGCGGCCAAAGAGGCCCCGCAATCGGGACAGGTGGTGGGCATGACCCAGACTCGTTCGCTACCGTCTCGTCGCTCCACGACCGGCCCCAATATTTCGGGAATCACATCACCGGCTTTTCGAATGACGACCGTATCGCCAAGCAAGACACCCTTGGCCTTCACGACGTCCTGATTGTGCAAAGTGGCACGTTCTACTTCACTTCCCGCGACTCTGACGGGCTCCAGCATCGCATAGGGGGTGGCGCGACCGGTGCGCCCCACACTGACCACAATGTCGAGAAGTTTGGTGGTCACTTGCTCAGGCGGATATTTATACGCAATCGCCCACCGAGGAGCACGAGAGGTCTCCCCTAGCTGCCTCTGGGTATCAAAGCGGTCCACCTTGACCACCACGCCATCAATTTCATAGGAAAGCTCGTGGCGCTTCTGGGCAAAGCGAGAGATGTAGTCCCACACCCCGCTGGCACCCTCCACTACGGTGACCTCGGGCGAGGTAGGCAAACCCCACGCTTCCAACACACCGTAAACACCGCTGTGAGTTGTCACCGGTGGGTCCTCCCAGGCGCCCATCCCGTGCACGATCATGGACAGCGCCCCGAGACGCTGAATCATAGATTCGCGTTGTGCCTCTTTTTTGCCTTCGCCTTTTTGTCGAAGGGTGCCCGAGGCGGCGTTGCGAGGATTAGCGAACACTTTGTCCCCCAGTGATGCTTGGCGCGCATTGAGAGCCTCAAAGTCTGCCAGCGAGAAAAACACTTCGCCTCGCACCTCCACGAGGGCCGGGTGCCGAGTTCCCGCCAAAGTGTGAGGGATCGAGGGAACGTGACGCACATTTTCGGTCACGTCTTCCCCGGTGATGCCATCCCCGCGGGTCGCGGCTGAGACGAGGACACCTGACTCATAGCGAAGATTGAGCGCTAATCCATCAATCTTGAGCTCACACAAATACGACGATCCCGGATGGGCTGTATCAATCTTGCCCACCCACGCGTTCATTTCGTCTTGATTGAAAACGTTATCCAAGGAGAACATACGCTGGGCGTGCACCACCGGCGAGAACAACGTGGCCGTGCCAAAACCCACCATCTGGGTGGGCGAATCTTCACCCCGAAGCTCAGGGAAGCGCTCTTCTAATTCCTGAAGCTGGGCTAAGAGCGCGTCGTATTCCGCATCGGTGGCTAAGAGCTCATCGCGCGAATAGTAGGCCTCCTGGAGTGCTCGCAGCTGCTCCTCGAGGCGCAGTGCCTCGCTGCGCGCTTGGTCGAAATCCACTCTTCTAGTGTAGGCACGCCAGGTGAGGGAAGCGTGGGTTATCCCCTAGACGGGATGATTCTCGGGAAGCCCGGTGCGGATTGCCGCAGGTAAATGCCCGAGGTCATTATGTGTCAAGAGCACGGGTGGTTTGGCCGAGCGCACCCGAATCACCGTCAGGCCACAATTAGCCTGATTAATTCCCATCCAGCGCCACGGTGATGAGTCGAAAACCTCCCGAACAAGCCAGGCGATCACGAAATTGTGAGTGATCAGGAGTTCGTGACGATCCTCCCTCGAGGGGGTAAACCACTCCGCCACAGCATCCGACATCTGAGCCTGGCCCGCGGCAATCGCTTCGTCCGTGATGCCGCCGAAGAACGGCTCAAAGGCCGTGGGCATTTCCTCGGTGGGCCCCGAGGGAACACAATCCATCAGCAAAGCATTCGGGATGGCAGAGCCCATTCCTAGGTGCTCCGTGATGACCTCAGCGGTATCGACTGCGCGTTGCAACGGAGAGGTGTAGGCGATGTCAAAGGAGATATCTGAGAGGCGTTGGGCCACTAAACGAGCCTGCTCCTGGCCACGCTCGCTCAGGGGACCTTCGGGGAGACCGAATTCTGCGTCGACTTGTTCGCCGTGACGCACGAGATAGAGATATCGAGACATTGTTTTTCTCTCTTTCGAATAAATCTTGAGAGTGGCGGCCTGGAGTGTCCCCCAGGTGGCCCCTCGCTCACCGTGAGGTGATCACACCATCGAGTACATCCGGGGACACTGAACCCACCACGACGCCGGATAAGGGGGCTTTGGCAAGCTGTTTCGCTAAGTCCTGAACCTCAGCCAGCCCCACCATCGCGAGCCTTGCCAAAGCCTCATCCCGGTCAACAAACTCACCCGTGGAGAGCTCGCTGCGGCCCAATCGAATCATGCGAGCATCGCTGCTCTCCAACGCCAAGGCGGAGCCACCGGCGATGTTTCCCTTGGTGCGCTCGAGTTCTGCGTCAGTGATGCCCTTATCGGCCATCAGATCCAGTTCCTGTTTCATCAGGTGGGCCACATTGCCGGCGTTAGCCGGCGAGGTGCCCGCTGCCATGCCAAATAATCCGGCATCAGCGTAACTTGAAGCAAAGCTGTACACCGAATACGCAAGCCCACGCCTTTCGCGAATTTCTTGAAAAAGTCGAGACGACATTCCCCCACCCAGTGTGGCGCTGAGCACCGACATGGCGAAGCGCTGATCGTGAGTCGCGTGAAGCCCAGGGGTGGCCAAGGCGACCACTGCCTGCTCCAGAGGACGCGCCACCACCAAGGATCCTGGGAGTGTCTGGAGCGACACTTCAGCGGTGTCGCGTCTTGTCGCGGGGCTTGCCACAGTGGATAAATCCCAACCAGAGTGTTCGAGACCTTTCACCACCAGAGCCACTACCTCGTCGTGGTCCAAGGCTCCCGCGGCGGTGACGACCAATTCACTGGGCACGTAATACTTGCGATAGTGCGCTATGACTGAGTCCAGGGTCGCACTGCGAATGGTCTCGGGGTTGCCCCCAATGGGGCGTCCCAATTCGTGGGAGCCGAGGACCTGTTCGGTAATACGCTCATGCGCCACATCGGAGGGGTCATCATCAGCCATGGCGAGTTCTTCGAGAATTACTTGACGCTCGACTTCGAATTCCTTGGCGTCCAACACTGAATCCGCCACCATGTCGGCGAGCACCTCTATAGCCATCGGGAGATCGTGATCTTGAACCTTGGCGTAATAGCAGGTGTGTTCTTTCGCGGTCAGGGCGTTGTGTTCCCCACCCACCGCATCAAAGGCCACAGCGATATCCAGGGCGCTTCGTGTGCGGGTGCCCTTGAACAACAAGTGTTCTAAGAAGTGAGTCGAGCCATAAGCGACATCTGATTCATCCCTGGACCCCACAGCGATCCAGAAACCCACCGAGGTGCTGGCGGCACCAGGAACTTTCTCGGTGAGGATTCGCAAGCCACTGGGGTGCACAGTGCGCGACACCGTGGCACCGCCACTGGCGGTGAAAGAGAGTTCGGGCGTGGTCAGTTCGAGATTAATCACAGGCGACATGGCGCCCCTACCCTAGCGCCTTGGGCTATGCCCTGGGTTGCGGGCACAAAGAGATAGGGCCCGGCATGACGCCGGGCCCTACCTAGAGTGTTGCTAAGGACTAGGCCTTCTTGGCTGCGTTGACCGCAACCATTCCGAACCCAACCTTGTTCAGCACGTCGGCGATGACGTACACGATTGCCGCAATGGCAACTGCGTTGGTTACGTCAGCTCCACCGAGCTTCATGAACTCTTCGATTGCAGTGCCGATGGGGTAAATTGCCCAACCGAGCATCACGAAGCGGCGCATGATCTTCACAGCGCTAGCAGCGTATTCGGGCATTCCATCGATCTTGATCTGGAATACCGCGTACACGATGTAGAGCCATGCGAGGGACGAAATGACGAACCACACGATGGTGGACATGTCGCCCTCCATGCCGATCTCACCGAGGTAACCGGTGGCGATCATGATGATGTCCGCAATGACGAGGCGAGTAACGAAGCCCTTGGAAGCAGCTCCAGCAATCGCAACGATCAAACCGAACTCCACCAGGAGCAACGGAGTGGTGAGCAACCAGTCAATGTAGCGAAGTGGCATCGTTGCACTCACGTCGCTAGCACTTGCCGAACCCTGATCGAAGAAGTTAACAACTCCGGTCATGGTCCAGTACATGATGGCTGCAATGAAGGTGATGATTCCCGCATACGTTGCCGCAATACGGTGCTCGGGCTTGAGGTCGCCTCGCTCCAAAACGAAGTAGAGGGTTCCTGCCGCCATGGCGACAAAACCGAGCATAAAGAAGGCCTGCGTAATCACAAGCAGATCCATGATTCTCCCTTGACATGTTTCTGTTAGTTTTCCGCCCGCCGCCGCGACGGACCCGTCGGCGGGTGGTCGAGGATATCTCCTCTCGCCAATGAGAACGTAGTGTCCTCACTCAGCGAGAGATACGCTACTCCGACCACGCGAATTTCGCTACATAAACACCCAGTTTTAGCTGAATATTTCCTGAATGCGGGATTAATCTCCCATGCTCTCGCGGGGTTAGATACGGTACTAAACCTTGGTTATTCGCTATTTTGTGGCCCACAAGGGGTCGATTTCTGGTACACCTGTCGGGGGATATTTTTTACCCGCCCTTAACGGCCACAGGGCCTGGCTTTGGTGAAAGCCAGGCCCTGTGGTGAGTACGTGCTTACTCGGCTGATTCTTCTTCCGCACCGGCTGCGTCATCGGCAACAACGGGTGAGAGGGAGAGCTTGCCGCGGTCATCAATCTTGGAGATTTCGACCAAGACTTTTTGACCCACAGAGAGTACGTCTTCGACGTTGTCCACTCGCTTGCCACCGGCAAGCTTGCGCACCTCGGAGATGTGGAGCAAACCATCTTTACCCGGGACCAAGGAAATGAAGGCACCGAAGGCTGCGATCTTGACGACCGTTCCCAAGTACTGCTCCCCCACCTCGGGGTTAACCGGATTAGCAATGGCATTGACTCGGGTGCGAGCAGCCTCGGCGCTCTCACCATCGACTGCACCGATATACACAGTGCCATCGTCATCAATGGAGATCTGGGCACCGGTCTCGTCCTGGATGGAGTTGATCGTCTTACCCTTAGGTCCGATCAGCTCACCGATCTTGTCGGCAGGAATCTGAACCGTGATTACGCGCGGTGCCGTGGCAGCCATCTCATCGGGAGAATCAATAGCTTCATTCATCACACCGAGAATGTGCATGCGGGCTTCCTTAGCCTGCGTCAAAGCCGAAGCCAACACGCTGGCGGGGATGCCATCAAGCTTGGTGTCGAGCTGGATCGCGGTCACGAACTCACTGGTTCCTGCGACCTTGAAGTCCATATCGCCCAAAGCGTCTTCGGCGCCCAAGATGTCGGTCAGCGCTGCGTAGCGCATTTCGCCCTTGACCTCATCGGAGATGAGACCCATAGCGATACCGGCGACGGGGGCTTTCAGAGGAACACCAGCGTTGAGCATCGACAGGGTCGAAGCACACACGGAACCCATCGAGGTCGAGCCATTGGAGCTGAGGGCTTCACTGACCTGACGAATCGCGTAGGGGAATTCTTCACGGCTAGGCAGCACGGGCACGAGTGCACGCTCAGCCAAGAAACCGTGACCAATTTCACGACGCTTAGGGGTTCCCACTCGCCCGGTTTCTCCGGTGGAGTAAGGCGGGAAGTTGTAGTGGTGCATGTAGCGCTTCGACGTCACAGGGTTAAGTGAGTCGATTTGCTGCTCCATCTTCAACATGTTCAAAGTGGTGACACCCATGATCTGGGTCTCGCCGCGCTGGAACAACGCCGAACCGTGAACGCGAGGAATAATGTCCACCTCAGCGTCAATGACTCGAATGTCTGACGTGCCACGACCATCAATACGCACGCCTTCGGCGAGCACACGGGTACGCATCACACGCTTGGTGACTGACTTATAGGCAGCACCCACCATGGACAACACCGAGTCGTCAAATTCACCAGCAGTGACCTTGGCAGCGATAGCTTCCTTGACCGAGGCCTTGAGAGCGTCATCAGCGTTTTGGCGTTCTTGCTTATCGGCAATCTTGTAGACCGTAGCCAGCTCAGTTGCAGCAAGTGCATCAACAGCAGCGAGAAGCTCGGGGGTGTAGTCAGCGAAGACCGGGTAGGCGGCAATTTCCTTGGCGGACTGGTCAGCAAGCTTCTGCTGTGCCTCCACCAACGACTTCAGGAAGGGCTTGGCCGCTTCCAGGCCCTGAGCAACGATTTCTTCGCTGGGCTTGGTAGCGCCAGCTTGAATCAGATCCCAGCTGCCTTCGGTAGCTTCTGCTTCCACCATCATGATGGCCACATCTTCGGAACCGTCGGCGGCTTTGACCACACGACCGGCTACCACGATGTCGAATACGGCTTCCGCAAGCTGACTGTGCTTGGGGAACGCTACCCACTGGTCACCAATGAGAGCCAAACGAACCGCTCCAATAGGACCGCTGAACGGCAGACCGGAGATTTGAGTCGAAGCACTCGCGGCATTGATAGCCAAAGCGTCATAGAACTCATCCGGAGCGATCGAGAGAACAGTAATGACTACCTGCACCTCGTTGCGCAAACCATCCACGAAAGACGGACGCAAAGGCCGGTCGATGAGGCGACAGACCAAGATTGCTTCGGTGGAGGGACGGCCTTCACGACGAAAGAACGAACCCGGGATTTTGCCTGCTGCATAGGCGCGTTCTTCCACGTCTACCGTCAGCGGGAAAAAGTCGAAACCTTCACGCGGGTTCTTGCTGGCACTGGTTGCCGAGAGCAACATCGTGTCCTCGTCCAGGTATGCCGCGACGGCTCCCTGAGCTTGCTGGGCCAAACGACCCGTTTCAAAGCGCACTGTGCGCTTACCGAACTTGCCGTTATCCAAAACAGCTTCGGCGAATTTAATTTCTGGACCTTCCATTAAGGTCACATCTCCTTTGTATTTAGTGACCACCGCGCGCAGAAAGCGCACGATGGCGGCACACCACGATGAAGGAGCGGGCAGGAAGTTTGCCACACACGAGTGTGGGGCCTGTTTCTGGCCAACAGTAGAAGTGCACTGTCACACTGACAGTAGACCACCACCGGTGACCAGCTTCGAGCCCACCTACTCCTGTAGAGAGCCATATTCAATTGCATTCCTATCAACAGGAACACTCAAGGGTACCGCGGATACCTAGGAAAAGCGATACCCCGCGCACGAGCGCGGGGTATGCCTACAAGACTGCTTACTAGCGGCGAAGACCGAGTTTTTCGATCAGGGCACGGTAGCGAGAAATATCGATGCTCTGGAGGTAACCCAGAAGGCGACGACGACGACCCACCATGAGCAGCAGACCACGACGAGAGTGGTGATCGTGCTTGTGCTCTTTGAGGTGCTCGGTCAATTCCGTAATGCGGTGTGACATCAGCGCGACCTGGACTTCAGGGGAGCCGGTGTCACCGGGGTGAGTAGCGTACTTCTCGATGATGCTTGCTTTGGTTTCTGGCGCAATAGCCATGTCAGCTCTCCTTCGTCTCGCTGCGCGGCGCTCCACCCGGTCGGTGAGGCTCTGTCTTCCGCGGCCGTTACACGGCACAAGGGCTAACACTAGCACCTCCCTCACTCCGAAGGTATGGCCAGGCAGAGCTCGTAACTCGGGACTTCCGGCCGAGTGTGGTGGTTAAAGCTTCAACCTCGGGTAAAAACCGTTACCAAGGTGTAACCAAATAAAGTCTTGAAAAGTTGTGTCGCTTTTGGCACTCTTAGACCAAGTTACTCGCCGCTCAGAAGCGCCGGAGGCCAAAGCCCCGCCACTGGGCGGCGAGCTTCTTAACCGGCTAGTTCTGGGTCTTCATCCAACGGGGGCAACGTAATGATTCCCGTGGCCATAATCAGCCCGCTGAGGCGCTCGGGCGAGAGCACTCGATCAAGTTCTTCTGATTCCATCAGTCCTTGAGCAATCACAAGTTCTCGGACCGTGCCCTCACCGGCAAGCGCTTGATGAGCAATCATGGTGGCCTTGGAATAGCCGATATAAGGGGTCAAGGCAGTCACCACACCAACGCTGGCTTCGACTTGCTGGTGCAATTTATCGAGATTGGCGGTAATGCCGTCCACACAGTTGATACGCAGCGTGCGACAGGCATTGGTGAGCCACACCACGGATTGCAAAATAGAGGCCGCGATAATCGGCTCAAAAGCGTTGAGTTGGAGCTGACCGGCTTCTGCTGCGGCCGTCACGGTGGTGTCGGATCCCATAATCGCAAACGCCACTTGGTTGACGACCTCGGGGATGACCGGATTGACCTTGCCCGGCATAATCGAGGACCCTGCTTGACGAGCAGGCAGATCGATTTCCCCAAGGCCCGCCTGAGGACCACTGGAAAGCAAGCGCAGGTCATTACAAATCTTGGAGAGCTTGACCGCCGAGCGCTTGAGGGTTCCCGAGAGCGTCATAAACACCCCCACATCGCTGGTGGCCTCAATCAGGTCAGGAGCGGTGCGAATATCTAGACCTGTGAGCTGCGCAAGGTGGACCCGCACTGCCTCGGGGTAGCGAGGATCAGCAGTAATTCCGGTGCCGATAGCGGTGGCGCCCAGGTTTATTTCACACAAAAAGGGAATGGTCTCAATAATGCGGTCCTGGTCCTCCCCCAACGTGGTGGCAAAACCGCTGAATTCTTGACCCAGGGTCATGGGCACTGCGTCTTGGAGTTGCGTGCGCCCCACTTTCAAAATGGACTGAAATTCAATGCCTTTGTCACGAAACGACTGTGCGAGCAACTTATGCTCGGCGTGTAATCGCTGCACGCCCAGCACCATGCCCAATTTGATCGCGGTGGGATAAACATCATTGGTGCTTTGCGACCGGTTGACATCATCAATGGGATGAAGATGGGCATAATCGCCCTTCTCATAGCCCATGATTTCGAGCCCGCGATTGGCAATGACTTCATTGGCACACATATTGGTCGACGTGCCCGCTCCCCCCTGGACCGCACCGAGCACAAACTGTTCGTGCCACTGGCCATTCCACAGCTCTTCACACACCTGATCGATGACGTCGGCCTTCTCAGCGGAGAGGACACCAATGTCCCGGTTTGCTCGCGCTGCAGCCTGCTTCACCCGGGCGATGCCTCGAATCAAATCCGGGTAGTTCGAAATTGCTCGGCGTGTAATGGGAAAGTTTTCTAACGCACGGGCGGTGTGGATACCCCAATAAGCATCCACGGGAACTTCCCGCTCCCCGAGAGAATCCTTCTCGAGTCGCATGGCGGGTACCTCATGGGCATCATCCATGGCTGGACGGTATTCACTATCGCCGTTGGAACTGGTTCGTATCGATGGACCTGGACCTGTGGTGTGAACCACGAGTGCACCCCCCTTGGTGGTCTCGCATTGTGTCAACCTGCTTATGAGTCTAGGAGGCAATATGCCCCGGTTGAGCCATTACGATAGGAGCCTCCAGAGCTATGCGATGCACTCCGGGCGCACCCGCGCAGGATAAAGAATGTATCTCCCTCTGGCACACCCTCAGATCTCGAGAAAGAAGTAACCCATGGACAACCACGAAGCAACCATCGAGTTCTACGGAGCCAGCTGGTGCGGCGATTGCGTTCGCGCTCAAGCACTCTTGGAGCACTACGGAGCACCCTTCAACTACCACGATGTGGATGCCAGCGCCGAGGACAAAGCCCGAGCAATTGAATTGAGTGGGCGGCCCAATATTCCCGTGCTTGCCTTCCCTGACGGTTCGGTGCTGACCGAGCCCAGTAACCCACTGCTTAATGCGAAACTCACCGAACTGGGGATGATTTAGCTACTCCGTCACCGGCTAGAGGTATTCTCCCCTCATGCAGACGCTCGGTGATGGCTCGTGGGTAATTTCCGCTAGCGATCTGGGCATCTATGCAGGATGCCCGTGGCGTTTAGCTCGAGTTGTCGATGAAAAACTCGGCAAAGGCATTCATGTTCCTGTCCTCGATGACCCCATGATGGTCTTGGTTGCCCGCTTAGGCCTGGAGCACGAAGCGCGGCAGTGGGACATCCTGCGACGGGAACTCGGAGACGTCGTAGAAATCTCTTATGACCGGGCAAACTCCGACGATGCAGCACTGTGGCGCAGCTCCATTATGCGAGCAGCATCTCAGACTCACGAAGCACTGCGCTCCTCAACCAAGGCCATCTTTCAAGGCGTTTTATACCAAGAAGAAATACCCCACCCTGAGCTGAAGGTGGGATTCCAAGGATTTGCGGATTTTCTGGTCAAAACCGACGACGTATGGGAAGTGTGGGATTCCAAACTGGCCCGGAAAGCCAAAGAGGCCGCGCTCGTGCAGGTCAGCGCCTATGTCGATCAGCTGCGCCAGATTGGTATCCCCACCTCCGACACCGTGAGATTGATTCTTGGTGATGGATCGCACAGTGTTCACCAGGCCAGTGATCACCTTGGGGAATATCTCTCACTGCGAGAAAAGGTTCTCGCCCTGATGGTGGAACGCTCCGCTGACCCTCACCCGGTGCCCTGGAACGACTCCCGATATATGGCCTGTGGAACAAAGGGATGCCCCGCCTGCAGTGAACAGATCCCCTTGCACGACGACCTTTTCCTCATTGCTGGTATCAAAAAGTCACAACGAGAGAAACTTCTCGTCGCTGGCTTTGCCGATCTGAGTGATTTTGCGAACGCGAGTCGCGACGAAGTGCGCCGCAACACCTCGGGAATCGGGCGCGACACCCTGGCGGGTCTGCATCTTCAAGCATCCCTGCAACACGCCACCAGGTCTCACCCGGATTCGCCTCCGGCCTGGGAGGTAATCTCTCGCTCTGTTCTGGCGTCGATCCCCCGGCCAAGCCCGGGAGACATATTTTTTGATTTTGAAGGAGACCCCACCTACCAGGAATGGGATATCCGCTCCCGCGAGGGACAACCGGACACCTTCGGCATTGAATATCTCTTCGGGCTATGGGGCGAGGGGCTCGGAACCAGTGCGGAAGACCCCCATTTTCTGGGGTTGTGGGCAGAGACCTTCGAGCAAGAGAAACAAGCACTAGAGAGTTTCTGCGCCCTCATTAGCGATCGTTTGGACAAGTTTCCCGACCTTCACATCTATCACTACGCCTCGTATGAACGAACCCGCCTGGCAGTCTTGGTCAAACGCCACCAGGTCGCCGGGGACTGTGTGGAGAAATTACTCGATGGCGTCCTGGTCGATTTGTTTTCGGTGGTCTCCAAGGGCATCAAGGTCGGCCTGCCCAGTTATTCCCTGAAAGCACTCGAAGCGCTCTACTTCCCTCCCGAAACTCGCACCGGGATTGCCGGCGGCGGTGAGTCAGTTGTGGCTTTTTCTGACTACCTCAAGGCCAAGGACGACGGCGATGAACTTCGGGCCCGCGAGCTCAAAGACAGCATCGTGCACTACAACCGCATCGATTGCTTTTCCACGCAGGCTTTGCGTGATTGGTTGCTCAACGATGTTCTCGCGGCTTCGCTCAGTACTACGGACTAAACGAATCGAATACCCGCAGAGAGCTTCTCTCTGACAGGAAACAGGTCATCGCCTACTAAGGATCGAGACGTGGCAGGAGTATCACCGGTGACTAGTTCGCACACAGCGCTCTGGCGCACCAGGTAGCACGGAATTCCACGCTTGAGACGAATAAGCGCTACGTCGTGCTCAGCATGATCATCGGGGACGACATACGCCAAGGCGCTGACCTTCACCCCCAGGGACTTCGGGAAATACCGTGCCTGAGACCACAAGCTCGCCCAGGGCTTCTGCGTTCCCGGTATTCCTTCTCCGACAAGCTCGCCGCGCACGATGCGCACAGCACACCCCCAGTTTTCGCTGGCGATAGCCCACAACAGGCTGGGCCCTAGGAGAACATGGTCAATCTTGGACACCGTGGAGGACCTATCTCCCTCCACCAAGACGTCATGCCACACCACGAAGGGAGGCCCCAGTTCAGCCAAAGCAGTGGCGGTGGCCTCTTCCGCGATAGCTGCGTCTAGTGTGTGGCGTATTTCGGGCGGAACCTGATTAATAATCGCTGGGTCAAAAATATTTTCCGGCGTGCTCCCCAGCCCCCACCAGGACCGAACTTGTCGACCGTAGAGCTCACGAAACCATCCGCCGGGATGCCCATAACTTTTGAGTCCTCCGGAAGTACTCCCCGTCGGGCTCGGGCTTCGCGTCATCCAGGAGGTTTCGCGATGAGTGGAAGGCACCCGTGAGGATCCCGTGGGCAGGCTCGAGGGCTCACTAATTTCTTTCCACGCCCTTTGCACGAGTGCGAATCGTTCCGGGGAACCTCCCGTGTCGGGATGCGCTGCGCGCAACGCCACGCGATACGCAGATTTCATCTCCTCGGCACTCGCTCCGGGCTTTATCCCCAGAATTTCGTAAGGGTCTGGAGAATGAGTCACCATCGATTACCCCCTCACCCCACAACAACCCTGCAAGCCCAGCCTAAAAGGCCGGCCTTAGCTTCGCCTGAGCGGCGACCACGTCATCTGCGATGACGCCACGCCATTATCAGCATCGATGGCGAAGCTCGCGTGGAGGAATTCCCCCTCGAGAGCGCGAGGAAGCCACAGCTTGGCATCAGCCCACATGGCATCCCAGGGCATCTCGGTGCGAGGCCACCACGTGGGATTGAGCTCCGGCGATGAAGTAGGGGTTCCCTCAAACCTCGTCGCGATAAAAGCATGCGATCTCTGGGAGAGCTCTGGTCGGGTCACAAACGGATATTCCACCACCGCAATGGGAGTCAAGTGTCGTGGGTCCAGGGAAATCCCCACCTCCTCAGCAACTTCTCGACAGGCTGCTTGTTCGGCGTTTTCGCCTGGTTCCCACTTGCCGCCCGGGCCGACGATTTTTCCCACACCCAACCCAGTGAGTTTCTCCCCCAACAACACTTCCCACTGACCCTGAGACTCTCGAAGCAGGTAGACCACGGAAACATCGAACATCACTTCAGGTTAGGCCCCTCGTGGGCGAAGCGGGAAATATCCGCCTGCTACCCTTTTGTAGGTGAGGGATACTTATCGCGAAACCGCCTTAGATAACACGGCATCGATTCCTCGAATTCTGTTTTCTGTTCTGAGCCTTCTCGCTGCAATTGGCGTTACGGCTGCTCTCACTCTGCAAATTTCAGACCAGTGGGTCTATGAGGAATTTGTTGCCCACGATTTCTTTGCCTATTTTTCTTTCCAGCAGGGTTTTGGCCTTGTGATTGTTCTGGTGGCTTCGGGAATTTATGGGCTTCAAAGCGCTCGCGATACTTTGGCGCTTTCTGCTGCTCGCGCAGCTTTCGTGATGTACAGCATCGTGGCCGGATCGACCTATTTTGTCCTCACCGAAACGGGAATTGCTGACCCTCGTCCCGTGGGACCGATGCTCTGGCCGATGATTGTCATGAACTTCGTTATTCCGGTCTATCTCGGCCTGGAGTGGCTTCTGAACTCTCAGCGGGCGGCATTGCCGTGGTGGACTTTTTTTACGTCACTTTCTTACCCCGCGGTGTGGGTCGTCATTACCCTGATCCGCGGTGACCTGACGGGCTGGTATCCCTTTGAATTGCTTAATCCCTCCAGCGAAGAAGCATCAAGTAATTCTTTTCTCTACATGGGCGCCACGGCGGCCCTGTTTTTCTTGGTCTCACTGAGCGTGATGGTAGTCAACCGAATCCATGTGGTCCTGCGCAGGAGCTCCAAAGCCTCCTAAGCATGTCAGTGGTCCCTGGGATGGTGAGCATTATCCATATCCCGGCCGGAGGATTCATGCACGACCTATTTGACGACACGCCTGAACGATGCCCCAATTGCGGCACCACGGAAGCCTTGCCCATCGTCTATGGCGCACCCAGTGAGGAAATGATTATTGCCTCACAACTCCAGAAAATTGTCCTCGGTGGGCCCGATGAGCCCGAGCACGCAGCCCAGTGGAGATGCCAAGGCGAGAACTGCAGGCGAGACTTTAGCTAGTCAGCCCTCTGAGCAAGCGCATCTCTCAGCAGAGAAATAAGGGCAGCCACCTGCATGGTGGTCTCCACTCCCGCTTCACTGTCTTCCCCATCCAAAGCACGCGCAGCCAAACCGGATTTTTGATCAATCAGTTCGGCAATGCGCGCATCCACCGTGTGGGCTGCGACGATGCGCCAGGCAGTCACGGGCAGTTCTTGGCCAATACGGTGCACGCGATCAATGGCTTGGGTCTGCTCCGCACTGGTCCAGGACAGTTCCGCCAACACCACGTTAGAAGCAGCTTGGAGGTTCACACCCACACCAGCTGCCAGCAGGGAGCAGACAATAACCTGGACTTCGTCATCATTCGTGAAGGCGTCAATGGCCGCAGTCCGGGCCGCGGTGGTTTGATTACCGCGAATTGAAGTGGTCTTGATACCAACAGATGCGAAGTGAGCCTCTGCTTGATCCAAGACATTGATGTGCTTGGCAAAGAAAACGACTTTCCCGACGTTTCTAGCCAGTTGCGCCGTGTAGTCCGCCGCCATGACGGCTTTAGCGCCACCGATCTTGCGCACCAGGGTAAAGACATTGTCGCCGCTGTCGTCTTGCTGAGTCTCTTCGACCTCGGAGGTGGCGACCAAACGAACCAAGTCCTCGTCAATGCCCTCCACGGGAGTTCCTCGAGTCGCGATCACGCGGTCATACTTCTGCAACAGGCGCGAAGTGAGAGCCTGCTCGGCATCACGAATGGAGCGACCCGCTTCACCATCGAGCTCAATGGGGATATCCGCAATGCGGCGGGCAGGAATGTCCTTGGCGACATCCTGTTTTCTCCTGCGCACAATACCCATGGAGATAACGGCTTTTCGTGCTTCTTGGAAGAATCCTTGATCCCCTGGGCTAAGACCAGTTGCTTCTAGTTTGGCCATCAGCTCGCCAAGCGGCTTCTTTTCGTCAATCCACCCCAGGAACTGCCAAATCATGCGGAAGTCCTCGATCTGGTTAATCAAAGGGGTTCCGGTGAGGGCAATTAAGAGCGGGTGGCGCAGGCGTGCGCGAATTGTCTTCGCCACGGCCTGAACGTGCTTGGAGCGTTGCGATTCCTTGTTTTTGATGAAGTGGGCCTCATCGACCACCATGCCGCGGAAATCAAACTTGGATAACCAGCCAACATGGCGATCCAAAATGTCGTAATTCACGATGAAGACATCACTAAAAGCATTTAGTTCAGCGCCATCACCGTGGACGACGGTGGGGCGGTGTTTGGGCAGCCACTGGTGAACTTCGCGCAGCCAGTTGGTTTTCACCACGTTCGGGACGACCACCAGCAGAGGAAAGGCGCCAGCCACTTCTGCTGCAATAAGTGCCTGCGCCGTCTTACCCAAGCCAGGTTCATCGGCGAGGAGGAATCCACGGTGGCCAGCGCGCACTGATTCCACAAATTCTGATTGGTGGACCATCATCGGAATACCACCGGGAGTCGAAAGATTGCCCGCAGCGGGTAATTCCATACTGGCCACACCGCCACCAGCACCCTGCTCAAAGGACCTAAAGAGTGGCTCAATGAGCTCCCAGTTGAGCAGTCGACCCTCCGCTGTGGCGGAGCCCTTGGTGTAGGCAGCAAAATCAGGGGCCATGAAGGGGTTCGCTAGCTGTGCTTGGCGCACCGAGGCGGGCACCACCTGCTTCGCAGTTTCGGCACTCACCGCGGCGACCTCATCAACAATGATCAAGTCATCAGGTTCGAGCGCTGCCCCGGAGGCTAAGAGGAAATCACGACGCATTCTCTTAGCTGCATCGGAAACCTTGGCTTCCGGTGCCAACAAGGCAATCAAGGTGGTGTCTCTGGCCGCCGTCTTAGCCATGATGGCCGCTAGTCCGTCTAAGCGCTTCAGAATTTCCTGCTTTGCAGCAGGGGTAATCGACGTGGATTCCTTGGCCCGTGAGCGTTCATCCCTGATCAGCAACGCCGCGACTTGAAACTTGGTGCGGTTTTGACCAGTCACTTTGCCCCGGCCAGCCGCAGACTCTACTTCGCGAACAGCCCTGGCAAGAATCGGGATGATTCCTTCATCATCGAGAGGCTTTTTGCGTGCACGGTGAGCGCCCGAGGGGCGAGTCCGTGTCTTCGTAGGGCCTGAGCGGGCCATGTATCTCCTTGAAAAACCTCGAAAAAGGTGTCACAGCAAAATCTGATGTCGGAGGCAACTTCTCGCGCTTTATGTGTGATGAGCTGCCGGCACACTTACCAGACCTGAACGGGAACCGTGTCAGTGATCGATGTGTGACCCTATTCTAACCCCAGTGAGGGAACCTAAGCGACCGATGCGCCAGAGAGTCGTTCCGCGCGGGCTGCCATAGCGTTCGCCATGCCCTCAAAGACAAGTCCGTGCAGGGGCATCACAGCGAACCAATACAGCCGGCCTCCCAGTCCGTAGGGGAAAAATATCGCCCGCTGAGTGAGGATGCTCCCGCCCTGCGCTCCTGGTGTCACGCCAAATTCCAGCCAGGCCAAGCCCGGAAGTTTCATTTCAGCGCGAAGACGAAGAAAATGACCTCGGTCGATCTGCTCTACTCGCCAGAAATCCAGGGCATCACCGGTGACCAGTTTGTCGGGGTCTCGTCGCCCACGGCGAAGCCCGACACCCCCCACTAATTTGTCGAGCCAACCGCGCGCAGCCCAGGCCATCGGCAGCGAATACCAGCCGTTATCCCCACCAACACCTTCGATAATTTTCCACAGCGCCTCGGGTGAGGCACTCGAAGCCACTTCCCGTCGATCAGTAAAGACGGTGTGCCCAGACCACTCAGGATCACTCGGAAGTGGGTCTGAAGGAGCCCCAATGACCGCCGTGTTGCGCCACGATGTTTCTACTTCGCCCGCCTGCATTCGCGCAATAGCCAATCGCACTGCTTTGCGGTATCCCGTGAGTCCCTCCGCGGGTGGGGCAATGACCTCATCGATGTCATGGTTTTTCATCACGGCATCGTGAAGCAAGGACTCAATGATCGGAACAGCGAGAGATCGCGGAATGGGGGTGACGAGATTGACCCACTGGGATGCTAACCACGGGGTGAGCACCGGCAACGCCGCAATCGGGCGCTGCTTGAGTCCCGCCTCAAGGGCATATCCATTCATCAGCTGCCCGTAGCGAAAAACGTCCGGACCCCCAATGTCGAAAGCACGATTAATTCTGCGAGGAAGCGTTGCCGATTCCACCAGGTAGTGCAACACATCTCTAATGGCAATGGGTTGAATGAAATTCCGCACCCATTTAGGCGCTGGCATATAGGGAAGGACTTCGGTGAGGTGACGAATCATTTCAAAACTTGCCGACCCTGATCCAATAATCACGCCTGCCTGCAGGGCAATGGTGGGGACTCCTGAGGCGAGCAAAATATCGCCGACTTCTTTGCGGGAACCGAGGTGGCGCGAGAGTGGGCCCTGGGGGTGAAGCCCACCTAAATACACAATCCTGGAAACACCAGCGTGCGCTGATTCGCTCGCCACACTGGTCGCAACTTGGCGCTCGAGGGCCTCAAAGTCCCCCGCGCTCGACATCGAGTGGACCAAATAATAGACAACGTCTTGGCCAGCGACGGCGGCTCGAACATCATCAGGGTTGAGCAGGTCGCCCTGGATGATCTCGACCGAAGACACCCAGGGAACACCATCGAGGCGATGTGGCTCCCGGGCAATAACGCGGATCGTGTGGCCCTGCTCTAAGAGCTTGGGCACCAGTCGTCCCCCGACATAGCCGGTGGCACCCGTGACCAAAACCTTCATGGCCATAGCGTATGGCGCCTTGCTGAGAAGGTGCCAGCCATTGACTAGCGTGGGGATATGGGTTTTCCAGCATTAGCGCAGTGGTTTCGCGACAATCAGCGTGCT
>Ga0209652_1000386_pt1 | contig 38050 bp, 36 predicted proteins | sample SaaInl74LU_5_DNA_FD_184641 | JGI IMG/M metagenome (GOLD analysis project Ga0209652, IMG submission 184641) | Marine microbial communities from expanding oxygen minimum zones in the Saanich Inlet - ESP_74LU_5_DNA (SPAdes) (version 2) | ecosystem: Environmental > Aquatic > Marine > Intertidal zone... | reverse complement strand
AATTGGTCGATCGTATGCTGGGACCGCGCGAACAACTGAACTTGGTCACCATGAACATCCACGAGGTGATCGAACGGGTGCGTCAGTTAATCGAAGTTGAAGCGGGGCCTGCAATCACCGTGCACCGTGACTACGACCCGAGCCTGCCCGAATTTACCGCTGATCGCGCCCAACTGACCCAAGCGCTGCTCAATATTGTGCGCAATGCCTGGCAGGCGGTGGGCGCCAGGGGCGAGATTACATTGCGCACGCGGGCGCGACGCCAATACACACTGGGCGGCCAACGACATCGACTGGTGGCGTCAGTAGAAATCATTGATAACGGCCCCGGTGTACCCGACGAAATTTTACCGCAACTGTTTTTACCCATGGTCACCACCCGCGCAGAGGGTACTGGCTTGGGATTATCCATTGCACAAACCATCGCCAATCGGCACGGCGGGCTAATTCAATGTCAGAGCGAGCCCGGCGATACCTGTTTTACCCTTTTACTACCCATGGAGCGCTGAACTGATGTCTGCTGGTGATACTGTCTGGGTCGTCGACGATGATAAATCCATTCGCTGGGTGGTCGAGCGCGCGCTGTCGCAAGCGGGCCTTAATTGCAAAACATTTAGCAGCGCTGACGATATGCTCTCCGCAATCCAGGACGAGCAACCCGATGTGGTCATTAGTGACATCCGCATGCCAGGCACCGACGGTCTGGCCTTACTTGCCAAGCTGCAAGAGAGCAACCCCGATCTACCGGTGATCATTACCACCGCCCACTCCGATTTAGACAGCGCGGTGGCTTCTTACGAGGAAGGCGCTTTCGAGTATTTGCCCAAGCCCTTTGACATTGACGAGATGGTGTCGACGGTTGAGCGCGCGCGCGCGCAGCAGCTGTCACGCAGCATAGACACCCCAGAAACCACACCCGACCAAAGCACCGACATTATTGGCAATGCACCCGCTATGCAGGAGGTGTTTCGCGCCATTGGTCGCCTAGCGCACAGCCATATTACGGTGCTGATTAATGGCGAGTCGGGCACTGGCAAGGAATTGGTCGCGCGGGCGCTGCATCGCCACAGCCCGCGTAACAAGGCGCCATTTATTGCCCTCAACATGGCGGCGATTCCCAAAGAGCTGATGGAATCGGAATTATTCGGCCATGAGAAAGGCGCCTTCACCGGCGCCACCGCACGGCGCGAAGGACGCTTTGAACAAGCCGATGGTGGCACGCTGTTTCTCGATGAAATTGGCGACATGCCCGCAGAGACCCAAACTCGGCTGTTGCGGGTGCTGTCTGATGGTGAGTTTTTCAGGGTCGGCGGGGTTAGCCCAGTGCGCGCCAATGTCAGAATCATTGCCGCGACCCATCAAAATCTTGAGTCATTGGTGTCTAAGGGCGACTTTCGGGAAGACCTATTTCATCGCCTGAATGTGATTCGAATTCATCTACCCACACTTGCACAGCGCCGTGAAGATATTCCAAAGCTGATGCAGTACTTCCTCCGTCGCGCGGCGAAAGAGCTCGACGTTGAAGTAAAAAGTCTGGCGCGAGAAACCGAGAAATTTCTCACCCAACTGCCCTGGCCCGGCAATGTTCGGCAGCTCGAAAACACCTGCCGGTGGCTGACTGTCATGGCCGCAGGGCGTGAGATTTTAGTGACTGATTTGCCACCGGAGCTGTTACAGCCTGAAGAAGGGCCTCGCGGCGGGAACCAAAATCAGCACTGGCAAAGCTTGCTGGCGACGTGGGTCAGAAGCCGGCTTGCTGGCGGCGAGAGCAATGTGCTGAGCCAAGCAGTGCCCGCTTTCGAGCGCATTATGATCGACGCGGCGCTTGAGCATACCGGAGGCAGACGTGCCGAAGCGGCTGAATTACTGGGCTGGGGCCGCAATACACTCACCCGAAAACTGAAAGAGTTAGAGCAAGCAAGGCACTAAAACGCCTTAAGCCTGGCTTGGCTTGGCTTGGCTTGGCTTGGCTTAAAAGTGCGAAGACTCGCCGGTGGTCGGCCATGGCCGACCACCAAGCAAATACTTTTTACTGCAGGGGTGCGTCCGCAGGCGCACCTTCAGCCGCTTGTTGCGCCTGCTGGGCAACCGCCTGACGGTAGAGCGCGTCGAAGTTAACCGGTGACAAATGCAGCGCGGGGAAACCACCCTTGATCACCAGGGCGTCGATCGCTTCACGGGCGTAAGGGAACAGAATGTTAGGGCCAACGGTAGCCAGTACCTGACGCAGCGCCTCACCTTCAATGCCCTGCACCATGAAAATACCCGCCTGCTGTACTTCGACCAAGAAGGCAGTGTCTTCTTCGGCTTTTGCGACAACCGTGATGGTCAACATCACTTCGTGGTTGCCCTGCTCGTCAATACGCGCAGCCTTGGTGTTCAGGTCAACATTGACCGAGGGCTGCCAGTTGTTGCGGAAGATCGCAGGGGTGGCGGGTGACTCAAACGACACGTCTTTAGTGTAAATACGCTGAAGCGAAAATTGTGCCTGCTCGGGTGCTTGGCCTGCGGCAGCAGCTTGTTCTTCGGCCATGGTGTTTCTCCTAATAGTAATAGTCGATAAAAAGTTACGTTAAAAAATGTACGTGCGGTTACTGACCCAGCCACTTGTTGAGCTGGCCGCTGCGTTCTGCCGCGTAGAGCTCATCGCAACCGCCGACGTGGGTGTCGCCAATCCATATTTGCGGGACGCTGGTGCGCCCTGCTTTAGCCGTCATTTCGCGACGTAAAGCGGCGTCACCGTCGACGGGAATTTCAGTAAACGCGACCGATTTTTTGTTCAACAAGCCTTTGGCTCGGACACAAAAAGGGCAAAACCGCGTGGTGTAAATCACCACCTTGGGCGACTGACTCATGCACTGACAACCGGTAATTTTTGCGCCTGCCACTCGGTCATGCCGCCACCCATTTTATGGGCGCGAGTGAAGCCTTTCTCGCGCAGCAGCTTGGCAGCACCGCCTGCGGTCTGGCCCAGCTTGCAAACGATGATCACCGGCTTGTCGCGGTAGTTATTGAGCTCGTCGATGCGGCTGGCGAGTTTTGCAAAGGGAATATGAAGCGCATCTACCACGTGGCCTTTTTTGAAATCGCCTACATCGCGGATATCGAGGAATACGCCGTCTTCGCTATTCACCCAATTAATAGCCTGCTGGCAGGATACGGCGGGGCCTGACTTGCTCGCCTCGTAGTAAAACAGCACGCTCAAGGTCGTCGCCAGGGCCAACACCAGCAGCCACTGTTCGGTCATAAATAGCAGTAATAAATCCAGCTGCACAGGAAAGAAACTCAGTCAGAGGCACGCAACAGGGCGCGCAGGGCGGGAAAATTGACGCGTAGTATAAAGCATGCGGGTGGCCAATGGCGAGGCCTTGGGCTGAGGCGGCTGGAGGGCGAGGTTTTTCCCTGCCAGAGGTACCCTCCTCATTTATTGCAGACTCATACCGGCAGCGCGCCGCACAGCGAATAGAGCCTCTGTCACACTGGCACCGTTCGCGCTTACGAATAGCCCCCAATCTGGGGCTAGGTCACGATACAATAGCCGCTTCGTCGACAACCCCCAGTGCCCGCGACTATGAATCAACACGACCCCAGTAAAAAAACCACCATGCTCATCATCCTCGACGGCTTTGGTCATCGCGTCGCCAGCGAGGACAACGCCATTGCCGCCGCCGACACACCCAACTGGGATCGGCTCTGGGCGCAGGCGCCGCATACCTTAATCTCTAGCTCAGGCCTTGATGTTGGCCTACCCGAGGGGCAAATGGGCAATTCAGAGGTGGGGCATATGAGCCTCGGCTCTGGCCGCATTGTGTATCAGTCGATCACCCGTATCGACAAAGCCATTGCCGACGGTGAGTTTGATAGCAATCCCGCGTTATGTGCCGCTATCGATGCCGCTGTAGCGGCGGACAAGGCGGTACATATTATGGGGCTGCTCTCGACCGGCGGCGTTCACAGCCACCAAGACCATATGTTCGCGGCGATTCGCTTAGCCGCGGCGCGGGGCGCAACCGCTATTTACCTGCACGCATTCCTAGACGGGCGCGATACGCCACCACGCAGCGCAGCGCCGAGTATTGCGGCTGCTGAAGCGGTGTTTGCCAGCATCGGCAAAGGCCGCTTTGCCAGTGTCCACGGCCGCTACTGGGCGATGGATCGCGACAATCGCTGGGACCGGGTCGCGCGCAGTTATCGCCTGCTCACCGAGGGCATAGGTGAACACGCTTACGCGACCGCCGCCGAGGCACTGGCCGCCGCCTATGGGCGTGATGAAAACGACGAGTTTGTGGCACCGAGCTGTATTGGCGAAGCGGCGCCGATGCAAGATGGCGACGCAGTACTTTTTATGAACTTCCGCGCCGACCGGGCGCGCCAAATGACCGAGGCACTCACCTCAGAAGGCTTCACGGGCTTTGAGCGCAGCGCCTTCCCCAAATGTCATTTGGTGACTGCGACCGAATATGCCGCAAGCCTCAACTGCCCAGTAGCATTCCCCAGCGAATCAATTCGAGACAGCATCGGCGAGGTCGTCGCGGCGCGCGGCATGACTCAGTTGCGGATTGCTGAAACCGAGAAGTACGCCCACGTGACGTTTTTCTTCAGCGGCGGGCAGGAGCTATGCTTTGCCGGTGAAACCCGGGAGTTAATTCCCTCCCCCGATGTCGCCACCTACGATCTCAAACCTGAAATGAGCGCCCCTGAAGTCACCGATGCCTTGGTTGCCGCGATCGCATCGCATCAATATGACCTAATCGTCGTCAACTTCGCCAATGGCGACATGGTAGGCCATACCGGCGACTTCAACGCCGCAGTCAAAGCGGTAGAAGCCCTCGACCACTGTATTGGACGCGTTGAAGCCGCGCTGCTCGCCGCAGGTGGTGAAGCACTGATGACCGCCGACCACGGCAACTGTGAGCAGATGCGCGATTACGACAGCGGTCAAGCGCACACCCAACACACAACCGAATTGGTGCCTTTGGTTTATATCGGTGGGCAGGTGCGTCAGCTGTCACAGAAAGTGGGTATTTTGGCCGACATTGCGCCGTCGCTGTTAACCCTCATGGAAATTGAGCCGCCCACAGCGATGACCGGCCACAGTTTGATTCAAGCCTAAGGATTAGCGCATTTTGCGTTTTTTACAGTTCGCTGCTGCGCTGGCTTTGTCAGCGAGCATGCTGTCGTCTGCCGCGGACGAGCAGACCCGTGAACAAGCCACCAAAGCTCAGTTAGCCGAACTCGCCGCAGAAATCAAAGCGGTGCAACGCGCCATGCGCGCTAAAGCGGGTGAACGCGACAACCTGCAAACCGAGTTGCGCGATGCCGAGGTGGCCATTGGTAAAATGGATAAGGCCCTGCGCGCGCTCAATGACGCCATTGCCGCCGAGCTACCTAAGCTCGCAGCGCTCGATGCCGAAAAGCTTCGCTTAGCACAGGCGATGGGTGAGCAAGAATCGGTCATGATCGACGAAATTCGCAATTTGTGGGCGCTGCAACAAGGTGGTGCATTGCGTTTGCTACTCGGTGATCAGCCCCCCGAGCGCATCGCACGCAACCGAGCCTATTATCAAAGGCTACTGGCATCGCGCAGCGCCAGTATTGCAGCGTTTACCGAGCTTGCAGCGCAAGCCGACGCCAATGCCAAGGCCATTCGTGAGGCGCAGGTGCGACTCGCCAAACAGCGCGACCAACTGGCTGAGCAACGCCTAGAGGCCGACGCTTTGCAAGCGCGACGCCACCACACACTCGCCGCGCTCAAAAAATCGCTCAGTACCGACAGCAAAACCATCGCCAAGTTAGAAGCCGACAGCGCCCGCCTCACCGCCCTACTCGAGGCCCTGCGCGAGGCGCTAGCTGAACTCGACACCCCCGCCTCTTACGTCCCCTTTGCCGAGGCCAAAGGCAAACTGAATTACCCTGTGCGCAGCAAACCCAGCAATCGCTTTGGGCAGCCACGCAACAACGGCAATATGCGCTGGCGAGGCTGGTTGATGCCTGCCAAAGAAGGCATTGATGTGAAGGCGATCCACTATGGCCGCGTGGTGTATTCCGACTGGCTCGGCGGGCATGGCCTGCTGATGATTATCGACCATGGCGAGGGCTGGCTCAGTCTTTACGGTCAAAATCGCAGTTTGCAGCGCGAGGTGGGTGACTGGGTGCGGCCCGGGGATGTGATTGCACAAGTAGGCAGTAGTGGCGGCGCCGATACCCCCGCCCTGTATTTTGAAATTCGCCGTGACGGCAACCCCGTTGACCCGGGTAGTTGGCTGCAGCGATAACCGCGTCAGCCGCAATCGGGTACCATGGGGCATAAACAATTGATGGGAAGCTTTAACACCATGCGCAAATTATCGTTCCACCTGCAGGCACTGCCCCTCGCACTGCTATTGAGTGCACCCTTGCTGACCCCAGCATTGCAAGCGCAGTCCGCAGATGAAGCCGAGGCGGTTGTTAACCCCCATTTGCAGGCCGCGCCGAATCAATCGCTGCCCCTTGAAGAGCTTCAGATGTTTGCCGACGTGTTCAATCAGATTCGGCAAGGCTATGTCGAGCAGGTTGACGACAGCACGCTGTTTGAGTACGCCGTCAAGGGCATGCTCACCGGGCTCGACCCGCACTCCGCCTACTTATCACAGGATGATTACGACGACCTGCAAACCACGACGCAGGGTGAATTCTCAGGGCTGGGCATCGAAATTGGTCGCGAAGGTGGTTACGTAAAAATTATCGCGCCGATTGACGGCTCCCCCGCCGCAGAGGCCGGCTTGCAATCTGGCGACGTCATTCTGAAGATGGATGGCGTGTCTGCTAAGGGCATGAGCTTGGATGAGGCGGTAGGCATGATGCGCGGTGAAAAAGGCAGCCCCATTGAGCTGCAAATTGGCCGCCCAGGTACCCCCCTGCCCTTTGACGTCACCGTGGTGCGGGACGTGATTAAAGTCGCCAGCGTGCGCAGCCGAGTACTGACACCGGGTTATGGCTATTTGCGTATCGCCCAGTTTCAGGGCAACACAGGCGAGGAAGTCATCAGGGCGATTGCAGCCTTACAGGCGCAAGGTGCCCTCAATGGCTTAGTAATTGATTTACGTAACAATCCCGGGGGCGTGCTCAACGCCAGCGTCGATGTTGCCGGTGCAATTTTGGACGGCGGCTTAGTGGTATACACCGAGGGCCGGCACGCCGGCGCCGCAGAGCGCTACTTGGCGGAGCCTGGCGACTTGCTAGACGGCGCGCCGGTTGTGGTGCTGGTTAACGGTGGCTCGGCGAGCGCCTCAGAAATTGTTGCCGGTGCGCTGCAAGATAGAGAACGCGCCGTCGTCATGGGCACCCGTAGCTTTGGTAAAGGCTCGGTACAAACCGTATTGCCGGTATCCGAGTCGCGCGCGGTCAAGCTCACCACGGCACTTTACTTCACACCTAATGGCCGCTCAATCCAGGCCGACGGCATCGTGCCCGACATCGTTGTAGAGCGCGCGCAAGTCACCAGCATGGAGTCATCAACGCGGCTCAAAGAGGCGGACCTTGCCGGCCGACTCGACAGCGCCACGGGTGAAAAAGCTGACACCAAAAGTGAGGAACTCGCCAGCTTGCGCGAACAAGACAACCAATTGTATGAGGCGCTTACACTGCTACGCGGTGTGAATTTACTGCACAAGCGCCCCACTAAGGCAGATAAAGCCGCAGCGACAACAAGCTCTGCCAGTCCGTGAGATCCTTTGCGTCGCTACTCAGCGGCATTTACTTAGCGACAACAGCGGGTCTGAGCTTGGCTTGTGGCCAGTTCGACCAGCCGCGGCTCGCCATTATCATCGATGACCTAGGATACTCATTGCAGCGTGGTATTCAGGCGGTTGATTTACCAGCCCCAGTTACGTTATCGATTATTCCGAATACCCCCTACGCTCGGCGATTGGCCGAGCACGCGCAACGCTCGGGCAAAGAAATCATGATGCATTTACCGATGACATCTATGAGCGAGCCGGCCACGGACCCGCTCGTACTCACTGCCAACATATCCGACGAGGAATTTGAGCATTTAATGACCGAGGCAAGATCTTCAGTGCCGGGCGCAACAGGCCTCAACAACCATATGGGGAGCGCACTAACCCAAGACAAGCCCGCCATGGCGCGCTTAATGCGGCACCTATATGCTGACGGCCTATTTTTTATCGACTCGCGTACCATCGCAGAAACCGTCGCCGCCACGGTCGCGAAGGAGATGTCCGTACCAGTTGCATCGAGATCAGTATTTCTCGACAACGATCGCGATGCCGACATGATTCGAGCGAAGCTCGATCAAGCGATTGCTATTGCACAGCGCACCGGCAATGCGGTGGCCATTGGGCATCCCTATCCCGAGACTCTGGCCGTACTGAGTCACGCCCTGCTAGAATTACCCTACGAATTAGAGTTGGCGCCCGCATCGAGACTCACCGGTTGCAACCGCCATCAAACCCTGACTTCGATTCCTTGAGCCGCTAAAAAGGCTTTGGCTTCGGGTACTGTGAAGTCGCCGAAGTGAAAAATACTTGCGGCCAGCACCGCATCCGCACCGCCTTGTAAAATGCCGTCCGCAAGGTGCTGCAAATTACCCACGCCGCCCGAAGCGATAATGGGGATATCCACCGCATCGCTAATCGCGCGGGTAATCGTCAGTTCAAACCCATCGCGGGTGCCATCGCGGTCCATGCTGGTCAGTAAAATTTCGCCGGCGCCTAAATCGGCCATTTTCTTGGCCCATGAGACGGCTTCAATACCGGTGGCTTTGCGGCCACCATGGGTAAACAACTCATAGCGCGGCACACCGCTGTCATCAACATCGGCAACGCGTTTAACGTCCATAGCGACGACGATGCACTGCGCCCCAAAGCGCGCCGATGCGCGCGCCACTAAGTCGGGGTCGTGGATCGCCGCCGTGTTAATGCTGACCTTGTCGGCACCCGCGTTAAGCATTGTGCGAATATCTTCAACGCTGCGGATGCCGCCGCCCACCGTCAGCGGAATAAATACCTCCCGGGCCATTTGCTCGACCGTGTGCACGGTGGTGTCGCGGCCTTCATGGGTGGCAGTGATGTCGAGAAAGGTAATTTCGTCGGCGCCCTGTTCGTTGTAGCGGCGGGCAATTTCAACCGGGTCGCCCGCATCGCGAATGCCGACAAAATTGACACCTTTCACCACACGACCACGATCGACATCGAGGCAGGGAATAATGCGTTTCGCTAATGCCATTACTCGGCGCTCATCATCCGATCAACCAAGCCCTGAGCTTCGGCTAGATCGAGCGTACCCTCGTAAATGGCACGGCCGGTAATAGCACCGGCAATGCCCTCGCGCATGAAGTTAGCCAGCGCGCGAATGTCATCGATATGCGAAATACCGCCCGAGGCAATAACCGGTATCGAGGACGCGCGCGCCATTTCGACCGTGGCCTCAACGTTGACCCCTTGCATCATGCCGTCGCGAGCGATATCGGTATAGATAATAGACGCCACGCCGTGCACTTCAAACTGCTTGGCCAGCTCAGTGGCGCGCACGTCGCTGACTTGCGCCCAGCCATCGGTAGCGACAAAGCCATTTTTAGCGTCGATGCCGACGATGATTTTACCGGGAAATTCTTTACACGCCACGCGCACAAACGCCGGATCTTTAACCGCGAGGGTGCCGATAATCACCGCACTGACACCGGTTTCTAAGTAGCGGGCAATGGTGCCCAAATCACGAATACCGCCGCCAATTTGAATCGGCATATTCGGTAGCGCCTTAGCAATTGCCTCCACCGCGCCGGCGTTAACCGGCTCGCCCTCAAAGGCGCCGTTCAAATCGACCAAATGCAATCGACGGCCACCGGCATCGGCCCAGCGCTGGGCAGTGGCCACGGGGTTGTCGGAAAACACCGTGGAATCATTCATCAGGCCTTGGCGCAAACGTACACATTGGCCATCTTTCAAATCGATTGCGGGGATTACGAGCATGTTCCGTCCCATTTAAGAAAATTAGCGAGAAGCTTTAAGCCGTGGGTATGGCTCTTCTCAGGATGAAATTGTGCGGCAAATAAATTGTCGCGCGCGAGGGCGGCACAGGCGCTGACGCCATAGTCAAACTCACCTACCACCAGTGACTTGTCGGTGGGGTCAACGTAGTAGCTGTGTACAAAGTAAAAACGGCTGCGGTCAGGAATACCCGCCCACAGCGGATGGCTGCGCACCTGCGTCACCTCGTTCCAGCCCATGTGCGGTACTTTTAGACGCTGGCCCTCGGCGTCACGATGATCGTGACCAAAAAAACGTACCTGGCCGTCAATGAAGTCCAAGGTATCGACACCGCCGTTTTCCTCGGAGCGGCTCAACAAAGCCTGCATACCCACACAAATGGCCAGCACCGGTTTGTGGCCATCATTGAGCGCACTGCGCAGTAGGCTATCGCAGCCCAAACGGCGAATTTCAGCCATACAATCGCGAATGGCACCCACACCGGGAAAAACCACATGGTCTGCACGCGCGATGGCTGCGGGGTCGTTGCTGACCACCACCTCACCGGCACCGGCATGCTCAAGGGCACTGGCGACGGAATGCAAATTACCCATACCGTAATCAATGACGGCAACGCTGGCGGCCACTGTTTTACAACACGCCTTTGGTCGAGGGCATGACATCAGCCATCGCCGGGTCGCGAGCCAAGGCCATGCGCAGGGCACGACCAAATGCTTTAAATACCGTCTCGGCTTGGTGATGCGCATTGTGGCCGCGCAAATTATCGATGTGCAAAGTCACGTTGGCGTGATTCACAAACCCTTGGAAAAACTCAAAGAACAAGTCGACATCAAAACCACCGATAGCCGCGCGGGTAAACGGCACTTCAAAAGTCAGCCCTGGGCGGCCGGAAAAGTCGATCACGACCCGCGACAGCGCCTCGTCTAAGGGTACATAGGCGTGGCCGTAGCGATTGATACCTTTCTTGCTGCCAACGGCCTCGGCAAACGCCTGTCCCAAGGTAATGCCGATATCTTCAACGGTGTGATGGGCGTCGATATGCAAATCGCCCTCGGCCTGAATATTGAGGTCGATCATGCCGTGGCGGGCAATTTGATCGAGCATGTGCTCCAAGAAAGGCAGGCCAGTATCGAATTTAACTTGGCCACTGCCATCGAGGCAGACCGCAACACTAATTTGTGTCTCGAGTGTTTCACGGCGCACCATAGCGCTGCGGATTGGCGCGTGGCCAACACCGTCGTGGTTATTCGTCATTCTGGACTCCTGAGGGCGAGGATCACCACTTTGATCATCTTCGCGATAAACTGACCGCGGATTGTATAGAAATTGAGCGCGCAGATCACCGCGCTGTTTTGCCAAGATTTTTACGCGGCCCATCAAGCCCGTTCAGCCATCGAGAAAATTTGTGCCTAAATCACTGCCCATCACCCACTCATCTTCCTCGGTTGATATTCATGCGGATATCGCACAGCGGCTACTCGCCTGGTTTGACGCACACGGACGCAAAGATTTGCCCTGGCAAAAACAGATCAACCCCTACCGGGTTTGGGTGTCAGAGATCATGCTGCAGCAAACCCAAGTGAGCACAGTGATACCGTATTTCGAACGATTTATGGCGGCTTTTCCAAACGTCGACACACTGGCCAAGGCGGCGAGTGATGAAGTCCTGCATCTGTGGACGGGGCTCGGCTACTACGCGCGCGCCCGCAACTTGCACAAGGCCGCCAAAATTGTCGCTTCTGAGTACAACGGGGTTTTTCCCTCGACGCCGGAGGCATTAGTGGCCCTGCCCGGTATAGGGCAGTCAACCGCCGGCGCTATTGTCAGCATCGCCTGTAAAGGCCGCGCGCCAATACTCGACGGCAATGTTAAACGAGTGCTGGCACGGCACTTTGCCGTTGCCGGCTGGCCCGGCGAGACCGCCGTTGTGCGCACACTTTGGTCATTAGCAGAGGCAACCACACCCAATGATCGGGTTGCCGATTACACCCAGGGGATTATGGATCTCGGGGCCACGCTCTGCACACGCAGCCGCCCGCAGTGCCCGCAATGTCCACTAGCGGCTACCTGTAAGGCGCGAGCCATGGAGGCGCCAACGCACTTTCCGGGAAAGCGGCCAAAAAAATCGATACCCGAAAGACACACCGTCTTTTTACAAATTGTAGATACCGCCGGCCGCGTCATGTTAACGCGCAGACCTGAGTCGGGAATTTGGGGTGGATTGTGGTGCTTCCCCGAGGTGGGGCATGTTGAACAGGCCGCACAGTGGTGCCTAACCCACCTAGGCGTGGCGCCTAAACAGGTGACAGCTGAGTTGGCACTCACCCATGTTTTTAGCCACTTTCGACTGCAGATTCAGCCGTTGCGCTTACACCTCCCCACCGCGACCGATCACATTGCCGAGGGCGATATCGATTGGGTGAAGCCCGAGGCACTCGGTGCGATGGGACTGCCTGCCCCAGTGGCGCGACTGCTGGCTAACTTCAACCCGTCACCCGCGGACTAAAAGACCAATAAACCGATAATCGCTTCGCCGACACAGCGACGCGCATCGGGTTAAACTGCGCGGCACCATGATGTTGTGCGCCACCACTTTAACGAACACTATTTGAGGAGAGATCGATGACACGCAAGGTTTTTTGTCAGCGTTACCAAAAGGAATTGGAGGGGCTAGATCGCCCGCCGCTGCCCGGCGCAAAGGGGCAAGCCCTGTTCGATACTGTCTCCAAACAAGCTTGGAGCGAATGGCAGGCACACCAAACCATGCTCATTAACGAAAAACATTTGAGCATGATGGACCCCGATTCGAGACAATATCTGCAGCGTGAGATGGACAAATTCCTCGCGGGCGAAGATCACGACACCGCAGAGGGATTTGTACCGCCATCAGAATGAGCGGTTTGCTGCAACGCTGCGTATTATTACCACCTTTAAACTAGAGAACCCTGTCATGCGAATCGGCTCTTGGCTTTTGACTATTTTCGGCTGCCTAGCCATCACCGCTGGACTTGCCGGTATCAAGTACAACCAGATAGCGGCGGCAATGGCCATGGCCGAGAGCTTTCCCCCCGGCTACTCCACCGTTGCAACAGCAACCGCGCAGTCAGTGCAGTGGACGCCGATTAGACGATTAACCGGTACCGTGCGGGCGCCGCATTTTGTCAGCATCTCCGCCGAGGCCGCTGCTCGCATCACCGAACTGCCCTTCGCCGCCGGCGAGCAAGTACCCGAGGGTGCGGTTATTTTGCAGCTATTCAATGACGACGTCCGCGCACAACGCGACGCGTTGATGAGCGATTTAGCGCTGGTAAAGCTACAACTCTCGCGGGTCGAGCGACTCAAGAAAGAATCACTCGCGTCGCAAGATCAGCTCGACAGCTTGCTGACCCGCGCGCAGTCCCAGCAGGCCAGCATCGCCGCGCTCGATGCACAAATAAGCCGCCTCACTATTCGTGCACCCTTTGATGGCCGCCTGGGCATTTACCGACAAAATGTTGGCGATTTAATGCAAGCGGGTGAACAACTGACCACGTTGACCGGTGTAGACGACGCGCGCTGGATTGACTTCAAAGTGCCCCAGGGCGTCGCCAATGTCGCCGAGGGTGACTCGGTACGACTCTTGGATTTAGACAACAACTTTATTGGCGAAGCCACGGTCATTGCCGTCGCCGAGGCCTATAGCAGCGGCATTCGCGCCTACGATGTTCGCGCAACTATCAACGCCTCGCGGCTCCGTCACGGTGAACTCGTGCAAATTGAAGTGCGCACCGGGCCGCGCCAAGCCAGCATTCAAATACCCAACCAGGCGCTGCGCTGGGATGTCGAGGGTCCACACGTTTTTGTCCTCAAAAATGCCGAGACCAATGCCTACAAACCCTACCGGGCCGAGTTGCGCCGCGTCGAACTGTTAGATGAGCGCACGGGCAGTGTGTTTATTCGCGGCGACCTAGTCGATGGAGAAATCGTTGCCAGCGTGGGCGCATTCAAATTGGCCGACGGCGATTTGGTGGCTCGCGCCGACGAGGCGAGCCAGGGATGAAAGACGTCAACGCAAAAAAATGGACTGACATTTTCGTCAACCGCCCCGTGGTCGCGGTTGTCCTATCCATGGTCATTTTGTTAGCCGGGCTGCGCGCGACATTAAATCTGCCGGTGATTCAGTTTCCGGTCATTGAAAGTGCCATGCTGGAAATTTCAACCTACTACCCTGGCGCGAGTGCCGAGACCCTAAGAGGTTTTGTCACAGAGCCGATTGAGCGCGTCGCCAGCAGCATTCCTGGCGTTGATTACGTGAGCTCAATCTCGACGAGCGCCTCGAGCTTGGTGCAGGTATGGCTGCGCTTAAATCAAGACAACACCCAATCGTTGGCAGAACTATCAACTCAGCTCAGTCAGATCAAATTTGAACTACCACCTGGCGCTGAAGACCCCTCAATCGAGGTGGTCCGCACCGACAGCCCCTACGCCAGCTTTTACCTCGCAGTCGATGTTCCCGAAGACAAGACCTACGCCGAGATCACCGACCTAGTACAGCGCGATATTCAGCCGCGCCTTGCCTCAGTGCCCAATGTGCAGCGCATGATAAACAGCGGTACACCGCCGGCCATGCGTATTTGGCTGGACACACTGCGCATGGCGGCGCTTGACGTAGATGCCAACGAAGTCCGCGAGGCACTTCAGCGCAACAATGTTATTGGCACCATTGGCCGCACCCGCAACAACACGCAACAGATCGACCTGCAAACCAACACCGATGCACGCACGGCTGAAGACTTTGCCAATATGCTGGTGCGCAGCAGCGACGGCGTGGACGTGCGCCTAGGAGATATCGCCCGGGTAGAAGCCGGAGCCATGGAAATGTCGCGGATCAGCCGCTACAACCAGAAGGTGGTGGTGTTCATGGGCGTCTATCCTGTCCCTGGCGCCAATGAAATCGCGGTTGCGGATGCGCTGTACGACGAGGTGGCCGCCATCAACAAAAGCTTGCCCGACGGCCTGTCACTGTATATCGCCTACGACGTCACCGAGTACATGCGCGAGGCACTCTCAGAAATCTTTATCACCCTCGCCGAAACGATCCTACTGGTTGGCCTGGTGGTCGTCGCGCTAATGGGCTCATTCCGCACCGCGCTAGTGCCCTTACTGACCATTCCAATCTCGCTACTAGGCGCCATCGCCGCCATGTCGCTAATGGGCTTTTCACTGAACCTGCTCACCATTTTGGCGATTGTATTGTCGGTGGGCTTGGTGGTGGACGATGCCATTGTCGTGGTTGAAAACGTGGCCCGTAATCTGCGTGAAGGGATGTCGCGCAGGCAGGCGGCTATGGCGTCATCGCGCCGATTACTGACCCCGATTATCGCCATGACCCTGACCTTAGCGGTGGTTTATGCGCCCATTGGATTCTTGTCGGGCTTAACCGGGGTGCTATTTAGGGAGTTTGCGTTTTCGCTGGCAACAGCGGTGCTCATCTCTGGTGTAGTCGCAATCACTTTGTCACCGATTATGAGTGCTTGGGTATGTCCCGACAAAGGCCACGAGACGGTCACCACCCGCTGGGTCAACGCGCGCTTTGACACCACTGCGGCGCTCTATGCAAAAGTGGTTGATTGGTCGTTAGAAAACCGCTGGCAGCTTATCTTTGCCGGCGCCTTTTTGAGTATGTTGACCCTGCCACTTTACATGTTCTCAATGAAAGAGCTGGCACCGGTTGAAGACCAAAGCGGCTTCACGCTGGTTGCTGATGCAGCACCCGAGGGCGCAGTGGACGACACGTTACGAGGCTTTCATAAGGTCATTGATATTCTGCACGAGAACCCCGCCTCTACAGAAACCTGGCAGATGATCATGGCCTCTGGCGCTTTTGGTGGCCACAATCTGACGCAACCTGACGAACGCGATCAGTCTGCACAAGAAATTATGTTCAGCTTCTACGGCGCGCTGATGCAGGTACCCGAGGTGAATGCCTTCCCGGTCACCGACTCAGGGCTGCCCACCGCGGGGCAATTTGATGTTGAACTGGTGATTACCAGCTCAGACGATGCCGCCACCATGCTGCCCTACGCGCAACAGTTGGTCAGCGAGGCACAGACATCTGGCCTGTTTATGTATTCCGACACCGACTTGCGCGTCGATTTAGTCAAAGGCAGTTACAACATCGACAAGCAGCGCCTGGCCGATTTGGGCATGACGCTGGGGGATGTTGCCGGGCAAATGGGCATGCTCATCTCTGAGGGCTATGTCACTCGCTACGATGATCGTGGCCGTGCGTATCGGGTAATACCGATGATGGAGAACAGCGAGCGCAGCTCCCCTGAAGCGCTGCTCGACGTACCCATTCGTATCCCCACCGGCGAGCTAGTGCCGTTTGGTGCAGTCGCCACATTGGAGCGCCTCACCGCCCCACGCGCTCTAACACGTTTTCAGCAGAAAAACGCCTTTAAGATTTACGGCGGCGTTATCCCCGGCACCACCAAAGAGCAGGGCTTGGCGTTCCTTGAACAGAAGGCCGCAGAAATACTGCCCCCGGGCTATGTGGTGGATTACACCGGCGAATCGCGCGAGCTGCGCAGCGGCGGCAATACCATGATGGGTGTGCTCGGTGTCGCTATGGTGTTGGTATTCTTCGTTCTCGCCATTCAGTTCAACAGCTTCCGCGACCCGTTGATTATTCTGTTGGGCTCAATTCCACTCGCGCTGTTTGCGGCATTGGTCATTACCTTTATTGGCTTGAGCACCATCAATATCTACTCCCAGGTAGGGCTAGTGACGCTCGTTGGGCTGGTAGCGAAGAACGCGATCTTAATCGTTGAGTTTGCGAACCAAGCGCAAGAAGACGGGCTCGACAAAATCGCGGCGATCAAGTCTGCGACTGCAACACGTCTCCGGCCCGTACTGATGACCACCGGAGCAACCGTGCTGGGCCACTTCCCACTCGTATTAGTGACTGGTGCGGGCGCCGAAGCGCGCAACAGCATTGGCTTTATCTTGGTGGTAGGCATGCTGATTGGTACGTTTTTCACGCTGGTATTGTTGCCGGCGATTTACGTCACCTTAGCATCGGATCACCGAACAGCAGCACATGACGACGATGTAGCCAGCAGCAACACCGCGGGAAATGAATATAACGTCGATATAACCGCTGTTTAAAGCAGTAATTCAAAATCCCGCTTGACGCCGACAGGCTGTGCGGGTTTAATGTGCGGCCTTTACGGCCCAGGTAGCTCAGTTGGTAGAGCAGGGGATTGAAAATCCCCGTGTCGGCGGTTCGATTCCGTCCCTGGGCACCATATTTAGAAAAAGCCCCGCGATTGCGGGGCTTTTTTTTGCCTGGGAGTCCGGTAGGGCACTATTCAGCGGAACGCTTGATCGCCCCCAGCGCCACCAGCGACTGCAGCGCGGCACCTAAATCACTCGGGTGTAAGGGCTTCTCCAAAACAACATCGGCACCCGCGCTCATTAAGTTCGCCTTGGCTGCATAGCTACTGGCCGTGCAAACAACAATGACCGGCAATTCCTCGTCTATCCCGTTAACGGCGCTGAGCCACTTATTAACATCTTGGTCTGGAAAATCAGCGTCATATATCTGCAGCGCGTAACGGCTCTTCGCGAGCATTTCGGTGGCCTGTTCGATGGTATTGGCCTCGTCAACCAACATACCGACCCGATTGAGCTCGCGCACAATCATCAGCTTAATGACCTCGTCACCCTCAATAACCAATACCCGCATACCGTCCCATGGGCCGAGCAAACCGCGAGCATCAGGGCTCGCGGTCTCCGCCAAATCCAGGAGCAGATCTAGCGTCACGCGAAAACCCGCGCCACCTCGTGGACTGGGATAATAAGTGACGTCACCCGCCATTTCAGTGAGCCAACCCAACGCGACCCATAGACCCTGGCCAGTGCTACTGGTATCTGACGCGGAAATGTCAGCGTTTGTAAGCAAATCGGCAGCGGTCTGCTCCGAAATGCCACTTCCATTGTCTTCGATTTCGATTATACAGCGGCTAAAACCTGCGCTCGGTGACTGAACGGCTTGCGCATTTAGCCAAACTTTATCGCCGTCTGAATAGTGCGCCACGGTACGCAACAAGTTGGCCACTATAGACCGAAAACGAAAGCGATCAACGAGCATGACATGATCATCGGGATCAGAAACATCGGTATACAGCTGCAGCCCAAGGTCGGCAATAATGGGGGAAAATTGCGCCCCGAGGTGGGTGACAAAATTGTCGAGTCGCACCCGGTCTTTACGCAGCGGACGCAAATCATGGGTGATTGCAGAACTGCGCAAGTTGTCTATCACCAGAATCAACTGATCGGCAGCATCGCGCATATTGGCGAGGTCACTGGTGGAGTAAATCTCGCGCTTGGTCAATATTGAAAGCGTCATTGCAGGCACACGCAACTCATGTGAGATAACGTTCATCAGGCGCGTTTGCTGAGCGAGTAAGGCGTTGATGCGTATCAGGTCATCGTCAATACGTACCAGCATTACCGTAATAAAGGTAGCCACCACAATCGACCAAAGCAATGAAATCGACAAATGGACGAGCAGCGTCGCGACATCTTGATGGCCTAGAAAAAGACCCTGCATAAGGAAGAAAATATGTAGCAAAAGGGTTAGCGAAAACGCCACACGAACACCGTATGCCACGATCAAAAATGCCCCAAAGGGGAAAGTACTAAACAATGCCGCTAACAATTCACCGTTGCGTATATGCGCCGAGGTGCCCACGACCACTAGCATGAAAGACAGTGCCGCAAGACGACGAGGGGCGCTCATGGGCAGACGCGGCGAAGAGATCAATGCCAGCGCCACCAAAATGAGGCTTTGAAATATCAACAAGCCGTTATGACTGCCCCAGTTACGGGGCGCGGCAAATAAATAAGCCGCCAAGGTGATGATTGTCAGTACCCATCCAGACATGATCGCTGTTGGCGCCAAAAACCGCTCGGGCAGCGCCTTAGCATGCCAAAGGGCATAAAACGGCGATCGTAGTTCTGCGGGTTCGGTGGCAGTGAAGGAATCCAAAGTTGGCACGGCTTGCGTCCGATAATCTTTCCCCCAGTGTACGCCAAAAGTGGCACAATCGCAGACATGGTCGGTCTATTGCATTTTGTGACTAATTGCCTCGTCGTCCTGTTGGTTATCGCCATACATTACGAGACGCTGAGCAGGTTATACCGGGAGCTACCCAAACTGCCGTTGGCGCCTCGCGCCCGAATTTTAGCGGGCGTAGTCGGCGCAATACTGGCGCACTCGGTAGAAGTGTTGGTGTTCGCGCTCGGCTACTATTTAGCAGGCTGGTTTGAGCACGGCAGCTTGGCGGGCGCTTTCGATGGCAGCGTCGAAGACTATATCTATTTCTCGTATTCAGTATTCACCACGGTGGGTTTCGGTGACATCTACCCTGTGGGGCAAACACGATGGTTAGCGGGAATCGAATCCCTCACTGGGTTCGTACTGATTACTTGGACCGCGTCGTTTTTATACCTAGAGATGTCACGTGCGTGGGAAGCACGTTAACTGCCAGCCATTAAATTATCGCTTTTTAACAAAGCTTCAACGAAAAAGCTCATACGACCACTATTAACGGCTAATGACTGGATACTCATCAACCGATGCGCAACATGCCGAATAGCAATAGCCGCCGGCGCACGAGGATAAGCCGTCATCAAAGCCGATCGCTCTTGCACAGCGCGTTTGAGATAAGGGTCGCTAGGTACTGTACCAAGATAGCCAACATCGACATCTAAGTATTGATCTGTCACTCGTGTTATCCGGTCGTAAACGCTGCGCCCTTGCGCCGGGGTATCGACTTGATTGACGAGGAGCTCAAACCGGCGCACGCCGCGCTCGTTGCGCATAATCTTCATCAATGCATAAGCATCAGTGAGTGAGGCCGGCTCATCATTTACAACCACAACAACCGTTTTGCAGGCCGAGACAAAAGTCTGTACCGCTGAGTCAACGCCTGCGCCAGTATCGACAACCAACACGTCAGGAGATGTCAGCTCTTCGGAAAATGAACGCACAAGCATATTCTGCGCAGCAGAACTAAGTTCCGTGAGTTTCGCAACACCAGAGGCACCAGGAATAATTCGGACACCCTCAGGCCCAGTAATAACGATTTCAGCCAGCGTCTTACGACCCTCAATAACATCTGCCATTGTGTACGCAGCATTAATACCCAGCACAACATCAATATTTGCCAGGCCAAGGTCGGCATCGAGCAGCAACACGTTATGGCCATCACGGGCCATGGATATCGATAAATTCACAGCAATATTGGTTTTACCAACACCACCCTTACCGCCCGTTATAGCGATCAATTGCATCTCAACTCTCTCCCCCTAAATTGCCCATTAATCGAAGCTCACTTTCGGGCTCACTACCTCGATCAGTCGCAATCCGAGCTGACCATTGGCCGATACCACCTCTCCACGGCCAACGAGTACACCATTCACCATAATATCCATGGGGTCGGTAACACTTCGATCAAACGTCACAACACTGCCTGGACTTAAACTCAACAGATGCTTAATAGTCATTTGTTTACGTCCCACTTCTACTGTTAGCGAAACAGGGACATCCATCAACATCTCAATACTGACATCACCGACGGCCAACGACGAAGGTTTTTCTTTATTTTGACCAACATTTTGGGGGTCTTGGCTGTCGCTATTACTCCCCACTATGATCGGCCTTGGAGTTTAGTTATTCGACAGGCTCGCGTGCCCAGCTCGACATCATAGTGCCCCTTTGCAAAGCAGGTATTGCCAACGTATAAATCAACCTCCATTTGATCATTCATAGGGATCACCGAACCAATCCGAGTCGCCAACAAATCGCTAATAGATAGCGTCTGAGATGTAAGCACGCCTGCAACCTCCACAGGAATGTCAGGTAATACCCGATATAACTCACCAGTTCGATTGATCTCTTGGATACGTTTTTCCTCAGGGACTTGGCGAGTCATAAGTTTTGCAGCATTACGCCGCAAACCCTCAAATGGCAGCAACAATGAGATTTCCGAAGCAGGCCCCTGCCCCAAAAAAAACGCATAGCCAAACTTAACAAAACCGTTAATTGCGGGCTCGAGTATGAGCTGGGTCGTTGTTTCATGCGAGTCTAGATCGCCGATCGATAAGCGCAAATGTCTTGACCAAATATCTGCCATAGCACCCAAAAAGTAGCCCGCGATGCGCTCACCCAATCGTCTTTCACTGGATATTAAAGGCCCCTTTAGCCGGGTGTCTTTAATCGGAGCGCCGCAGGCATATTGACTGACAATGCAATCGATCAAGTCAGCACTGATAGACAAGTAACTGGGGCCAGTAAACGGATTTATCTCAGTTGAAACTAGCAATGCGCGTTCGGGGACAGCGACGACAGCGTCCTGAGCGGAAACCCATACAGGCGGAAGACAAGTGGCACTTAAATCGACGCGGAATTGGCGCTTGAAAATCGTTTTTGTAGCGGCTCCTTGGTCGGCCATTAACGCCAAAAGAACATCCCAATTTGCCAGTATTAACGCTTCACGCGCACTAACATCATAGCGACAATATTCGCCATCATCGTTCGATCGGGGCGTGTCAAAAGACGCCCCCAAGGCGGCGATTTCATCTTCGGTTAGTATAGATTTTGAGTCCTTTCTACCGCTCACAAGTCGCTCTCTTAGTGTCGTCAAGAATACGGCTTGTCACACCTACTCTGGATCTTGAGTACAGCATCTTAGTCAACGCCAGCTTGGGCTAATTGCGACGGCTCGACACCTCGACCATCAAGATTGGACGGGGTTTCGTCGAGCGCAGCCGTAGCGGCCAATTGCTGTCGTACCAATCGAAACGCTGTAATTTCCTCTTTGCTTAGAACGCGATTTAACTGCTTTTGATCTCGAATTCGAGCTGCCAGGTCAGCAGGTACACTGGCTAGCCAAAGATCTATTAATTCTCCGTCCAAGCCCTGAATTAGCAGGGAGAGCGTATCAACCGCAAGGGATGCCATAAACCGGTCACGACTTTGGACGTCAAGCTCTGAAAGCGTTTCAACACCCCACATCGACGCTTGAATGGTTTTACTGAGCTTAGGATCGTCCCGTTGTAATGTATCAAGCAGCCCTACACAAACCTCTGAAGTGGCGGCATTTAACATCGCAGCCACACCGCGTATGCCATCCACAACTTGGGGCGGCTCTTGTTCAAGTCGCGATCTGTTACTGTCGATAATGTGGCTCAACTCTTCAAGCGCAAATGGTGGCACAGAGTCCATTTTCGCCATACGCAGCAGAACATCTCTGCGCAGCGACAACGCTAAATAACTAAGGACCGCAGCGGCTTGTTTAGGCTGAAGCATCATCAGAGCGACTGCTACAATTTGTGGATGCTCATCCTCTAGGACTTCGGCAATCAGCTGAGGAGCCACAAATCCTAACGCCTCAATCTCTGTGCAATAACCCGCTGCGGCCATCATCTTGGATATGTCATGCGCCGACTTCGTGGCTTCAACAGCAGGCAAAATAACGTGCTTAATAAACCTGGGCACACGGTCAACCAACGGCATGGCTTGGTCTAATTCTTGCAAAAATTCGCGTACGGCATTCGCAATATACGGCCGGTGTCTGCCAGGCATATCCATCATGGCGCTGCTCAATCGCTCTAATTCCTGAGCGCACATTTGTGCCGCAATCGCTTTGCCGGCAGCCTCACTCATTGTGAGCAAGACCGTGACGGCACGGACCTCATCGACCGGCAATCCACCACCTTCACGCTTAGACATCCATTGCCGCAAAACCAAAGCCGCAGCAGCGGGCTGCTCCAGAACTGTCTGATTCGATATGGCGACTAAATCGTCAATATACGTGCCGATGGTAGCCGGATGTGACAGCGCCGCATGGTCTGCTTGGGTCAACAGAGATTCTAAGTCTCGTATTCGCGGTTCGGGTTCGGGTTCGGGTTCTGCTTTTGATTTCTGATCCATCTCGCCGGATCGCGATACCAACGCTGACGGTTGCAATCTTGATGCCTGGTGAAAAAACGATCCGATAAGCGCTACGAGTTGTACCAAAATCAACCCCACACCGATACCCCCGACCAACGGCCAGTGCCGCACATTAAAAAGCCGAGCTTGTGCATAAAACTGTAACTCAACGTCGACGGCTGCGAGGGCGTTGGCACTAAATAAAGCGCCAAAAAAAACGATAAAGCCGCACGTAGTTACACGCCGCCACGCACGGCGCTCAAACTTCACGCAACGCATCTCGCACAAAACAAAATTGCCTGTGTCGCTTCATCCTAGTCACTCAGTCACATATCAAAAATATAAAGGCCGACAAAAAAATGCCGCACGAAGACCGCCTTCTCAGAGTTATGCAAAATCCGTGCCGATTGTAGTCGATGCATAAAAACAACGCTTAAGGGTGCAGCTCTGGCAAACTTAATTTATCGCAAAACCGGCGCTCAATAGCGCGCCTTATCAGTCGAGTGTGCGTTGCAGACCGTACTTGCGCAGTTTCTCTACGAGGGTAGTGCGCTGCAGGCCGAGTAACTTTGCAGCTTGGGCGTTGATCCAATCAGTTTTATCCAGCGCAGCCAAAATGAGTCCACACTCTATTTCAACTAAATACGCCTTGAGATCGATAGGCTCATCCAGCTGAATGGAGGCGGCAAAGCCCGCAGGGCGCAGTGTATTCTGGATGTTTTTGTATGCTAAGAGAGAATCATCGTTAACGGCGATACCTGAGCCAAGCACCGGTTTAGCGTAAAGTGCCGACAAATCCTCACTTGGCGATGTCGAGACGAGCGCCGCTTCTTCACCGGGCAACATGTCCTTTTTTTCTGGAGTTGTAGCGTTGTGATGCGCCGCCTCGATCTCTGGCCTTGGCAAGAAAGTAAGGGAGGTAGATTGGTACTTTTCAGGAAGATCAGCGGCATACACGTCACTATTCGGATACAAAATAGTGAGCCGTTCCAACAAATTACTCAATTCACGCACATTGCCAGGCCAACTGTAGCCTTGAAGATGGAGTAACGCATCTGGCTTCAAACAAATAGTGACACCTTGGTCAGACTTTAATTGCCCTAGAAAGTGATCAATCAACTCGGGCAGATCATCAACACGCTCACGCAAAGGCAACACGTCGATCGGAAATACGTTTAAACGATAGAATAAGTCCATCCGGAAACTGCCCGAATCAACTTTTTGCTCTAGATCTTGATGCGTGGCTGCGACGATACGCACATCGCTCTGCAAAGGTTTGGTACCGCCTACACGCTCGAAGGTACGCTCCTGCAAAACGCGCAAAAGCTTTACCTGCATGTCCAGTGGCATATCGCCAATTTCATCAAGAAATAGTGTACCGCCCTCTGCCATTTCAAAGCGCCCACGGCGGGTATTAATAGCGCCAGTGAATGCGCCTTTTTCATGCCCAAATAGCTCACTTTCAAGGAGTTCGCTGGGAATAGCGCCACAGTTAATGGGAACAAACGGCCCTTTACTGCGACTCGACGCAGCATGAACGGCTTTGGCGGCGACTTCTTTGCCGGTTCCAGATTCACCCAATAGTAGTACCGTTGAGTCACTTGGCGAGACTTTAGCGATGAGTTGCCGCACGTCGTACATTGCCGAGCTAGTGCCAATCAAGTAACGCTTGAGCTGATCAGGATCGACAAGCACCACATCGGTAGATTGGCTTTCAACTCTCGTCATGCTGAACTTAAACTCCCAACGCGTTTGGTAGTACGATCATCCCCCCTAAGTTAGCAAATGTTGTTGCGCTTTTCGCCAAATTTTTGACGCTATTTTTGCAATGAATCCAACAATTAAATCGCTAACTAATGCCGCTCCCAACTTTAATTAACCATCTATGAAGAAGCGGCCTCTACAAAAGCAAACCGCGGCACTGTGACACCGTCGATCACCACAGACTCCATAAACATGTCGAGCGGGCGCACCCACAGGCTGCGGTCGCCGTAATCTAAGCGGTAAACCACCAGCCATTCTTCACTTTCCGAGTGTCTCGCCACATCCATCACAATGTAATCGCGACCTTTGTAGTGGCGATAACGGCCCAGTTTAGGAAAGTCAGGGCGCACAGACTGCAACTCAGGAGCGTCAGATGTCACTCGGCGATGCCGCCAAACGCTTGTAATATTTGATTTTGCAGCTCGCTAATCGCCTCGCTCATCAACAAGAAATCCGCGTCCCGACGCGCCAAAGGGTCATCGTCAATTTCATTGTTGGCATCGACCAGTGCTTCACCGAATTTTAAACGGCGAATCGTGAGGTCGGTGTCGAGCACAAATGTAATCCGCTCATCCCAGCTCAGGGCGAGGCGCTGCACTAACTTACCCGACTCCAAATGCGAGCGAATTTCGTCGCAATCCAGCATCATGCCCCGCGCGCGCACCACACCACCGCCTTCAGCGGGGTCAGCCAAGTCGGCCTCGGTTCCCAGCTCAAAGCCCTCGGGTAGGCCGCCGTGCAGTAACCAATGGCTCATCACCTGGGCGGGGGATTTTTGAGTGTCGGGCAATACCGCGGGCAAACTGCCTATCGCCTCGCGCAGCGCACCCAATAAGTCTTCAGCGCGGGGCGCGCTCGCGTTGTTGACCCACAGCCAACCGTCGCGCTCATTGACCAGCGCTTCAACAGCCTTGCGGCGAGTAAATGCGCGGGGCATGAGGTCTTGGGTCACCTCATCAGTAATGGTGAGCTTTTCTTTGCGATAGACCTTGCGGCCTTGGGCTTGCTGAATCTGCGAGACCCGGTCGTTGACCTCCTCGCGTACCACCGAAGCGGGTAAGAGTTTTTCTTCCCGCTGCAGGCGCAACAGCCAAAACGGCCCGGCGCTGTGCACTAGCGCCTCAGCGCTGTCGGCCAAGGCACCCACCCAGCCGGTACTCAGGGGTTGCGCAGGACGACAGGCTGCAAAGGGGCGGCTGGAAAGCCGCTGTTCAAGATCCTCAGCGGATAAACCAAGGCGACTCGGAAGACGATAAGCTCGAAGATTGCGAAACCACATGTAATAGCTCAGAGTTCTGTGATTGAAAAGGCAGCGCAGTGTAACCCAGCCCACGAGGCAGGTCGCCTACACGGCGCCATTAACCCTAATTGGAGTTCAAACAATGCGTTATTTGCACACCATGATTCGCGCCAGCGACCTCGATGCGACACTCGATTTCTTCGTTCATAAACTGGGGCTTGTTGAAGTGAATCGCTACGACAGCGAGCAGGGTCGCTTTACCTTGGTGTTCTTGAGCGCCGACAAAGACGTTGCGCGGGCCGAAGCCGAAAAAGCACCGCTCTTAGAGATCACTTGGAACTGGGATAGCGAGGCTTACAGCGGCGGCCGCAACTTTGGCCATCTGGCGTACCGGGTCGACAACATTTACGAGACTTGCCAGCGGCTGTTAGACGGTGGTGTCGTGATCAATCGTCCGCCCCGAGACGGCCACATGGCGTTTGTCCGCTCACCGGATGGCATATCGATCGAGCTGCTGCAGGAAGGGGAATCGTTGCCACCGCAAGAACCTTGGGCATCGATGGAGAATACCGGTAGCTGGTGAGGGACCGGGCCGCGGACAGGCGGTTTTATCTCACGCTATAGCGCGACTGTATTCAGACACCGACATGCCCCACAAACCGACCGCACAAAGCAGACGCGCCACTGGCGCAATCGCCGGTTGCCGCGTGCTCATTGCGCCATCAGTGCGCAATGAAATCGAGTATCCAGCGGGCAACCCGCTCGCCTTGGTGATTCAATGCCTCAAGGCTCGCCATACCTTGAGCAACACGCTCATCGCCAATCATCTCTCGCCGAAAAGTCATAATTTCACGGGAAAACGCGGGTAAAAACTCAGGGTGACCCTGGAAAGTGAGTATGTGCTTACCCACGCGCATGCCCGCAATTTCACAATGTTCATTGGTCGCTATCACCTCGGCATTCGCGGGTGGCGTCATCACCTGATCTTGGTGTGATGCCAGCAACTGCAAGCTGTCGCCCTCACCGTCATGGAGGCTGTGATCGTTGATATCGTAGACATGGACACCCACACCCCAACCTTTGGGAGATTTTTTAACTTCACCACCGAGCGCCTTAGCGATCAGCTGATGACCAAAGCAGATGCCGACCAATTTGCGCTGCTGCTCATCGAGTCGGCGAATAAAGGCCTCTAGATTGCGGATCCATGGCTTGTCGTCATAAGCACTACTTTTGCTGCCGGTGATAATGTAGCCGTCCACAAGATCGGTCTGCGTCGGCAACTCACCCGCTTCCACATCCCAAGTCACAAATTCCAGCGATGGGTCGACCTGCGTGAGCACACGCTGAAACATATCGGGGTACTCACCAAAATTGGGGACCCACTCGGGTCGGACAGCGTCCGTTTTTAAAATACCGATTTTCATTCATCACCTCGTTGTCAGTGGTGGAATTCTAGCGTGCTCGGCTGCAGAAGGCGCTAGCGCTAACCCAAGGGGGGAGGTTAATACCGAGCTTGAGCGCTCAGTAATCGGCGGACATCGTCACAAAACAGCAAAATAAACGTCACATGGCTGTTATTTTCCGCAGGCATGCTCTGGGCATGGCGATTTTAACGACATTGCAGCAAGTAGATCTCAAGCTTTTCGCTCGTCTATTTCGGCAGGGCGAAAAACGCCCGGTTGTGCGGCCGACCGCCAAGATAATTTCGCGTACGGGCGACGGTTATCTGCACCTACTGCTGCCCGGACTCATGACACTCCTTGGCGCCGAAGCGGCAGGTACATTTATTGCACTACTCGCCAACGTTGTTGCACTTGAGCGACTGTTTTATTTCGCGCTCAAAAATAGCCTCAAACGCCGGCGGCCTGAAGACTTCGTACCCGGATTTTGCTCGCTCGTTCGTGCCTCGGATAAGTTCAGCTTCCCCTCAGGCCATACGTCGGCCTCATTCTGTCTCGCCACCACCACCGGCATCATTTTTGGCGGACCGTTCATCGCGCTCTACATCTGGGCATGCGCGGTCGGCTTGAGTCGTGTGCTACTCGGCGTGCACTTCCCCGGCGATATACTCGCGGGGGCGTTGATGGGCAGCAGCATCGCCGTGCTAACTGCCAATCAACTCGGTGTACTCTAATCTGCCCATGCGCATTCTGTATGGCGTGCAGGCCACTGGCCAAGGTCACATCAGCCGAGCGCGCGCATTAGCAGGCGCACTCGCCAAGCAGAACGTTGAAGTCACTTGGCTGTTTTCTGGGCGCGACAAAGCAACGCTTTTTGACATGGCACCCTTCGGAGATTTCGAGCATCGACGTGGCTTAAGTTTTAGCACCGAATCAGGTCGACTGCGTTATCGCAAAACCCTAGCCAGCAATAACGTGTCGCGATTTTGGCGGGATACCAGCGCGCTCGACTTGCGGGGCTATGACCTGATTGTCAGCGACTACGAGCCCGTGGTGGCTTGGGCGGGTCGGCGCCAAGGGAGAGCAGTAATAGGCATTGGGCACCAGTACGCTTTTGGACCGACGACACCGGTCGCCGGCGCCTCTTTTTTGCAAAAAAATGTGATGCAGCACTTCGCTCCGGTGGCGCGTCCGATTGGCTTGCACTGGGCACCTTTTAGCGACAACGTGCTTCCGCCAATTTTAGATTTACCACCGATTGGAGGACGGCCGCTGCAGGATCACTTTTTGGTTTACCTGCCCTTTGAAGATCAACATACCGTAACTGACTGGCTAAATACTTTTGCAAACCATCGCTTTGTGCAATATGCCAACGGCTTGAGCCCGCGGGTAAAGGGTAACGTGCAGTTGCGACAGGCATCGGTAACGGGCTTTAAACAGGATTTAGCCAGTGCCCGGGGCGTTATTTGTAACTCGGGGTTTGAGCTGATCAGCGAGTGCTTGCAATGGCACAAACCGGTACTGACCCGGCCACTGGCCGGTCAGATGGAGCAACTCTCTAATGCAGCAGCGCTGGCATCGCTGGGTTATGCCTCGGTTATGCACACCTTAGACAGCGATCACACCGCAAGCTGGCTCGCAGCCCCGCGCAAGCCACCAAAGGTGCATTTCAAGGATGTCGCCGCGCGATTGGCAAGCTGGCTCGCAGACGGTGCATGCGCGCCGATCGACACCCTCTGTAATGAACTCTGGGATTAACCGGCAGAATCCACCTATCTGCCAGTCAGAGTAGGTGAGCACCCCTCTGGCAAAAGCCTTGTTCTGAAACCTTGTTCGGAAACATTAGCCCAGTGCGTTAAGCAATACAGCATCATTGCCCGCCCCCCCGGCCTTGCGATGGACCAGCTATGCGACGGGACCGCTGTAGGACTGCGTCCCACAATGCCATAACATAGCGCTGCATCACGGTGAATCTCATCAGCAGACGCGGCTCAGTTAATTGCAGTTGTGTTTGTCCACAAAGGACACACTTAAAGTTCAGCAAGGAAACGTATGAATTTGCCCAATTGTTTCAGCTTTGCGCGATCGTGCCTTGAAGCGTTAGCGCACTCGGCACGTCGCCACCGTGCGGTGCCTAAAACAAGGCGGGCAGCGGGCACAGCGCTCGGTAACTTATTCGCTAGCGCCCGAGACCACCACCATGTTCATAAGCGCACATCGCCTCAGCTGGCTAAACCGCGCGCTGGAAACGTTAACAATACACTAGTCAGCGGTATCGCTACGCTGTGCCTCTGGGCAGTCGTGTCATCGCTGCCAAGCCAGGCCGAGACCTCGAGCGCCCCAGCGCAAAACGCAGCCGGTGGCTATTTAGGCAACCAAGCGTGCCAGGGCTGCCATGAAGCCGAAAGCGCAGATTGGCAAGGCTCACACCACGATTTAGCCATGCAAGAAGCCACTGCCGAGACCGTACTCGGCGACTTTAATAACGCGACGTTTCAATACGGTGACGTGACCACTCGGTTTTTTCAGAAAGACACTCAATTTTGGGTCGAGACGGACAATGCTGAGGGCAAACTACAAGTGTTCCCCGTGGCTTATGTATTTGGCGTAGACCCGCTGCAACAACTGTTATTGCCCTTATTCGATGGTCGTTTGCAGGCACTCGGTGTCGCTTGGGATGCGCGGCCTGAAGCCGAGGGCGGGCAACGCTGGTACCACCTCTACCCCGACGAGATCATTACCGCGGGCGACCCGCTACATTGGACTGGCCCTTACGCCAACTGGAATACCCGTTGCGCGGAATGTCACAGCACTGACGTCAAAAAAAATTACGATGCCGCAACGCGCAGCTATGCCACCACCTATGCGCAGATTGATGTCGGCTGCGAAGCCTGCCATGGTCCCGGTAAAGATCATGTCGCCTTGGCGAGTCAAAATCAGCTGGCGAGCGCCAAACACGCGGGCTTTGCAATGCGCTTAGCCGCCCGCGGGCAGTGGCTTCGCGCTGCCGACGAACCGATAGCACACCGCAGTGAGCCGCTCGCTGACAATGTGCAAATTGATAATTGTGCGCGCTGTCATGCACGCCGCGGCACCTTGGGTGACTACCATTATGGCGCGGATCTATTAGACACCCACCGGCTGTCCTTGCTCGAGACCCCGCTGTATTGGCCCGACGGTCAGATTCGCGATGAGGTTTATGTTTACGGCTCCTTTGTGCAGAGCAAAATGCACCAAGCAGGCGTGGTCTGCAGCAATTGCCACAACCCACACAGCAACGCACTGTATGCCGAGGGCAATGGGGTATGCGCGCAATGTCATAAACCCGAGCGCTACGATGTCAGCGAGCATCACCGCCACAGTACAGGCAGCGAGGGCGCCCAGTGTGTTAATTGTCATATGCCCGCGCAGCTCTATATGGGCGTGGACTGGCGCCATGACCACAGTATGCGCATTCCCCGCCCGGAGCTGTCACTTACCACAGGCAGTCCGAACGCGTGTACCCAGTGCCATCAAGACAAGACCGACTCCTGGGCCTTGGATGCACTCAATGAATGGGGCGTAACTAGCTCGAGCGCCGGCAGCAAAATGGGTCGTAGTTTTCACTCGGCAGATCGCGGTGATGTCCGCGCGCTACCCAGTCTTAAAAGCATCATTGAAGACCCCAGCGTACCGGCCATTCAACGTGGCTCTGCCCTGCTCCGTTACGGCACACTGTCGGCACCCGACCTGCCGCAAACGGCCGCCATGGCACTGGGTAGCGAAGATCCGCTGATTCGCGTCGCCGCGGTGCAGTCGCTCAGCAATTTACCCGCAAGGCAGCGCTACATGATGTTGCGCACATTGATTAACGATCCCGTGCTTGCGGTGCGCATCGCGGTGGCGCAGCGTCTGGCAGATGCGCCCTTGAACGAACTGCGGCCAAAAGACATCGCCGCCCTTGAGCCGCTGTTCGACAGCTATTTATCCGTACAACAAGCACACGCCGATATGCCTTCAGTGCAGATGCAACTGTCGAACTTTTGGCGTGATCGCGGCGATATCGTGCAAGCGGAAGCGGCACTGCGTGAAGCACTGCGTATCAATCCGCAGCTGCAGAGCGGCATTATCAACCTCTCCGATATCCTTCGTGCGACAGGACGGGAGGCCGAAGGGCACACCTTGCTCAGCGAAGGCATTGCGCAGTCGAGCGCACCCGGTGCGCTACACCATTCCCTGGGCCTACTCGAAATTAGGGCCGGCAATAGGGATGCGGCGCTGTCGCACTTAAAGGCGGCCGCCGCGCTTGAGACCGAGGGCAGCCGACATCGCTATGTTTATGCCATTGCCTTACATGACACCGGTGATGCGCAAGGGGCCATCACGTTGCTAGAAAAGCTCAACACTACGCAACCGGGTAATCCAGAAGTGCTTTTCGCACTGATCGGCTACTGCCAAGAAGTAGGCGATGCGAGTCGTGCTGGACGCTATCAAGCGCAACTGCAGAGTATTGCGCAGGCGGCTGGGCTGCGTTAGCGCAGCCTGGCAATTCAGAAGTGCCTTTCGCGCTGCTTGGTTACTGCCAAGAAGTGGGCAATGCGAATCGTGCGGCGCGCTATCAAGCGCAACTGCAGCGTATTGCGCAAGCAGCTGGGCTACGTTAACGCCGCCTGGCAATTCAGAAGTGCCGCTCGCGCTGCTTGGTTACTGCCAAGAAGTGGGCGATGCGAGTCGTTCGGCGCGCTATCAAGCGCAACTGCAGCGTATCGCGCAAGCGGCTGGCACAGTAAAGCAGCCCCTCAGCCACCTCGCAATAAGCGCAGTGAAGGTGTTGCGTTGACCTGATTTAGTCGCTGGTGAGCAGCAAGTCGAGGGTGACCGGCACCGCACGACTAATCGCGTCTAATCCAGCGACCTCTTGCAACGCCGCAATACCGGGTTCGAGGCCGAAGTCGCGCGCATTTAAAATAATGGGCTCAACGGTAGTGACCCGAACACCCTCGGCTACTTTGACTGCAAGCAGGGTCGCCGACACTGTCGCAGTAGAGCCATGTAGCGATAAGGTCAAAGGCACCGCGCGCTCTACTGTCGCACCGGCGGCAAGTTGCGCAATATCGACCGGGTCCAGCTGGCCGCTGACCTGCGCTTCGGGGTAATTGGCCACTTCAAACAACAGCTGCATCATGCGCTGATTACGAATCGGCACTTTTGTCTCAACCGTACTCAAATCAACGCTGGCGACAATTGCGCCATCATCACTGAGACTGCCGGTGACACCGCTAAAATGGTTGTTCTCGGCAATGCTGTTCTTTTTGATCGACACAAAGCCCACCAAGGAGCCTTCGGCGATTGACCAATCCGCCTGCGCCAATGGGCTGATCGCCGTGGCTGTAACCAAGGCGGCCATCAGTGTCATAGCGGTTTTGAGTCTTCTGGACTTACCGACGGCCAAGGTCACTTCGGTGCTCATATCGCGGTTTGTCATGTTTATTGCCCCTACTGATAAATGCGTTTAAACAGCAATTTCGGCCAAATCACCCTTGGACTCTAACCAAATCTTACGGTCACCGGCGCGTTTTTTAGCCAACAACATATCAAACATGCTGTGGGTATCATCATCCGCATCCAGCACCAACTGCACCAAACGGCGGGTATCTGGGTCCATAGTAGTTTCACGCAGCTGGGAGGGATTCATTTCGCCCAAGCCTTTAAAGCGCTGCACGTTGGGTTTAGCGCGCTTGTTTTCGGCGATCAGGCGCTCGAGCACGCCGTTACGCTCGGATTCATCGAGCGCATAAAACACCTCTTTACCCACATCGATCCGATACAACGGCGGCATAGCCACAAACACGTGGCCGGCGCGCACTAGTGGCCGGAAGTGCCGCAAAAATAACGCGCAAATCAGCGTCGCAATGTGCAGACCGTCGGAATCGGCATCCGCCAAAATGCACACTTTGTGGTATCGCAAGCCGCTCAAATCGTCGCTGCCGGGGTCAATACCCAGTGCGATGGAAATATTGTGCACTTCTTGTGAGGCGAGAATCTCCTGCGAATCGACTTCCCAGGTATTCAGAATTTTGCCGCGCAGGGGCAATATCGCCTGAAACTCGCGGTCTCTCGCCTGCTTCGCAGAGCCGCCCGCTGAATCCCCCTCCACCAAAAACAGCTCGCCGCGAGCTGGGTCATCGCTGGTGCAATCCGCCAGCTTGCCGGGCAGCGCTGGGCCTGAGGTGATTTTCTTGCGCACCACTTTTTTGGCTGAACGCATGCGCGCTTGCGCGCGGTTGATACAAAGTTCGGCTAACAGCTCCGCATCGTGGGTTTGCTGGTTGAGCCATAAGCCAAAGGCATCTTTAGCAATCCCAGAGACAAAGCCCGCCGCCTCACGGGATGACAACCGCTCTTTAGTTTGACCGGAGAACTGCGGGTCACCCAACTTAGAAGACAGCACATAGCAACAGCGGTCCCAGACATCCTCCGCGGTGAGCTTCACACCCCGGGGCAGCAAATTACGCAGCTCACAAAATTCGCGCATGGCCTCGAGCAAACCCGAGCGCAAACCGTTGACGTGGGTGCCGCCCTGCGCCGTAGGAATCAAATTCACATAAGATTCGGCAATGACTTCACCGCCTTCGGGCAACCATTGAATCGCCCAATCGACCGCTTCGGTCGGACCACTAAAGCTGGCGGTAAAGGGCTTCTCTGGCAACACGGGGTATTCGCTGGTGGCGTCGGCGAGGTAATCGGAGATGCCGTCCTCGTAGTACCACTCGGTTTTTTCGTTTTTCTTTTCATCCAATAAGCTGACGCGTAGCCCAGGGCACAGCACCGCCTTAGCACGCAGTACGTGGATCAACCTGGGGAGTGAGAAATTGGCAGAGTCGAAGTACTGAGCGTCGGGCCAAAAACGAATGCCGGTACCGGTGTTGCGCTTACCGCAGGTACCCGTAACTGCCAATTCGCTGACTTTTTCGCCGCCTTCAAAGGCCATTTCGTGGATATTACCGTCGCGGCGAATGGTAATTTCAAGACGCCGAGACAGCGCGTTAACCACCGACACACCGACACCGTGTAGGCCGCCGCTGAATTGGTAGTTCTTCGAAGAAAATTTACCGCCGGCGTGCAGTGTCGACAAAATCACTTCGACCCCTGGTCGCTGCTGCTCTGGGTGTAAATCAACGGGCATACCACGGCCGTTATCAATACAACTAATCGCGCCGTCGGCGTGCAAAATCACATCGAGCTGATCTGCATGGCCCCCAAGGGCCTCATCGACGCTGTTATCAATAACCTCTTGTGCGAGGTGATTCGGACGGGTGGTATCGGTGTACATGCCCGGGCGCTTGCGCACCGGTTCTAGGCCGGTCAGGACCTCAATTGCATCAGCGTTATACTGGCTCATCGGCGTTTGGCGGCTCTCTTGATGAATGTGTTCATAAATAGTTTTTGATCCGTTTTTAACGGTGAATTTTCACTTCAGACGCCGCGTGGTCAGATCAGGGTGTGGGGATGATCCTAAACCGATGGCGGCGGTTAATACATCAATACATCCGGATTTACCGCCCTTAATTACCGGCGAGCAGTTTTACGCGGTGCACCCGCTACCGCAATCCGCGTCAGTGTCGAATACGGCCTAACTAAAAGGCGCTTTATAAATAGCCGTCAGATTGCAAATCAACGGGAAATACGACGTCCGTTACACGCTCAACGCCTGTCTCTATTTGACCGTCGGGGTGCAACACCAACCAGCGGTAGCCTGGCGCGACATCGTCGATCTTAAAATCCTCGGACCCACGGGCAAATTGAATACACGTTGACGGCGTAGTGAGAAAGCGGCGGCCCTCGTGAATCTCGTCGGAGGCCTGGTGCACGTGGCCGGAAATAATTAATCCCGCATTGTGTAACGGTGCCAAGGCGGCCATAAAGGCCTCGGTCTCAGCGATGCGCTGGGAGTCTAACCAAGCGCTGCCCAAAGGCCAAAACGGATGATGTACCGCGACCAATAGATGTTTGCCCGCGGCATTTGCCTCGCTAACCGCGGCGCTTAAAGCCGCGAGCTCAGCCGCGGTCAAACAGCCTTCAACCGCACCGGGTAGCTGTGAATTCAGCATCAACACATCCCAGTGCGGGAAGCGCACCTGGCGTTGAAAACGCTCGCGCAAAACTGCGGCGTTATCTTCACGTTCATCGTGATTGCCCGGCAGCCAAAAGCTCGGCGCATTTAAGGGCGCCAGTGCGGCATCGAGTCGCTCGTAGGCAGCCGCCGCTCCGTCACCGGCAATATCACCGGTGATCAACAAAGCATCGGCCTGCTCGGCCTGCCCGGCTAGAGCAATAACCGCAGCAAGGGACGCATCGGTGTCAACATTGAGTAACCGACCACCGGGTGCCGCCATTAGATGGGTGTCGGTAATCTGCAGCAACCGCACTGCACCGCTGACTGACAAGCGCTGCTCACCGGCCAAATGACATTCCATACTCATGAGGTAACGCCCAGTGAGGGGGTGTCATTGGCACGCCCTTGCGCTAAACAAAAGCCCAGCAGCTCGCCGACAAAGCGGTTTTGCTGCTGTTTTTCATCGCGTTGATACATTTTTTCGTTGGGGTACGCGTAGCGCCCAGCCAATTGACGATTGGCTTGGAAGTTAATCACCTCCGCCATTTTTGCGTCGTGATAAACCCGCAAGTCGACCATTAAAGGGCCGTAGGGCACCGACAACGGGCCGACCTTACGCAGTCGAAAGGTGGTGGTGTAGCGACAGCGCTCTATCACTTCAAAGATCACTTGCGCATCGCCGGCGGTGAATTGCCGGCTATTGCTGATCTCGTAGCCCGGAAAGAGCCGCAGCATACGGGCGTAGTTGGCCTCACACAAAGCGTGTAAGTCCAGCAAGTCCACCGTATAGCGGCGCTTTATTCGCGTACCGAGCTCAGTCATCTATAATCACTGCTGTTGTCGTATAGGGGTAGTGTAGCAATACCACGCGGGTCAATGCATTGGTGAAATTAGTCACGCACTATGCGTGGCCAAGGGGTGCTAAACTGCCCATACTATGCACCGATTACAAGTACCATCTAACACCCGTACGATTTAACACCAGTACCATCTAATGCCAGTAGCATCCAAACGCAACGCCCTAGGAGAAAAGGAGTTCCCAATGAAGCGTTATTCACTCAAACGGCACGTAGTCGCAGTTGCCGCTGCTATTCTATTGCCCTGCAGCCAGTTCGTCGGTGCAGAGTCACTGCTCGACATCTATGAATTGGCCCTCGACAACGATGCCCAACTTAAGGCCCAAGCAGCCCAGTATCGCGCCGATCTAGAGCAGGAAAACCTCGCTCTGGCGCCGCTGTTACCGCGCGTCGTTGCCGGCTACCAAATAAGAGGCGTCGACTCTACGAGCACCTCCCCCCAGATTTTGGGCGTGTCGGGAGAGATTAGTACCATTAGCCGAGTTTCAAATACTGAAACTGAAGGCTATGACGTTAGTTTGACACAAACTTTGTTTGATTTATCGGCGTGGTACAACTACCAAGCGGGTACCGAGTTAAGCCGCCAAGCAGAGGCGACCTTCGCAGCCAATACGCAGAATTTGCTGGTCCGAACAGTCACCGCATATTTTGCGGTGCTGCGCGCGCAGGACAATCTCGCCGCAACCGAAGCCCAAGAACGCGCGTTTGAGCGCCAGCTTGAGCAGACGCGCCAGCGTTTTGAGGTCGGCCTGATCGCCATCACCGATGTCTATGAGTCAGAGGCCGCGCGGGATTTAGCGCAGGTGGCGCGTATTATTGAAGAGAACAATGTGGCGGTCGCCAAAGAGCGCCTGTCGGTGCTTACCGGGCAAGCCCCGGGCCAGCTCAATGTGCTGAGCGAAGATTTTAAAGCCGTGCCGCCAGAGCCGACCGACCGCGCCGCATGGGTGGATTTTGCGCTGAACAACAACTTCCAATTGGCCGCGGTTCGCTTTGCTGAGGAAGCCGCTCGGCAGTCAGCAAAGGCCAACAAGCTTGAACATGCGCCCAAGATCACCGCTGGCTATAACTATTCTGACTCCGAAACCACCGGCGATCAGACGTTTTCTCTGGGTGGCGTGAGTACTGGTTCAACGCCGGCGGACGCACTGCAAGACGCAGAGTCGTGGCAGGTACGGATTGATATGCCGCTGTTTACCGGCGGTGCGCTGAGCGCTAACCGCCGCCGTGCGGCGGAGCAGTTCAACGCCGCCCGTGAAAACCGCATCAATACGACCCGCACCACGGTGACCGAAGCGCGCTCACTGCACATGACGGTATTGTCGGACGTTGCGCGGGTTCAGGCGCGTCGCCAGTCGATCAAATCCACGCAGAGCGCACTCGATGCCACCGAGGCGGGCTACGATGTGGGTACGCGTAATATTGTCGATGTATTGAACGCACAGAATCTCGTGTTTGCTGCAGAGCGTGACTACGCTAATAGCCGCTATGACTACATCATCAATACCCTGCGACTCAAAGAGACCGCCGGTACATTGTCGACCGACGACATCAAGCGCCTGGACAGCTTCTTACAAGTGCCCGCGGCACCGACGGCTAGCGACGAACGCTAAGACACATAACGCGCGATCAACGCGCACTGGTTGTCCAGTGCGCCGCGCTTAGCGTCTAAGTAACGCAACCCCGCACCACCGGTAAAGTGTCGGGCCGACTCATCTGCTATCAA